>Ga0315291_10000955_pt1 | contig 38773 bp, 44 predicted proteins | sample YL17G12_20_MG_FD_203070 | JGI IMG/M metagenome (GOLD analysis project Ga0315291, IMG submission 203070) | Sediment microbial communities from Yellowstone Lake, YNP, Wyoming, USA - YL17G12_20 | ecosystem: Environmental > Aquatic > Freshwater > Lake > Sediment | place: USA: Wyoming | collected...
GAAAAGCCATAGCGACGGCCGCCCGGGAGCGGACCTACGAGCGATACCTGCCGAGCGAAGACTCGGTGAGGGCTCTCATCCACAGATCTTTCGACAGGAGGAAAACAGAATGAACAGGTTCTACTTCGTTGCGGCCGCACTCGCCCTTTGCGTCCTCGTGATCGGCATGGTGTTCGCCGCGGCCAGGATCGACTACTTCCTGGACTACCCCAGCCTGATCATGGTGGTCGTGCCGGCCGCCGTGCTCTGCCTCGCCGCTTTCCCGCCGCGAGTCATCGGGAGGAGCTTCACCGTGGCCTTCGGCCGTCAGGCAGCGAGCGAGCCCGAGCTTCGGCAGGCGGCGGTCTTCTTCCGCACCCTCGAGCGCTTCATCCTCCTCTCGGGAGTCATCGGGGCGCTCATCGGCATTGTCACGATTCTTTCGCAGCAGCAGGATGTGCCGATGAAGAAGATCGGCCAGGGATTCGCGCTCCTGCTCATCACCGTGTTCTACTCCCTCGTGCTGACGCTTGTCCTTGCGGTTCCTTTCCGGGCGGCCGTGGAGCGCAGGCTCGCGGAGAAGACCTGAGCTGGAGCCCGAGCGGGAGACTCCGGCTCGGTCAGAGCGGCACGGGATGCATGCCGGGCACTTTCTCGAAATGCGCATCGAGGCTGAGTATTCTCGCGCCCGCTTCCAGCGCGCAGGCGGCGATCCAAAGGTCGTTCGTCGGAATCGGGATCCCCTGGAGTCTCATCGCCTTCACGACCGCGCCGTATCGCTCGGCCACGGAGAGATCAACGTCCTGAACTCTCACCGACGGGCTTGCGAGGAACTCTCGGAGCTCACGCTCGTTTTTTCGAGTGTGGGAGCCCATGGCGAACCCCGCGTAAAGCTCGCCGAGCGCCACGACCGGCACGATCACTTCATCCGCATCCTGGAGCGCTTTCATGACAGCGGCGTTTCCTCTCTTGAATGCGGAAAACGCGCTTGTGTCGACAAGGATCCTCATGACTCCCATACCCCGCGGTCGATCTCTTCGAAGAAGGCGATGTTCCTGTCGAACTCCTCCGCCTCCGCCTCGCTCCAGGTTCCGGCAAGCGCGGCCAGGCCCTGTGGTTTTTGACTGTCGTCCGCGATACCCAGAGATTTCTGCAGCAGAGCGATGATGGTCTTGTTCAGGCTCAGGCGGCGCAGGCGGGCCTGCGTCCGCACCATCTTCTCGAGATCGCGGGGCAGCTTGCGGAGAGTGATTTGACTCATTCTTTGCCTCCATGCATTCACAAGTGAGTCAATGTATAGTTTGGACGGGACTGCGTCAAGCTTCTCCGCTCTCCCTGTCGGCATCGTCCGCTCGGCCTTGCCTGCTTCCTTTTCCCCGGGCGCTGTTTGCGGGTATACTCGCCGGCGAGACGGAGGTGGAGGGATGGCAGCCACGGCGAAAGAGAAGGTCCTCCGCGAGCTCCGCATCGGCTGCGGCGAGCCGCGCCCCGTGCGGGCTCCCCGCGGTACGCAGCTCGCCTGCAAGGGCTGGCACCAGGAGGCCGCCCTGCGGATGCTCTGCAACAACCTCGACCCGGAAAACGCCGAGGATCCCGACAGGCTGATCGTCTACGGCGGCACCGGGAAGGCGGCACGGGACTGGCCGTGTTTCGACGCGCTCGTGCGCTCGCTGCTCGATCTCGAAAACGACGAAACGCTCCTCGTTCAGTCGGGAAAGCCCGTCGGCATCCTTCGCACGCATCCGTACTCCCCGCGCGTCCTGATCGCGAACTCGAACCTCGTCCCGCGGTGGGCGAGCTGGGAGCACTTCCACGATCTGGAGGCGAAGGGTCTGATGATGTACGGCCAGATGACCGCCGGCTCGTGGATCTACATCGGGACCCAGGGCATCCTGCAGGGCACCTACGAGACCTTCGCCGCTCTCGCCGAGAAGCACTTCGGGGGCTCGCTCGCAGGGCGCATCGTCGTGAGTGCGGGGCTGGGAGGCATGGGCGGCGCGCAGCCCCTTGCCGTGACGATGAACGGCGGCGTCCTCCTGTGCGTGGAGGTCGACCAGCGGCGCATCGCGCGACGGCTCGAGACCCGCTATCTCGACACGATGACCGGCAGCTTCGAGGAGGCTATCTCCATGGCCCGCGAGGCGGCAGCTGCCAGGAGGCCACTCTCCATCGGCCTTCTGGGCAACGCGGCCGAGGCGCTGCCGCGGATGGCCGAGGCGGGGTTCATCCCGGATGTGGTCACCGACCAGACCAGTGCGCACGACGAGCTTGGCGGCTATGTGCCTGCCGGCATGCCCTACCAGAAGGCGCTTGACCTCCGCGCGAGCGACAGCAAGCGCTACATCGAGCTCACCCTGGATTCCATGGCCAGGCATTGCAGGGCCATCCTCGAGATGAAGAGGCGCGGCGCCGTGGCCTTCGACTACGGGAACAATCTGCGCGGCCAGGCGCTTCGCCACGGCGTGGCCGACGCCTTCGACTACCCCGGCTTCGTTCCCGCCTACATCCGCCCCCTCTTCTGCGAGGGGCAGGGCCCCTTCCGCTGGGCGGCGCTGTCGGGGGATCCCGCCGACATCGCTGCCACCGACGAGGCGCTCCTGCGCGCCTTCCCGAACAAGAAGCGCATGGTCCGCTGGCTGGAGCTGGCCGGCGCCCGGGTGAAGCACATGGGACTGCCCGCACGGATCTGCTGGCTGGGCTACGGAGAGAGGGACAAGGCGGGCAAGATCTTCAACGACATGGTGAGGCGCGGAGAGCTGAAAGCGCCCATCGTGATCGGCCGCGATCACCTGGATGCGGGGTCGGTCGCCTCGCCCAACCGGGAGACCGAGGCGATGCGGGACGGCTCCGATGCGGTGGCCGATTGGCCTCTGTTGAATCTGATGGTGAACGTGGCCTCGGGGGCGAGCTGGGCCTCCTTCCATCATGGCGGAGGGACCGGCATCGGCTACTCTCTGCACGCGGGCCAAGTCACCGTTGCCGACGGAACCGACGAGGGGGAGCGGCGGCTCGCCGCGGTGCTCAGGAACGATCCGGCCACCGGCATTCTCCGTCACGCCGATGCGGGCTACCCGGAGGCGATCCAGGCGGCGGCGGAGGCCGGTCTCAGGATTCCGATGCGGGAAGGGCTCTAGCGCATGCCCCGCCCGCTCTTCGAGTGCGTGCCCAACTACAGCGAGGGCCGCAGACCCGAGGTGATCGAGGCGATCGTCGCTCCCTTCAGGGGGCGGGCGGGCGTGCACCTTCTCGACCACCGGGCCGACCCGGATCACAACAGGCTCGTCGTGAGTCTCGTCGGAGAGCCAGATGCGCTGCAGGAGAGCCTTCTCGAATCGGCCCGGGCAGCGATCGCCGCGATCGACCTCCGCGCCCATACGGGGGCGCATCCCCGGATCGGCGCGGTGGACGTCGTTCCCTTCGTGCCTCTCATGGGCGCCGCCATGCCGGACTGCGTCTCGCTGGCGCGCGAGTTCGGCCGGCGCTTCAACCGGGAAACGGGCGTGCCGGTCTACTTCTACGAGGAGGCTGCGTTGCGTCCCGAGCGCAGGCGGCTCGAGGTGGTGCGAAAGGGCCAGTTCGAAGCCCTGCGGACCGGGATCGAGCGACCGGAGAGGCAGCCCGATGTCGGGCAGGCGCGGCTGCACCCGAGCGCGGGGGCGACTGCGATCGGCGCCCGGCCCTTCCTGATCGCCTTCAACATCAACCTGGGCAGTCGGGACCTGGCCATCGCCCGCGAGATCGCCCGTTCGATACGCGAGTCCAGCGGCGGCATGCCGTGCGTGAAGGCGGTCGCTGTGGACCTTGCCGCACGCGGGCTCGTGCAGGTCAGCATCAATATCACGGACATGCAAAAGGCCCCGCTTTACACCGTGCTGGAGCGCGTTCGCGAAGAGGCGAGGCGCAGGGGGATCGAGGTCGTGGAGACGGAGATCTACGGAATGGTACCGGCCGCCGCCCTGATCGACAGCGCGGCCCGATCGCTCCAGCTCGCGGGCTTCGACCCGGCCCAGGTGCTTGAGCTGCGCCTCCTCGACCTGGCCGGGCAAGAGGGATCGTGAACAGCCAGCTCTTCCGCAATGCCCGCATCTTCACCCCAGTGGATCCCGGCAAGCCTCTGGCCGGGAAGGAGCAGGGCTCGGTTGCGAGCTTTGAGCCCGGGGCCCTGCTCTGCAGCGATGGCCGCATCAACTGGGTTGGTCATGAACGGGACCTCCGCGGCGCGCTCTCCGCGGAGGTCGAGGAGGTGGACTGCGGGGGACGGTGCATGGTCCCCGGTTTCGTCGACCCTCATACGCACATGTGCTTTATGCAGCCGAGAGAACAGGAGTTCCTCTCCCGTCTCGAGGGAGCCGACTACCTGGAAATCCTTCGAAGCGGAGGAGGCATCCTCGCCTCGGTGGAGGCGGTACGGGCGGCCTCCGAGCAGGATCTCTTTCGCGCGACTCTGGCGCGCGCACGAATAGCGCTGTCTCTCGGAACTACGACGATGGAAATTAAAAGCGGGTACGGGCTTGCCCTTGAACCGGAGCTCAAGCAGCTTCGCGTCATCGCCCGGCTGGGACGCGAGGCGCGGCTCACCGTGGTTCCGACCTTCCTCGGATGCCATGCAGTTCCCGCGGAATACAAGGGACGGGCTGATGAATACGTCGATCTGGTCGCGCGCAAGATGATCCCCGAGGTCGCACGCGCTGGTCTTGCCCGCTCCTGCGACGTGTTCTGCGAGGAGGGCGTGTTCTCCGTTTCGCAGGCACGCAGCGTTCTGGAGGCTGCCCGCGCGCACGGCCTGTCCATCAGGATGCACGCGGACGAGATCCACGACACCGGCGGTGCCGCGCTCGCGGCTTCTCTGGGAGCCGAATCCGCAGACCACCTCCTGGCAGCATCCGACCAGGGTCTTCGGGCAATGGCCGCGGCCGGCGTTGTCGGGGTGCTCCTGCCGGCAACCGCCTACAGCATGCGAAGGCCCTATGCGCGCGCGGGTGCCATGGTGGACCTTGGCCTGCCGGTTGCCATCGCCTCTGACTGCAATCCCGGCTCCTCGTGCACGCAGTCCATGCCTTTCGTGTTCGGGCTGGCCGTGCTGCAGATGGGGCTGTCGGTGGCGGAGGCGCTCACCGCATCGACGCTGAACGCGGCCTACGCGCTGGGCCTCGGTCGCGAGCGCGGCAGCCTGGAGCCCGGCAAGGCCGCGGACTTCCTCCTGCTCGACGGAGAGACGCCGGGCATCCTGGCCTTCAAGCCTGGCGTGGCGACAGTGGCGGAGGTCTACAAGGCCGGGGCGATGGTTTGGCCAGAAAAAAACGCTTGACAAGTATTAACCCCAAGGGTTAATATTGAGGAAATGCATGGAGATCGTGTATGCCAACAAAGTCATCCGAAAGCGCTGCCAAAGAGCAGCCGGAAAGCTTCAGCAACGACTCGATGATATCAGGGCCGCAGAATCCATGGCTGTGCTTCAAACTCTCCCGGGCCACTATCATCCGCTATCGACGAATCGAGCAGGCGAATGGGCATGTCATCTCGAAGAGCCCTACCGATTAGTATTTCGTCCGCTTGAGGCTCCTCCGGGGGTATCGCCAGCATCTGATCGAGCAAGGGATAGAGTCACGGCCGTTTCTTTGATAGAGGTGGTAAATTACCATGAGCGCAAGAATCGAAAATGAGTATGCACCCCGAACGGTCTCACCTCCCGGCGCTACGTTGGAGGAGGCGCTTAAGGAGCGCGGTATGTCTCAGGCGGAGTTCGCGGAGCGAACAGGAAGGCCAAAGAAGACGATAAATGAGATAGTCAGGGGTCTGGCTGCCATTACGCCAGAGACCGCGATTCAGTTTGAGAGAGTGCTTGGCATTTCTGCATCATTCTGGAATGCCCGTCAGCAGTCTTTTGATGAATCAATCGCCAGAGCAGAGGCAGAAAGGAAGCTCCTATGCCATGTCGATTGGCAGAAGGACTTCCCTGTTTCGCAAATGGTGCGGCTCGGCTGGATCCCTCGAACACATTCCCCGGTAGAAAAAGTGGAAGCTCTCTTGCGTTTTTTTAGGATTGGATCACCTGATGAATGGGAAAGAACACTCATTGCGGCACGCATGGGGACCGCATTCCGTGAGTCGAAAGCATTCCAGACAAATCGCTTCGCGCTCTCTGCGTGGCTTCGGAGAGGGGAAATCGAGGCATCTGAGATGGAATGCGATCCCTTTGACCGGCGAGTTTTTGAAGGGTCGTTGAAGCATGCTCGTGGCCTCGTGCGTTCCCTGGCCGAGGGGTTGAATAACGACTTAGTCCGGTTATGCGCGAAGGCAGGCGTTGCTGTTGTCTTTGTGCCCCTCATCAAGGGGGTTCATGCCTGGGGGGCGACACGCTGGCTGCCAGGGGAAAGGGCGATGATTCTGCTTTCCCTTCGAGGAAAATTCGAAGACATCTTCTGGTTTTCTTTCTTCCATGAAGCAGCCCACCTCCTCCTTCATGGGAAGAAGAATGTATTCGTAGAGGAAAACGGGGGAGAGCGTGATGAAGCTGAGCAAGAGGCTGATGCTTTCGCCAGAGACTTTCTGATACAGCCTTCCATTTGGAAAACCTTCGTGGAGATAAATCCATCATTTTCACCGAGCAACGTCAAAGCCTTTGCATTGGCGGCGGGAGTCTCACCCGCGATCGTGGTTGGCAGGCTGCAGCATGAACAACGAATCGAACGATCCCATATGAACGCGCTAAGGCGCAAGATGGATTTTGCGGCACAGTGGGATGTCTAGCGCATGCCTACTCTCGGCTGGATCAGGTACGTCTCCATCGATCCACCTTACAACACTGGAAACCATTACCCTGATTTCACAGCTGTCACGAAGCGGAGCAATGTGTTGATCGCAAGAACAGCGATTCAGCGCAGAAGCTGAAACTTGGCCAGGCTTGGGAGAAGAAAGCGGAGATTGTGACAGAGCGTACGCCATGAACCTCACCGACATGACCGTGAAAGAATTCCTCTTTGCGCTGGCCTCTGATTCCCCCGCGCCAGGAGGCGGGAGCGCGGCTGCACTGGCAGGCGCCGCGGGGGCGGCGCTGTGCGCCATGGCCGCTCGCCTCACCCTCGGTAGGGAGAAGCACCGCGATGCGTGGAAGGAGATGGAGGAGCTGCGGGATGAGGCGAGCGCGCTCGGCGAGCGCCTGTGCGCGCTCGTCGACGAGGACGCCGAGGCGTACGCGGCTGTCATGGCTGCGCGCAGGCTCCCGAAGGCAACGGAGGCCGAGCGCGCGGCCCGCGGCGCCGCCCTCGGCGTCGCGGTTCTCCACTGCGCCCGCGTCCCCATGGAAACGCTCTCCATCCTCAAGCGTCTCGCAGGCTGCGCCGCACGGGCTGTCGAGCGCGGCAACCCCTCGTGCTTGACGGATGCGGGCTCGGCAGCGCAGCTGATCCGGGCAGGCGCCATGGCAGCGGCATACAACGTGCGCGTGAACCTGCCGGACATCGCTGAGGCGCCCTTGCTCGAGAGCCTGCGCGCACAGGCGGCCGAGGCGCTGGCCGCTGTGCGGGAGCAAGTCGATCGTCTTGAGGCCATCGTCGACAGGAGGCTGACATGAGGTCCATCGTCCTCGGCCTGGATGCGCTCACGATCGAAGACCTGGAGGCCATCGCACGCGCAGGCGCGAGGGTCGAGCTTGCAGCCGAGGCTCGGCAGAAGGTCGCCCGATCGCGTGCCCTTGTCGAGACCTGGGTCCGCGAGGGGCGAGCCGTGTACGGGGTCACGACGGGTTTCGGCGCCCTGTGCGACGTGGCCATCCCGGCAGAGCAGACCCGGGCGCTGCAGCAGAACATCCTGCTCAGCCACGCGGCGGGGGTCGGCGACCCTCTCCCCGACGAAGTCGTGCGCGCGACCATGGCGGTGCGGATCAATGATCTGGCACGCGGGCTTGCGGGCCTTCGCCTGGAAACCCTCGAGGCGCTCGTCGCCCTGCTGAACGCCGGTGTCTGTCCGGTGGTCCCCGAGAAGGGGTCCGTCGGCGCGAGCGGGGACCTCGCGCCCATGGCCCACCTCGCTCTCGTCCTGATCGGCGGAGGGGAGGCCCGCTATCGCGGGTCGCGGCTGAGCGGAGGCGACGCGCTCGCGGCCGCCCGCCTCTCGCCCGTCCGCCTCGAGGCAGGGGAGGGCCTCGCCCTGATCAACGGCACGCAGGTGATGACGGGCATCGCGGGGCTTGCCGTACACGACGCCGCGCGCCTTGCCAAGACGGCGGACATCGCCTGCTCGATCAGCCTCGAGGTGCTCATGGGCACGAACGTCGAGTTCGATCCGCGCATCCACGCGGCCCGGCCTCACCCTGGCCAGTCGGCCGCGGCGGACAACATGTACCGTATCACGCAGGAGAGCGCGATCATGTCCTCGCACAAGGACTGCGGGAGGATACAGGACGCCTATACCCTGCGCTGCTCGCCCCAGGTGCACGGCGCGAGCCGGGACGCCATCGGGCACGTGCGCCGAGTGGTGGAGATCGAGATGAACTCCTCCACCTCCAACCCCCTCATCTTCGCCGACACGGGCGATTTCCTCCTTGGCGGAAACTTTCACGGCCAGCCAGTGGCTCTGGCGGCCGACTACCTCTGCATCGCCGGCGCGGAGCTTGCCGACGTGTCCGAGCGGAGGATCGAGAGGCTGGTGAACCCGCAGCTGAGCGGGCTCCCCGCCTTCCTCGTGGCGGAGTCAGGACTGAACTCGGGCTTCATGATCGCCCAGTACACGGCCGCGGCCCTCGTGTCGGAGAACAAGGTGCTCTCCCACCCCGCGAGCGTGGACTCGATCCCGACCTCGGCGAACAAGGAGGACCACGTGAGCATGGGCACGATCGCGGCTCGAAAGTGCAGGTCCATCCTCGGCAACGTGGAGGTCGTGCTCGCCATCGAGCTGCTGTGCGGCTGCCAGGCAGTGGACCTGCTCACGAAGGGGCGGCCGGGACGGGGGACGGAGGCCGCCTACAAGGCCTGCCGCGAGCGGGTGCCCCGGCTGGATAGGGACCGGCAGCTGTCGAAGGACATCGAGGCCATGGCGGACCTGGTGAGGAGCGGCGAGATCATCCGCAGGGTCGAGCAGGCCGTCGGACCGCTGCACTGAGAAGGACCGCCACGAGCGGCGGGCCGCGTGACAACCTCGCGCGGGATCGTCTACACTCCAGATGTGGATTCGGAAGCGCGGGGACGGCCCGCCCGGTCGGAAATAAGCGCCCAGCTCGAGCTGCTGGTCGAGCGTATTGCGGCGGTAATGAGCCCCGTCCGGGTGATCCTGTTCGGATCGTTCGCCCGCGGAGACTACACGGCCATGAGCGATCTCGACCTCTGCGTGATCCTTGCCCAGGCCGAGGATTGGTTCGAGCGCCAGCGCCGTTTCAGACGCCTTGTCGATCTTCCGGGAATCGAGGTCGAACCTCACATCTACACTGTCGCGGAGTACGCAAAGATGCTCGAACAGGGGAATCCTCTCGCGCTGCGGATTCGGTCGGAAGGGAAGGTCCTGTATGAACAACAATGAGAAGGAAGCCCTCCGATGGTACCTGCAGGGGACCCGCGACGCCCGGACCGCCGGCAGGAACTCGAAGAACGGCGACTTCGAGGTTGCCTGTTTTCTCTCCCAGCAGGCGGCCGAGCGGGCCGTCGCGTACGAGACCGTTTTTCGAAAATCACTCGATGCGTGCAGGGATCTCGACGTGTTCTACGTCCCCACTCGCTACCCCAACGGCATCCCAGATGGCGCCCCTTTCGAGTACTTCAGACTGCAGCATGCCGAGAAGGCCTACCGGGCTTTCGACGAAGTCCACGCCGTCGTGCGCATCGACCTCGATCCGCTGACTGAGAACACAGACCGCACCTGAACGCCAGAGGCACATCGATATGAGAAGCACGCCACGCATCCACCCCCATCTCACCCGTGTCTACCCGTTCCTCGGCGCCGCGGGGAGCCTCCTCGCCTGCCTCGTCGTCCTCGCCTCGGCGCTCGCCTACTCGGGAAAGCAGGCCGAGCCGTATTCCCTGCTCAACCACTTCATCTCCGAGTTGGGCGAGACCGGCGTCTCCCGCGCGGCCTGGCTGTTCAATGCGGGGCTCGTCGCCTCGGGCGCGCTGCTCATTCCGTCTGCGATCGGCCTGGGGCTGCACCTGCGTACCGTGTGGTCCCTCCTCGGCATGGCCGCGGGGGTCTCGGCGGGGGTCTTCCTCGCCGGGGTGGGGTTCTTCCCCATGAACAACCTGGCGCCGCACGCGTTCACTGCGATGTGGTTCTTCCGAACGGGCCTCGCCACGGTGCTGCTGTTCGGCATTGCCTTCGCGACGCAGGGGCGGGGCCGCATCCGCGTCCGCAGAGTCGCCATGCTTTTCAGCGCCATCGCCGCCGCGTCCTACGCGGCGTTCCTGCTCATGGCATCGCCGCCGTCAGGCGGGACGAGCTCGTTCGACGCCTCCCTCTTCGCCCGCAGGCCCCCGCTGTGGCCCCTGGCTGTGGTCGAATGGGCGGTGTTTTTTGCAACGATCCTGTGGTTCCTCGCCGTGTCGCTGATGGTGAGGAGGGCGGACCCGGAGGCTACGCGGGCGGACGGGAGCCAGGTCCGGGCGGCCTCCCGTTCGCGGCAGGAAGCTTCCCATTCGCCACGGACGACCGGCGCTCCGAGCGCACCCCGCAGGAATCGCGGATCACGAGCTCCACGGGGATGACAATCGACTCGGGCCCGATATCGGGCCTGAGGATCTTGCGGATGAGCATGCGGGTGGCTTCCGAAGCTATGCGGTAATCCGGGTAGTGCATCGTTGTCAGGGGGGGGACGCACTGGCGGGCCGCCGTGGTGTCGTCGAACCCGATCACCGCGAGATCGGCCGGGATGGCGAGACCTCGTTTGCGAGCGATCTTCATGACTCCGATGGCCTGCGTGTCGTTGCCCGCAAAGACTGCCGAGGGCGGATCGGGCAGATCGAGAAGGCTGCCCATCGCCGTCTCGGCAACGTTCTCCAGGAGCCCTCCGTCGGCAATCAGTGATTCGTCGAAGGAGATTCCGTACGTTTCGAGCGCGCGTCTGTACCCCGCGAGCCGCGCTGCGCTGAACTGGATCTCGACCGGGCCTGGCAGGAGCATCGCGATTCTCGTGTGGCCAAGGATGATGAGATGCTCGGTGGCCCGAAAGCCGCCGTTCTCGTCGTCGATGCCCACCGTCGGCATGCCGAGTGTCGTGGCGGGGGCCCCCTGGCACAGCACGGTCGGGAACCCTTCCGCCATGAGGCCGTTCACGATTGCGTCGTGGATTTTCGGGGTGGGCACGAGGATGCCCCGCACCTTGCGCGCCCGGCACAGAGCGGCGAAGTCGAACAGCGAATTTTTCACCTTTTCGTAGAGGACCGTGACAAGGAAGCCGAAGTCCTGGGCAGCTGCCGTAGCGCCGCGGAGGGTCTCCGCCAGGTAGTGGTAATCCAGGGGAGGCTCTTCAGGCCCGCCGGGCAGGAGGATGGCGATGGTGGGGAACGCGTGATCGACAGCTGCCGGCTTTCGCGTCGGTCGGGGACGGTAGCCCAACCGTTCAGCCGCTTCCAGCACGCGCTTGCGCGTTTTCTCCCTGAGCGACACGTTGCCGTTCAGCGCGTAGGAGACGGTGCTCACCGCGACCCCTGCCTCACGCGCAACATCACGAATCGTTACTATGCGCACCGCAATTTCCCGGGTGGATTATACCAGATTTCGATGGTTGTTCATGAACAAATCCAGAATTCGGCTGCCTCTTGGACCTTCGTTTGTTGGCAGATCTCGTTGATTTTAGCCCTAATTATAGTTCCTGTAAAGACTTAATAGATTTTGTAAAAATAATCGAAATAATGACCATTTCAAAAAACAATTGACAGCTAATGAGCGCTATGGTACGAATTTCAATACTTCAAGCTTTCTATATTCGAGCCAGGCCATGTGCCGGGCAGAAAAGCTGAGAAGGAAGGAGGAGCCATGGTTTCAACGAATTGGAAGAAGACGCTGCTCATCGTTGCAGCGCTCTTCGCCATCGTCTCTGTCGCGGCATTCGCCGGCGGGCAGGGCGACAAGGGAGCGGTAAAGGGGCCTGTCAACTCGAAAGGTGAGGTCATCAGCATCGCGGCCATCGAGTTCATCCAGTTTCAACCCTACAAGGTGAGGGTCGAAGCAGAGAAAAGAGCGGCGGCAGATTACGGCGTCAAGCTCACCATCCTGCAGCCCCCGCAGGTAAACGGGGCGAGCCACGCGGAAACCATTCTGAACGCGCTCAACCAGGGCTTCGACGCCCTGATCATCGAGAACGACTGGCAGGGCTCCTACGAGGAGGCCATCGCGCTGGCGCAGAAGAAGGGAACCATTCTCGTTAACGTCCATGTCCCGAATCCGGACAAGTCCAAGTTCATCTCGCAGATCACCATCGACAACGACGGGTACGGGATCACCGCCTCGGACAAGCTGGGCGAGCTCGGCGGCGGCAAGGCGAATGTCCTCTTCATGATGAACTCGATGGATCAGCCCAACCAGGTGACCATCCGGCAGTCCTTCATCGACAACGCCGCGAAGAAGTGGCCCGGCATCAAGGTGGTCGACACCCAGTTCACCAAGGTCGACCCCATTGTCGCGGCGCAGGTGCTCGAAGCGTCCCTGAAGGCGAATCCGCAGATCGACACCGCCATCTGGCTCGAAGCAGCGACGGTCTCCGTGGGAGCCGACGTACTGAGGGAAATGAACCTTCTCGGCAAGGTGAGGATCTTCGGCGTTGACGATCCCCCCGACCTGGTCGAGTCCATCAGGAAAGGCGACGTGTTCGGGTCGTTCAACCAGAACTTCCAGAAGCAGGGTTACGAGGCCATCCGCAACATCGTGGACTACTTCACCAAGAAGCCGTTCCCCAAGGAGACGGATGCCGGCATCGTCCTGATCACCAAGGAAAACGCCGACACCTACGTTCCGGACATGTGGAAGCCGGTTGCGCTCAAGGGTATGCCCTACAAGAACCTCAAGTAGGGCGTGGGCTGCACTGAATGCACGGGACCGGGCGTCTCACGGACGCCCGGTCCGTCTTTGAGGGGAGAAATCACGTCGTGGCTGAGACAGATATCATCCTCGAGGGGCGGAACATCACCAAGATGTACGGAGGCGTGCACGCGCTGAGAGACGTCACGTTCCGCCTGCCCCGCAACGAAGTCGTGGCATTGCTCGGCGACAATGGGGCCGGCAAATCGACCCTTGTAAAGATCCTCTCCGGGGCCATCTCCCCGACAGAAGGGCAGATCCTTGTGGAAGGCAGGCAAGTCGAGCTGGCGAGCACTCGGCACGCGAAGGAGCTGGGCATCGAGACGGTCTACCAGGACCTCGCCCTCGTCGACTGCCTGAGCATCGAAAAAAACATCTACCTCGGCAAGGAGATCGTGAAGAGGTACCTCGGGCTGGAGGTGCTCCAGAACCGCGCGATGAAGAAGGGCGCGCTGAAGTTCCTCTCCGACGTGGGGATCACCATCGTCGACCCCGACCGGACCGTAGAGAAGCTGTCCGGCGGCCAGCGTCACGCCGTGGCCATCAGCAAGGGCGCCTTCTGGACGGAAAAGATCCTCATCCTCGACGAGCCGACGGCAGCCCTCGGAGTGAAGGAGACAGGGCGGATCCTCAACATGATCCTAGAGCTCAAGAAGAAGGGGCTCTCGATCATCTTCATCACCCACAACATGGAGCACGCCTTCCTCGTGGCGGATCGGTTCTTCGTGCTGCGCGTGGGCGAGAAGGTGGGGGAACGCAGGAAGGAAGAGACCAACCACGAGGAGATCGTGAAGATGATCACGGGCGCCATCTTCATGGAGAATACCAGGGCTTAGGCAGACCCGTACCGAGGGGGAGGTTCGATGTCCGTCGCAACAACTGCGAAGCAGAAGGGCGTTATCCGGCGCTTTTTCGCAATCCGGGAGATCGGAGCGCTGATCCCCCTGGTGATCATCGTCGTGGCTGCCAGCTTTTCAAACCCGGCCTTCATTTCCCTTGCCAACGTTCTGAACATGATCCGTGCCACCTCCTACCTTTTCATTGTCGGGGTGGGCATGACATTCGTCTTGTGCGGCCGGGGCCTGGACCTCTCCGTCGGCTCCCAGGTGGGGCTTTCCGGGATCATGCTCGGAATACTCATGGTCACGTGGCAGCTGCCGGCCTGGATGTCTGTCATCATCGCCCTGCTCGTTGGCGCACTCACCGGGGCGGTGAACGGATTCCTGATCACGAACCTGCGCATCCCCCCCTTCATCGCAACCCTGGCCACCTTCTATTCCTATCGCGGCATCGTGATGGGCATCACGAAAGGCGTGTCGATCGGTCCGATGCCGCAGGCGTTCAAGGTGCTGGGCCAGGGCACTTTCCTCGGCATCGCCTACGTGATCTGGTTCATCATTGTCCTGCTGCTGCTGGCCACCTTCGTTCTGCGAAAGACGAAGTATGGCCGCTACACCCTCGCAATGGGTGGGAATGTCGAGAGCACGCGTCTGGCGGGAGTCAACACGAATCGACTCACTTTCTCCCTCTACGTCGTGAGCGGGTTGCTCGCATGCGTGACTAGCGTCTTCTTCAGCTCCCGTTTCTCCTCTGTGCAGCCGTCCACAGGGAACGGCATGGAGCTCCAGGCCATCGCGGCCTGCATCATCGGCGGTGTCAGCCTGTTCGGGGGCTCCGGCTCCATCCTGGGAACTCTGATCGGGTGCATGTTCCTGACCGTGGTCGAAAACGGGATGATCATGGCCCACATCTCCGGCTACTGGCAGCAGGCCGTCGTCGGCCTGATCATCATCATCGCCATCGTCATCGACCTCATCCGGAAGGGCGACCTGTTCAAGAAGGAATAGCGCAGCCCGGGCGCGGATCGCCGGCGTCAGGCGGGGCTCGGTTTGCCCACGGGGTCGGTGAAAGGTGAGGAATGAGCACAGAACACGCCGATGAGGAACAGCGCCGCCGCTACTGGAGCGACGAGATGGACGCGGCGTACCGGTTCATGCTCGCGATCCAGGAGTACCCGGTGGCCGAATGCGGCGAGCCCCTATCCCCTCTGCCCGAAGCCGCGGCCTCCGCGGGGGTGAAGGTGTTCTTCTCTGCGCTTCCCCACGTACGGGGCCTGCCCCGCCTGTTCTTCCTCCGGAAGGGCATCCTGGAGGACTTCCTCGCCGCGGCCGAGGAGATGAACCACCGCGGGTGGGCGATCAGGGTCGAGGATGCCTACCGCACGCGCGAGATGCAGAAGTACAACGCCCTGCGGCCCGAAGTATTTCCCGCCGTGCTCGCGAAGGTGCGCTGGGAACTGGCGGGCGCCATGCCGGGCATCGAGCTGTTCCGCCGCAGGCTGGCAGCCATGATCGCCATGAGCCCGAAGGTCGGCACGCACTGCAGCGGCAGCGCGGTCGACGTCTCGGTGGTCTCGCTGGAGGACGGGAGGGAGATCGACAGGGGCGCCCCGTACCTCGAGATCTCGGAGAAGACCCCCATGGGCTCGCCGTTCGTCCCGGCCGAGGCGCAGAAGACCAGGGCCGAGATCACCGCGCTCATGGCCTGGCACGGCTTCCGCACCTACCGTTTCGAGTTCTGGCACTACAACAAGGGCGACGCCTACGACGAGGAGCTGGCCGGCAGCGGCAGGCCCGCGCGCTACGGCCCAGTTGACCTCGACACGGCCACCGGCGCCGTCACCGCCATCAACGATTCCGCGGCGCCGCTCAACTCCGAGCAGGAAATCGGGGAGCTCATCGCGCGGGTCATGGGTATCGGCGGAGCGGAGAGACGGCTGTCGTGAGCCCCCCGGCCATCCTCATCGGCATCGATCCGGGCACGACACTCTGCAAGGCGCCCGTCTTCGGCCCGGACCTGCGCCTGCTCGCACTGTCGACGCTGTCCGGCACCGAGATCGAGCAGGATGCCGAGTGGTGGTGGCGGTCGGCCGTGGCGGTGCGCAAGGCCCTGAGGGAATCCGGGTGCGACGTCCGGCAGGTGAGGGACCTCGGCGGCGGAGCAACCCAGCTTTTTCCCCGAGTACACGGTGCGGCATCCAGACAACGAGAATGCCGTCCTGCTGTGGCATGGGACGGCACCCTTCTCCCTGCGCCATCCCAGCGTGAAAAAGGTGGGCATCGCCCCGCCATGGATCCTCAAGGGCACCCCGCCGTCCAGCCCGCAGTTCCGGCTGAAGGACGGACCCCTCACCGTGTGCAGGTTCGATGGCGACTCAGGTTGCCACCGGCTCGGCATCGGCCACGGCAGGACCCTGCCGGGGCCTGCCACCCGGGAGTTCTACGCGTGGATGGAGGTCGACGACTGGCCTCGGTGGGAGCGGCAAATCATGCAGGGCCCCTATATCCATCACTGCTCCGCTGTCTATGACCACTGCGCTGATGTGCTGGAAGAGGCCTGCCGGTACATCCCGCACCTTACCGCGGAGCGCTACGACAAACAGGTTCGGGAGGAATAGAAATGGACTTCGAGCAGCTTTCAGACCTGTACCTCAGGCGGTGCGAGGAGCGCCGGGCGGGAATCGAGCGTTTCTGGAACGGCGAGTGCGGATTCCTGGTCGTCCAGCGTCCCACGTACCACCTCTGGGGTGAGTGCAACACGGTGGAGGGGGTCTGGGACAACAACCTGCGGCACATGGAATCCTGGCTTGCGATGCCCTGGTCGGACGAGCTTCCCCACATGCAGGCGTGGTTCGGCACGGGGGTGTACGCCAACGCCTTCGGCTGCGAGTACCTGTGGAGGCAAGGGGAGGCCCCGGACTCCCACGTGCGCTACCACAGCATCGAGGAGGTGCGCGGCATCACTGCGCCGGACTGGCGGGGCAGCCCGGTCATGAGGATGGTGCTGGAGTGCATCGACCTTCTAAAGGAGAGAACCCGGGGCAGGTTCCCCATCGCGCTCACGGACACGCAGTCCCCCTTCGACACAGCTACGCTCGTACTGGACACCTCGGAGTTCTTCACGGCCTGCTACACGGAGGAGGAGATGGTAACGCAGCTTATGGCCGCGATCACAGAGCTCATCCTCAAGTTCTCCAGAGAGCAGGCACGGCACATCGGCGAGGAACTGGTGTCCCGTCCTGGGCACGTCATGCCCAGCCTGGTCGGCTTCCGCGGCATCACGCTGTCCGACGACAACCTCGCCGTGTCTTCTCCTCTCATCAACGAGAAGTTCTCCCTCCGGTTCAACCAGAACATCGCAGATGAACTGGGCGGGGTGGCCGTGCACTCCTGCGGCGTGTGGGACCACACGATGAAGCTCCTGCCCGGCCGCGGGGTGATGGCTGTGGACTGCTCTGTCTCGCCGCGCTGGGACCCCACGCCGATGACCCCCGAGATGGTGCGCGCCGCCCTGGGGGGCACGGGCATCGTTGTGAAGGCGCGCTGCGGGGGTACCCGGGAGGAGATCGAGCATGCCATTACCGAACTTGCCGGTCCCGACATGCGGCTGGTCCTCGACATCATGCGGATCGACGAGGACGATGCAGCCTACGCGCGGACGGCCGAGGCCAACTACGCACTGGCACGGGAGAGGCTCGCGCGGGCATACGGCACCTGAGACGGGCAACTGCGCGATGGGCGAGGAGGGGACATGAGCATTCGCGAACGGCTTCTTGGCGCACTGCGGGGAGAGATCGTCACCCACCCCGTCTACGTCGTCTACGATGCCTTCCTGCCCAATCCCACCGTGGAGTGGGACTGGCTGTTCTCGCTCGGGCTCGGCCGGGTCAATCACGTCTTTGTCGTCGAAGAACAACATCCCAATTGCGAGATCATTGAGACGAAAACGATCGAAGGGGACCTCGAGCGGAGGGACGTGACGATCCGAACCGTCGAGGGGGAGCTCCATGAATACTACTTGGGGGCTTCCAGCAAGGGGGTGCTCGCCTGGAGGATGGAGCACTTCATCAAGAAGCCCTCCGACTACCGCACCATGGCGAGGGCCCTCGAGGGCAGTACCTATTCCATGACCGACCGCGCCTTCGACGAGTCGGAGGCCGCGATCGGCGACCGGGGCATCACCATCGCCCACGTCGACCGCACGCCTTTCCAGAAAATCCAAATCGACTACGCGGGTCTCGAGGCATTCTCCTACCACCTCGCCGACGAAGAGCCCGAACTCTTCGAACTTCTCGAGTTGATGAACCGCTTGAAGCTCGACGAGTTCGCCTGCGTGGCGAAGTCGAAGGCGGAGTTCTTGAAGCTCTGGGAGAATATCGGAATCGACGCCGTGGGTCCCCATGCCTACAGGAAGAACATCGTCCCCGTGTACGAGGGGATCAACGCGATACTGCGTGGCTCGGGGAAGAAACTCATGGTCCACTACGACGGGAAGATCCGCCTCATCGCGGAGGACATCGCCCGCCTCGGCTTCGATATCGACTCGCTCACGCCACAACCTGAGGGTGACATGGACCCGGCCGAAGCGCGGAGTCTGTGGCCGGGCAGCTTCTTTTGGCTCCATCCCTCCCTCACTTGGTTCAGCCTTCCGAAGGACGATCTCGTCGACCGAATCCGGAAGATGGCCTCCGACGTCGGCCCGCGGCGCTACTGTTTCGAGCTGAGCGAAGGAGTTCCCCCGAATTGGAAGGAAGGAATTCCCGTGATATTGAAGGAGCTCGCTTCATGGAATGGTCAGCGCTGAGATTTCCGCAGGGGCAGACGAGGACGTAATAGATGAGGCCGGGACTTCCTTTCCCGAGGCCCACCTTGACCCGGAGAAGATGGCCGCCCTCGCCCCTGCTGCTTCCTCGCCTCTCACCAATGAGAGGTTTTCCCTTCGCTTCAATCAGGATATCGCCGAGAAAATGGGCGGGATGGCCGTGCACTCCTGCGGTGTGTGGGACCACACGATGAAACTCTTGCCCGGCCGGGGGGTAATGGCGGTGGACTGCTCGGTCTCGCCACGCTGCGACCCCACTCCGATGACGCCCAAGATGGTGCGCGCAGCCCTGGGAGGCACCGGCATCGTCGTGAAGGCGCGCTGCGGAGGCACCCGGGAAGAGATCGAGCGTGCCATCGCCATCCTCGCCGGCCCCGACATGAGGCTGATCCTCGTCATCGCCAGGATCGACGAAGACGATGCGGCATACGCCCGGACGGCCGAGGCCAACTGCAAGCTGGCAGCTGAGTGCCTGGCTCGCGCCAGCGGAGTCTGAAGGAGGGCCAGACCCATGAGGATCGACTCGATGGAGGTGTACCTGGCGAAGATGCCGCTGCTCTCGCCCTGGCGCGCCGGTCACGGGGACGAGTCGGCGATCGAGAGCATTTTCGTGAAGATGGTCTCGGGAAAGCTTGCGGGCTGGGGCGAATCGTCCCCGCTTGCATCGCCCACGTGCAGCCCCGAGTGGTCGCACGGGGTGTTCCTCACGGTGAGCCGCTATCTCGCGCCCATCCTGCTGGGAAAGGACATCCGATCCGGCAGGGAGCTGCAGGCGCTCTTGGCGCCCGTGAAGGGCAACCAGTTCGCCAAAGCGGCCCTGGACCAGGCGTGGTGGGGCCTGCACGCCAGAAGCCGGTCCGAGCCCCTCTGGAAGTCTCTCGGCGGCACGACGGCCGCCGTGAAGGTGGGTGCGGATTTCGGCGTCAAGGACAGCATCCCAGAGCTGCTCGCGGCCGTGGAGGGCGCGGTGAAGGCAGGCTACCTGCGGGTCAAGCTGAAGTACAGGCCGGGGTGGGCGCTGGAGATGGTCAAGGCCGTCCGGGCCGCGTTCCCCGACCTGGTCTTTCACGTGGACTGCAACAGCACGTATACCCTCACAGACCTCGACATGTTCAAGGCCCTGGATGGATACCGACTCGCGATGATCGAGCAGCCTCTCATGCACGACGACCTCGTGGACCACGCGACGCTGCAGAAGCAGGTCACAACTCCCATCTGCCTTGACGAGAGCATCACTTCAGGGGCCAAGGCGCGAAAGGCGATCGCTCTGGAGTCCTGCGCGTGGATCAACATCAAGCCCGCAGGGTGGGAGACCTCACCAATGCCCTGGAGATCCACGAACTGTGCATGAAGGCGGGCGTGCCCTGCTGGGTCGGGGGGATGCTCGAGTCGTCGCTGGGCGCGCACGAGTGCCTGGCCCTGGCGACCCTACCGAACTTCACCTATCCTAATGACATCTTCCCGAGCGTGACCTACTACAGGCCGGACCTTAGCGATCCCCCCATAGAGCTCTCGGGAGTGTCGCAGGTCACGGCGCCCGACACTCCCGGCTGCGGCGCCGCGCCCAACTTCAACAGGCTCCAGGACCTGTGCATCGCGAAGACGGTCATTTCGGGCTGAACAGCCGTCGAATGCCCTCCAGGATGCTCTGCACGAGCAGCTGGCCTCCGTCGGGACCTATCAGGCCGTTCGCCACGAGCGCGCCGTACCCGCCGCCCGCCACGGCGCGCGCGGTGGGGAGGTAGCCGGCCTCGTCGCAGGCGAGCTGCGCGTGGAGTGTGAGCGCGGCGGGGCTGCTGGCCCGGATGCGAAGCCCGTAGTCCAGGAACAGCTCGAAGGGGCTTGTGGAAAGCGCCGTGTCCCCGAGTCGAAGGACGTGCAGCTCCGCCGTGTACTCGGGGTCCCGCCGCTGCTTGCGGAACCGCTCCACCATCAGTTCCCGGTTTATAATGAGGACGAGGTCGTCGTTCTTGTCGTCGTACGGGCCGGGCACGGGCAGCTTCTCGCGCTCGACAGTCTTCGCCAGGAAACTCGCGTATGCGGATACAGGTGAGCTGCCGCCCACGAATGCGCTTCCGCCCGCCGACGGGCTGGCGCCCCCCGGCTCGCGCGCCATAAGAGCACCGAGCTCGGATACCGCCTGGGCGTACTCCTCGGTGCTCACCATGCGCAGGGGGAGCCTCGGGGTGAGCACGAGGTGGCGCAGCACAGGGGAGGCCTGCCGCGAGAGCTCCGCGCGGGGCAGCGCCTGCATCGCCGCGTCGGCCAGCCTTCGGCCCAGCTCAACCATTCCCGCCTCGTCCCAGTAGGTCGGCCCTCCCCTGTGCGGACGGGTCAGGTCGCGCGGCGCCTGGTCGCCGGCCGCGCCGACCTGGCACAGAACGCTCACGTTCTTTCCGCAGCGTTCCTGCAGCACCCGTCGCATCTCGCCGAACATGTCCGCAGTGACCACGTAGGTGGCTTCCATGACCTGTGACGGGCAAACCACGTTCACAAGCAGGCCGGTGAGATCTCCCCGCGCGCTCCACACGCCGACCACTCCCACGGTGTCATCCTCGCCCCCCTCCATGCCCACGAAGTCGGGGCGATCGGTGGCTCCGTACATCTCCGAGCTTCCGTCCTGGTAGACGGGGCGGCGGCAGTGACCGACGGAGGCGAGCCCGGCGGCAGCCCCGATCTGGGCAGCCGCCCTGCTCTTCCAGGCCTGCGCGGCCGCAAAGACGATGGCCCCGATCAGCGTGGCGCGGAACTCCGCACTCGGAAGCAGGGCCGGGTCGCGCTTCCAGAAGGGTAGCGGCTCATGTGCCCCGGGCGCGTTGTGCGTGTGGGTTGCGCTCACCACGAGCATCGAGGGATCGAAATCGGGGATCTGCTTCTTCAGATTTTCGCGGACGGCCTCCATCAGCGCGCGGTCGACCATGGCCTGATCGCACGAGACGAGGATGGCCTGCCCAAGCCGCTGCCCGGCGGAGGGCTGTTCGAGCGCGAGCGCGGTCACACTGAGCGGGTCCCGAACGGCCTTGGACACGCGCTGGTAGTACTGTCCGTACAGGTCTACCGGGCGCTTGGGAGTGATATCGGCCGTCCCCCACCCGGCTTTTATGATCTCTGCAGTCGGCTTGCTCATGGCGTGGCACCTCTCACTGGGATTCCGCACTATACGCTTTTCGGCCGCAGAGAGGCAAGTCGGCCGGGGTCATCTCGGGGCGACTGACAGGATCCAGTCGTCGACCTGCTGCAGAACCGCGGGCGCCATGGTCTGCTCGATCTGTCCCTAGGTCTGAAAAAGGTGATTGAGGCCGGGGAGCTCCCGCCCGACGAAGCGCGCGTTTTCCGCCTTCTTCAGGGCTGCCTCGATGCCCGCGAGGTTCCCCTCTGGCGTCACCTGCAGGTCCTTGCTGCCGTTCAGCGCGAGAACCGGGCAGCGCACCCGCTCGAGGAGCATCCGCGGGTCGACGGACAGGAAGAAGCGGAACCAGGGGCTGAGCAGGTGAGCGATCGCCGCATCGGCCTGTGTCTTCTGCATCCCCGCGCGCGCGAGGGTGGCTCCCTGCAGGACGAGCAGCTCGTCACCCGGCAGACCCGGGCCGGCCAGGAGCACGATGAAGGCGATCTCAGCAGAGCCAGGCCACGAGCATCGAGGCGATGAGACCGCCCTCGCTGTGGCCGATGAGGCTCACGCGGTTTCCGTCAACCGACTGCGCCTTCCGCAGCCAGTCCAGCTCGGCCTTCGCGTCGCGCGCGAAGTCAGCGCTCGGTGCCTTTGTCGGTTCGCCCGTCGAGGCGCCGATGCCTCGATCGTCGCAGCGCAGAACCGCGATTCCCCGCCGCGTGAGGGCGTCTGCGAGAACGAGGAACGGCCTGTGCCCGAAGATCTCCTCGTCCCTGTTCTGCTGCCCGCTGCCCGTGACGAGCAGCACGGCGGGGAAGGGGCTCGCGCCTGTCGGGACCGTGAGGGTCCCGCCGAGGCTGACCTTGTCAACCTCGCTGCGGATCGTCACCTCCTGCGATCGATAGGGGAAGGGCGGGACCGGAGTCTGAGGCCGCCGAGCCTCGGCGGGCGTCCCTCGCTCGAGCAGGAGGGCGAAGGAGGCGCCGCCCTGGTTCCATGTCCCCTTCATCTTCCCTGCGGTCTCGTCGAGGTCGCCTTTGAAGAAGCCCTGCACCGCCTTCACCGCCTTCACCGCGCTGCAGGGGATGCCCTTCGCGCCCTGGTCGGGTGAATCCATGGCGGCACCAAAGGTGAGCACTCCTGCCCAGGTGCCCGCGATCTCGGCAAATGGGGGGGGCTGGCCAGGGCCCGCGAGGAGGGCGACCGCGAAGAGGAGCAGGGGACCCGTTCGATGCATGGGCAACTGTATGACACCAGGCCGGGTGGGCGTCAATGGCAGCGGTCGCTGATCTCAGGTCGCCGGCAACTCACAAAAAACTCCAAAACAACAGGCGGCAGCGGCACGCGTGCGCCGACCACGCTCAAATGTGCATTTGAGCGTAGTCGAGTGTGCTGGTCCGGGCGAGGGTAGTCCGCTGAGCTGCGCACGCTGGGGAGAAGAGCGTGCTCTGCACGCTGGGTTGACGCTGGACGGAATCCGTTGTGCAATACGCTCCTGAGCTGGAGGTGCGCATGAGCAGTTCGAAGAGGGTCGCCGTGGTCGCGATCGGCGGCAACTCCCTGATCCGTGACCCCGCCCATCGGACGGTCGAGGACCAGATGGAGGCCCTGCGGGACACGGCGAAGCATCTCGCCTACATGATCGAGGCGGGATGGGATCTCGCGATCGGGCACGGCAACGGGCCCCAGGTAGGATTCATCCTTCGCCGCTCGGAGATCGCCCACAGGGTCGAGGGCATGCATGAGGTCCCCCTGGATGTCTGCGGAGCCGACACGCAGGGGGCGATCGGCTACGAGCTGCAGCAGGCCCTTCAGAACCACCTCTTTCACCGGGGCATCAGGAAGAACGTCGTCACCCTGGTCACGCAGGTGCTCGTCGACCGGGCCGACCCCGCGTTCGCCAGCCCCTCGAAACCCATCGGAGGGTTCATGGATGCGGCCGAGGCCGAGAGGCGTCGCAGTGACATGGGCTGGGCCGTGGTGGAGGACGCGGGCCGCGGCTGGCGGCGCGTGGTGCCCTCGCCGCTGCCGAAGGAGATCGTCGAGCTCGATTCGGTCAAGGCTGTCCTCGGCCAGGGGATCGTGGTGATCGCCGCGGGCGGCGGCGGCATCCCCGTGGTGGATGTGGGCGACGGGGAGTACCGCGGCATCGCGGCCGTCATCGACAAGGACTACGCCTGCAGCCTCCTCGCCCGGGAGATCGGGGCGGAGCTCTTCCTCATTGCCACGGCGGTCGAGAAGATCGCCCTCGGCTTCGGCAAGCCCGGCCAGCGATGGGTCGACAGCATGACCCTCGCCGAGGCGAAGCGCTACCTCGCGGAAGGGACGCACTTTGCCAGGGGCTCGATGGCGCCCAAGATACAGGCCGTGATCTGGTACCTCGAGGCGGGCGGCAAGCGGGCGCTCATCACCAATACCGAGAGCATCGGCCGCGCGCTGCGCGGGGAAACGGGCACCTGGATCGTCCCGTGAGGCCGCGGTCCGGGGCGTCGTTCTTTCTTCTCCTCACGGCAGCGGTCGCCTTGGCGCAGGAGCCTGATGTCACCGCCAGCGCCACCTCGACCGCTCTCGACTCGGCTCCTCCCGATTCGACCGCAGCGGTCTCTGAAGCCTCCGTCGACTGGGCGCCCGGCAGCACCCTCGTCCACCGCGTGGACGCCTTCGTGACGCGTTCAGATCTGCGCGCCGGCGTCCTGCTTTCAGACCGTGAGGCGCCGCGCGTGCGCTTTTCGCACGGCCTGCACGCGCAGGCAGGGGTGCAGTGCGCGCAGTGCCACCACACGGGGACCCCCGAGCAGGGGAAGGGGCAGGCCTGCGCCGAATGCCACAAGGGGGCCGCGGGCGTCGAGACGATGCATGCGGCGTGCATCACCTGTCATCGGGACCGCGGCGTCGGACCCGTGACGTGCAACGATTGCCACAGGGAAAGGGACGCCGGCATCGAGAGCCTGGTCCGGTTCGACCTGTACGACTTGCTGCGCGGCCCCGTCTTTATCGCTGCATGGGTGGTATTCGCCCTGGGATGCCTGTACCGTGCCAGCCAGTTCATCCGTCTCACGGTCCGGGCGAAGCGGACGGCAGTGGCCGGTGGCAGCCGTGGAGACGGCAGAGCCGACAGGGGTTTTCTCGGAAAGGGGAGATCGGCGCCGGGCAGGCTGCTGCTCGGGATCAAGGTGCGGATCCGGAACACGATCCTCGGCTCCAATCCCGTAATGGCCTCGGTGAGCCTCATGTTCCACATCCTTCTCTTCCTCGCGCCCCTGCTTCTCCCCGCCCACAACACGCTTTTCGATCTTACCTTCCGCGTGAGCCTGCCGTCGTTGCCCGAGCGGCTCGTCGACTGGTTCACCGTCGTCCTCCTGGGTGCGGGAGGTTTTTTCCTGCTGCGCAGGCTGCTGATTCCCCGGGTACGGGCGCTCACCACGGCGCGCGACTGGGCCGTGCTCGCCCTGGTGATGGCGCCGTTCGTGACCGCCTACCTCGCTTACCATCAGGTCCTGGACTACCGGATCATGCTCGCGACGCACATGGCGGTCGGAGAGCTCGTGATCGCGGCCATCCCCTTCACGGCCATCGGCCACATGCCGTTCATTTTGTTCGCCAGGTTCTTCGCTTCCGGGGAGTACGCGTGGAAGCCGGGCAACCGCAGGTGGAGGTGAGATGAAGCGCAAGCCGGCAGGTTCGGGTGCAAAGGAGCGGGCTGGAAAGCGCATGGCGCGGCTCTCTCTTTCCGCGTGCGTCCACTGCGCCATCTGCGCGGACAGCTGCTTCATGTTCCGCAGAAGCGGCAGCGATCCGACCTACTCCCCTTCGTACAAGGCCATCAACTCCATCGGGAGGATCATCGCGAGGAGGGGGAGGCTCACCGAGGCGGAATGGGCGGAGGCGCAGGACCTCGCGTGGAACAAATGCGTGCTGTGCATGCGCTGCTACTGCCCCATCGGGATCAGCATACCCACCCTGATCGCGCACGCGCGCAGCGCCTGCCGGGAGCGGGGATACTACAGAACCTGGGGAAGCGCATGACATGAAGAGAAAAAACCTCGCTGCGATCATCCTGACGGGGATTGCCGGGCTGCTGTCCGCGCAGCCCGAGATCGTCACCATCACGGGCGCGCGCGCCTTCGGCCCGCTCACTCGTCCACCCGTGGCATTCCCTCACCGCGCCCATACGCTCATGGAAGGGGTGAGCTGCGCGACCTGCCATCACAGATACGGTGAGGGGGTCCCCGCTCTCAGCTGCGCCGCCTGCCATGCGGGGAAGAAGGCGATCCGCGACGCGTACCATCGTCTCTGCATCGGATGTCACGACCAGGCGAAGAGCCGGGGCGGCGTGACGGGGCCGCGCGTCTGCGGCGACTGCCACGCCTGGAGAAAGTGAACGGGGAGGAAGCATGGTCAAGGCGATTCGCAAACCGCTCGAGGAGATCGTCGAGCTGGTGGGGGGAAGGGCGAGAGTCCTCGTGGTCGGCTGCGGGGGATGCACGTCCGTGTGTCTCGCCGGCGGACAGCGGGAGACGCTGGCGCTGGCGGCTGAGCTGGCAGAGTGCCGCCGGCAGGGGCGCGCGCCGATCGAGACCGCATGCTGGACCGTCGAGCGCCAGTGCGACGCGCAGTACCTCGCCGAGCTGGAGGAGATGACGGGGAAGTGCGACTGCGTGCTCTCCATGGCCTGCGGGGCGGGGGCCCAGCACCTCGCCGAGGCGTACCCTGCGCTGCCCGTTTTTCCCGCGGTGAACACCACTTTCGTGGGCATCGACAGGGACGTGGGGCTCTACGAGGAGCGCTGCCGGACCTGCGGGGACTGCATGCTGGGCTACACGGGGGGCATCTGTCCCGTGGCGCGCTGCGCAAAGAGCATCTTCAACGGCCCGTGCGGCGGCACCCATGCCGACGGCACCTGCGAGGTCGGCGAGGTGCCCTGCGCCTGGAACGCGATCTACGAGCGCCTGAAGGGCCAGGGCAGGCTCGAGGGGATCCTGAACTTCCGGGCGCCCATGGGCTGGATCGACAAGGGCCCCGGCGCCTTCGTCCAGAGGGGCTATGAGCCGCGCTATCCGACGAAGCAGGGAGCGCGCCAATGAGGGCGGGGAGCAATCTCGAGAAGGTGCTCGCTGCCGGTCGCTTCGCCGTGGCGGTGGAGATGGGCCCGCCGAAGGGGACGGACCTCGACTTCATCCGCCGAAAGGCGGAGCACCTGCGGGGCATGGCGGACGCCGTGAACGTGACCGACAACCAGACCGCAGTGGTCCACATGTCCAGCATCGCCGCCGCTGCGGTTCTCTCGCAGATGGGCATCGAGCCGGTTGTCCAGATGGTCTGCCGGGACAGGAACCGCATCGCGATGCAGAGCGACATCCTGGGCGCCTCCGCACTGGGCATCCGCAACATCCTGTGCATCTCGGGCGATCACCCCAGCTTCGGCAACCAGAAGAGCGCCCGCAAGGTGTACGACGTGGACAGCATCCAGCTGCTCTCCCTGGTGAAGCGCCTGCGCGACGAGGGGAAGTTCCTCGGCTGCGACGACGCGGTGCGCGGTCCCGTGCCGATGTTCATCGGCGCCGCGGCCAACCCGTTCGCGATGCCCTACGAGCTGCGCGCACAGCGCCTGGCCAAGAAGATCGAGGCGGGGGCGGATTTCGTTCAGACCCAGTGCGTCTTCGACGTGGCGATGTTCCGCCAGTGGATGGCACGCGTGCGCGACCTCGGCCTCGATGCGCGCTGCTCGATCATGGCGGGGGTCATTCCGCCGAAGTCGCTGCGCATGGCTGAGTACATGAAGCAGCACGTGCCGGGGATCATCATCCCCGATGACATCGTGAAGCGCCTGGCGGGGGTGCCGAAGGAGAAGGCGGGCGACGAGGGGATTCGGATCGCCTGCGAGATCATCGAGCAGGTGCGCGAGATCAGAGGCGTGGCGGGCGTGCACATCATGCCGATCGAATGGGAGCACAGGGTGCCCGAGATCGTCGAGCGCGCGGGGCTCCTGCCGCGTCCCTCCGTGTGAGGCGGGCGCGGGGTGTGCACGGGATGGCGGAAAAGGCCGATAGTGAAGTGATGGACTACAAGATCGGGGCGGATGACCTGCAGGAGTTGGTCGCCCTGTGCGACGCGGACGGAATCCTCCTTGACTGGAACAGGGCTGCGGAGGAGGTCACCGGGTTCGCGAAGGACGACGTGGTGGGCTACCACATGGATTCGATCGTGGCACCGGCGTCCCGCGCGGATCTGGACTCGATTCTCTCGCTCGGGAAAGCGGGCACGCTTCTGCCCGGCATGCCCCTTCGCCTGCAGAGCAGCTTCGGCATGGAGATCCCCGTCGAGGTCACCTCGATGCCGCGGGAGGAAGCTGGGCGGTTCGCGGGGTGGCTGCTGGTCTTTCGCGACACGACGCTCAAGGTCCAGCTCCAGGAAGAGCTGGACCGGATGGATCAGCTGTACCGCGGTCTGGTCGAGTGCTCCCCCGCGATCATCTATGTCCTGGACCCGGATGGGAGGGTCCTTTTCATCAACGGCACGGTCGAGGTGCTGCTGGGATACTCGAAGGCAGAGCTGCTGGGCAGGGAGCTGATCGAGATCGTGCACCCGGAGGACAGGCGCTTCGCGTACTGGCCCTTGCGGGAAAGGCGGCGGGACCTGCGGGCGACGCGGAACCTGGAGATGCGCCTGACGACGAAGGCCGGCGCCCCCCGCAGGTACGATCTGGATTTCGTGCACGTCTCCCTGAGCGCCTTCGGCCTGAGCCGGCCAAAGCCGGCCAGATCGGGGGGGACGCCGGAAGAGACCGTGCTCGGCACGCAGGGCATCGCGCGAGACATCACCGAGCTGGTCCTGCTGCGCGGTTTCGCCCGGGAGATCCAGTGCATCCTCCCGATCTGCAGCGTGTGCCGCAGGATCCGGGTGAAGTCGGCAGAGGGGGAGAGCTGGGTCCCCCTCGACGAGTACGTGTCACTCAAGTCGACAGTCCTCTTTTCCCACACCCTCTGCCCGGACCACCTTCCCGCGTATCTGGGGACTTGAAGCTCAGGGCTTCACGCCCCAGGCGGAGTCGAGGTCGGCGAGCGGGCAGCCGCATGTCTGGGCTGCGAGCAAGATGAAGTCCCCGCTGCTGGTCATCTTCCACCGGAATCGCCTGCAGTACTCGCGCAGGAGCCTGTCGAAGGCCGTGGCGCCCATGCGGTCGGACATCGCCTTGAGGAAGAGCGGGGCCCTGCCGTACACGATGGCGCCGCACTCCTTCGACGTGTACTCCGCGCTCCTGTCTCCCCGCAGCGGTCCCGGTAGTACAGCAGGGTCGCATACTGCGCGATGCCCTCATCCAGCCATGGCTTGAGAAGCTGGTCGCTGCCCACGATCCCGTAGAACCACTGATGCGCAGCCTCGTGAGCGGTGGTGGACTCGAGGAGGATGAGGGAGGGGACCCCGCGGTCGACGAACGCGGGATCGTGCAGGCGCGCCGATTCGAGAACGATGCCCGAGAACTCGCACCCGTAGGCGTCGAACGGCAGGCTCACGAATGTGAGAGCGTCATACGGGTAGGGGCCGAAGCGCCGGCCGAAGCAGGCCAGCGCAGAAAGGGCGGTCGAGATCACGAGCTTCGAGGAATCCCCCGCATCCCTTGCTGCGTAGCTGGCCACTGTCACGCCGTTTTCTCGGCGCTCGCTGCGCACCCAGCCCCTGGCAACGGCCATGTAGAGGTCGCGGGCCGGTGCGAGTGAGATGCTGACGTCGGTGCGGCCACCCGGGGCTTTCCTGCGGGTCACGGTCCCCGGGGCGGCAATCTCGTACCCGGCTGGGACGAAAACCTGGGCGAAGTAGGAGCTCGCGTCGTTCGTGAGGAAGTCGCCATATGCGACCGGCAGGGGATGGTTCCATGCCCCGCGCGAGGGAATCATGGGGTAGGCGAACGCGAGTGACAGGTATCCCTCACCGTGAGAGAGAAGACCGTAGGTGCCGTCCGAACCGGCGGGGACGCTCACGGAATAGTCGAGGCCGATGCTCACCTTCACGCCCGCCGCGAGGGGCGCCGGAAGCCGCACAACGAGAACGCTCCGCTTCTGCCGGTATTCGGGCAGGACTCTCCTGCCTGCCACGCGCGCCTCGCGAATCTCGAGGCTGCCCGGCGTGAGATTTGGAAACAGGAAGAACACTATCGATCCGATGGGAGCGCGTTCGCGGTTTGTGTACTGGACATCGAGGGAGCCGGCAACCTCTCCGAGGTCGTCGGCGATGCTCATACGGATTCGATAGACGGCGGCCTGCGCGAGGGCGGGATCCTGCGCGAAGACAGCGGCAGCCCGGAAAGCGATGACGAGCGCCGTGAAAGAGACGAGCCGCCTCTTCATCCCGCGAGTATACCACGGGTGACACTCCCGGCCTTGCGCGCTGTTAAATGGGTGATGCAGTGGACAAGCCGTGCGTGGACAACGACCCTGACCTGGGGTCTGGCGCTGAACGGTGCGTTCGGCGGGTACACCGCCTGCGCGATACGCAGGGAAATCGACCTTCGAGGAGGAAGGAAATGAGCGTAAGAAAGATCGTCGCAGTCGTCGTGGCACTCGCCGCGCTGCCCCTCTCCATGGCGTTCGGCTCCGGAGGGGTGAGCTGGGGAGAGCAGTACCTCATCCCCGAGTACCCCGAACTGGCCAACTACGATACGCAGGCCCGCTTCACGGCGCTGTACGGCTACTCGGTGACGCGCGGAGGCATGCGGAACGGCGGGTTCGTAATGGGCGTTCATTCGCCGAATGAGGAATGCTCACTCGACGGCGGGTTCATCGGCGCAATCTCGGGCCAGGAGCTGAAGGCGGGACCCTTCGTGATCTCCCTGAATCTCTGGACGGGGATCGGCGGGGTGCGCAGGACATTCTCCGCCGGCGATGGAACCTTCGCCCTGTTCGGCCAGGCCGACCTCGAGCTGGGGCTCACCCTGTTCCCCGGCATGCAGGTGGTAGGCTACGGAGGCATGCAGGCGGTGGCCGACGTCCTGGCCTGGCAGCCGGTCTCCACTGCGGTGTACTACACCCCCGTAGCGGGCATCCGCCTCGCGTGGGGGAGATGAGGAGCCCTTCGAAGAATCACTTCAAAATAACGTATTCGCCCGCGGCGGGGAGGTCCAGCGCGATCTCTTCGCCGCTTTGCAGTGTCAGCCTCCCGCGGAAGCTCCCGATCAGCCGAAAGTAGACTGGTCTCTTCAAGAAAAGCGAGGCGATGCGGCGCATGAACGGCGGCAGGCTCTCGAACACGTCCGTGGCGTGGTACATGCGCGAGCTCTCGAATCGCCCTTCAAGCGAACAGCCCCTGTCCGCGGCGGAGACGGCGTAGCTGCCGGGAAAGGGGAAGGGCGGGTCGCGTCTCACGGCCCAGTCGGACGGGCTCATGGCGAAGTCCTTTGTCGTGAACACCCACCGGCCGGCCCTCGCCACGAGAAGCATGGGGACGGGGAGGGGACCGTACTTCTCGCTCGTCCAGGTCACCATTGCGCTGATGAACATGCGCTCCGATTCCAGGCTGTCCGGCCTGCCGAATGCGCGGAAGACCATGATGAGCGAGTTTGTCCGGTTGAGCGGCTGCACGGTCAGGCAGGTATCCCAGAGGCATTGCCCGCTTGCGCTCACGATCTCGCCGAAGGCGTTCATCCTGCCGCTCACCGCCGCCCATGGAGCGGGTGATGCATAGCGGCTGTATTCGTCCATTTTCCGGGTGTAGGACGCCCACCCGTCCCCCGGCTTCCAGGGAGGGAGGATGTTGCGGATTTCGAGGTCGCAGGAAAATCCCTTGAGCGCGAGCCGGACCCGGCACCCGCCGTCGATCGCCTCGAACAGGTTGGGACCGAAATGGAAGTCGAATCCCTCGGCAGGATCGGTCTTCGCCCTTTCGGGAAGGGAGCCTTCGTACTTGTACACGCGCCCGGCCGGGTCGGTGATCACCACGGTGATCCCCCACTGGTTGAAGACCGAGTAGGTCCAGTGGAAGAGATTGATGATGAAGACGATCCCGTTGTCGAGCCGGCCGGTGTAGAAGAATGACCGGCTCTGGAACGTGCCCTCGAACGGCGCGTCGGGAAAGAGCTCCCCGCCGCGCACGGTCACGCTCTCGGGGTTCTCCCATCCGGCTGGGTCGTCATAGATCCGTGCGGCGGCGGCCCCGCACGGGTGCGCGAGAAGGAGGACAACGGCGGTCGCCAGGGCTGCGGGGTTTGCTCTCATTCGAGCCACGCCTCGATTCGATGATACGGGGCGGGAAGGATCGGGTCAACTAAGAAGGTGTAGTCCAGCATGGTCGTCCGCACCACCGTTGTGCCCGCGACTTGCCAGACCTTCCCATTCTTCGCCTTTGCCGTGAGCGAGTAGCCCACGGTGGCGTCTTCCGGCAGGCTCATAGGGGCGCTGAAGTAGTACGTGCGGCCGCGCGGCGCGCCCAGTTTGGCCCAGATCGTGTCCGTGCCGTAGGGCTTGCCGCTCTTCGGGTCGGTGATCTCGACGGCGATCCCGTAGTCGCCCTTGTCGTTTTTCTCGAAGTCTTCTCTCTCTGCCGGGCGCTCGGCCGCCGCCTTCCCGGGCTGGAGCATCGAGACGTAGCCGGCGACCTTCATGGGCGCGCCGACCGCGGGCCAGGCGACGCGCGGCCTGTCGGTGAGGATGAGAAACGACACATCGACCCTCACGTTGGTGTCCGCCTGCTGCACCTCCGCGTAGTGCAGGGAATCCTTTCCGCTTGTCGGGATCACGACCTCGACCTCGACGAGCCTGTTGCGGTCCAGGAAGACGCCCGCCGAGCGGTACTCGAGTGAGACCATCCAGCTCCCGCCCTGTGCCCGGACCGTCACCGGGACCGTCTTCCGGCTGATCATCTCGTTCGTTCTGTAGGAGCGGACGGTGATCTTCGCTTGGTTGCCGATCGTTTCGCCCCTGTCGACGAGCGCCATCGCTTCCCGCTTGTCCAGCTGCAGGTTGCGCGCGGTCACGACGACGCTGTCGCCTCCGGACGGCGGCTGCACCGGCATGGAGCCCTCGCGGGCCACGCGCAGCGTGTAGCGTGAGACTGCGCCGTTTTCGGCGGTCACGTCAGCGGTGACGTTCTTCGCTGTCCCCGTGGGGACCGCGACCGTGCGCCCGGCAGGCGCAAGCGGCGAGCCGTCGACCGTCACGGCGGCGCCAGGGCTTTCCGCCCGCGCGTTCACGACCACGGATTCGACATTGGAGGGCACTCTCACCTCGTAGGCGACGATCGCGGGGTCGAACGGGGGCGTGAGCGGGCACCCCCGTGACCTGCAGGCTCGCCAGGCGCGAGTTGCCGTCCTTCGCGCTCACCGGCAGCGCCTCGCGGCTCACGTTCACCCGGTACAGCCTCTGCGAGCCGTCCTCGGCCGTGACGATGATGCTCACCGTCAGGACCTTGCCGGCAGCCGCGGGGACCGTGACCACGGTGGTGGCCCCCGACTGCGCCACGGGGCTCGCCGTGGTGAGGGTGAGCTTGACCGTTTCCACGTTCGAAGGGAGGCTCGCCGTGTAGGAAACCATCCGCGGGGTGGACAGGGGGCTCAGGATGCCCGCGGAGCCCGCGATGCCCGAGAGATCCGCGTTGCTGTCGGGAGGCATGCGCCTGACGTCCAGGAAGTAGCGCAGCACCTTCCCGTCCTGCGCGGTCACGGCCGCGGCGAGGGACAGCCTGTCTCCCGTGGAGAAATCGAAGATTGCGCCTGTCTTCGACACGGGATCTCCCTTGTAGGGGATCTCGCTCGCGCCCTGCGGCGCGGCGGGGCCGGGCTCGAAGGCGACCTTCGCGTACTTGCCCTGGGGCTGGGCTACGACCGCCAGCTGCTTCGTCGCGAAGGGCACTTCCGCGACGTACGAGAGGCCCGACGGGGTTTCGCAGGTCGGTTCCCGGCGGCACCACGACCATGATCTCCAGGGGATCGCGCGACGTGTTGAGCACGCCGGGCGCGTTCTGCGAGAGACCCGGGTTGGCGCCCATCGTGAAGAGGAATGCGTCGACGGGACCGCGCGGCCGGCCGCTCATGCCGAGACACCCGCCGAGCGCCCTCCCCCGCCTTGAAATTCGCACCCGGATGCTATATCCCTGCTGGAAGGAGGATTGATGGAACGCGTCCTTATCACGGGTGCGAACGGTTTTATCGGGTCGAATCTGTGCAAATACTTCCTGGAGCGCTCGTACGAGGTCTATGGGCTCGTGCGGGAAAGCTCCAACCTCCATTTCCTGGAAAACCTGCCGGTGCGGCTGGTCCGGGGGGACCTTGCGTCGCCCGAGTCGATCCAGCTTCCCGACCGAATCGACTATGTCATCCACGCCGCATCCGTCGCCGCCGAGAAGGCTCGCAAGCGGATGGCCCTCCGCAACATCTACGAGGCGACAGTGAACCTCGTGCGCGTCCTTCGCGAACGGGGGATCGTGCCGCGCCGGTTCATCTTCATCTCCACCAACCTCGTGCTCGGGTACAAGGGAGCGAACATCTCGGAGGCGAACCCGGGCAGCGTGAAGAAGTCCTTCTGGTACATTCGGGCCAAGGAGATGAGCGAGGAGTTTCTGCGCGAACAGCTTCGGGAGAACGGTTTTCCCGCCATCATCCTGCGGCCGGCCGGCGTGTACGGTCCCAACGACCGGACGGTGTCCATGCTGGTTCTCCACGGGATCGAGAAGGGCGCGCCGGTCATCGTCGGGCACGGCAATTGGATCCTCAGCTTCTGCTACGTCGAAAACCTGTGTCTCGCCTGCCTGCTCGCCTGCCAGATGAAGGGCGAGAACGGGAAGGCGTACCTCGTGGCCAACGGAACGGACACCACCTGGCGGCAGTTATTCACCATCTTCATGCAGAGGCTGGGAAGGCGCCAGCGCATGTACACTCCCGTGAGCCTCGCCTACATCGTGGCCTTTTTCATGCAGCTCCTGCATGCGGTCGTGCCCGCCTTCGAGGCGAAGGTGAACTTCTACCGCATCCACTTGATCACCACCAACACGAGCTACGATATATCCGAGACCGTGAGGGACCTGGGCTACCATCCCGACGAGGACACCGAGCGCCAGGTCAACTCGATCGTGGACTGGTACCTTGCGGAGAAGGCGTCGGGCTACCTCAGGACGCTGATGAAGGTGAAGAGGTAGCCAGCCTTGGGATGGCTCGTCGGGCAGGTTTCGTCGATCGCTCGCCAGTTCCGCAATCCCTACGTGGCGCTGCTTAGCATCCTTTTGCTCTCCTTCACCCTCCTCGCCTCCTTCCTCAACTATAAAAACCTCACGAGGCGCTTCTCGAGCGATTTCCCGGCCTTTCTGGCGTACTTCGCGTCTTTCTTCCTCCTCCTGTTCGCTGTTCCTCTGGTCTCCTTCCTGCTCGCCGGCCGGGCGACAGGGCTCGCGCCCGAGGCGCTCGGGCTGCGCATCGGCAACTGGAGGCTCGGGCTGCTCTCGTGCCTGGTGGCGATCCCCTTCGGGGCGATCACTCTGGCCAACAGCGTCCGCGACCCCGTCATACGGGGGCAGTACCCCTTCTCGAAGGATGCGATGAGCACTCCGCTGCGCTTCGCCGTGTACGAGGCGGCCTACATCCTGCTGTACTACCTGGCCTGGGACTTCGCTTTCCGGGGCGCACTGCAGTTCTCGCTCGTCGCGCTGCTGGCACCGGGCCTCCCCGGTACGATCGTCGCCATCCTGGTGCAGACGCTCGCCTCCACGGTGTACCATCTCGGTCATTCGGATTCCGAGATTTGGGGGGCATTCGCCGTCGGGATCATCTTCGGCGCGATCGCCGCCGTGACGGGCTCGTTTCTCTACTCGTTCGCCATCCACGCGATTGTCGGCGTGGGCAACGACATTTTCATCTATAGATACACGAGACACACGAGGGCTGCTGCGTGACGATCTGCGTGACAGGGGCCACGGGCTTTGCGGGGCGGACTCTTGTTCCGCGGCTCGCGGCGCGGCACCCCGGGGCGGCTCTGCGGTTCCTCGTCCTTCCCGGCGATCCCCTGCGGGAGGGCTTCGAGGCTCTTCTCCCTGGAGGTGCGGGGGTGGTCGAAGGCGACATCACCTCGGCCGCTGATGTCGATCGGTTTCTCGAAGGCGGCTCAGCCGTGATCCACCTTGCGGGCCTCATCTCGTACTGGAGGCGCGACAAGGCGAAGCTCGAGGCCGTCAACGTCACGGGAGTGCGGAACGTGGTGGAGGCATGCGCTCGCCACCGGGTGAAGCGCCTGGTGCATGTCTCCTCCGTTGGAGCGATCGGCTTTCGCGAGGACGGGACCCTCGCCGACGAGCAGACCCCCTTCAACTGGCCGGACAGCTTCCTGTACATGACGACCAAGCACGCGGGCCAGTTGATCGTGGAGGAGGCGGTGCGGAACGGCCGGCTGGACGCGGTCATCCTCAACCCCGCCTCGATCATGGGTCCGGGCGATCCCGTCCTCGCCACGCCGCATAACCAGCTCTACGCCTCGGTGTACAGGGGGACCATGGCGGGGTGCTTTGCCGGGGGGCTTGCGATCGTGGACGTGCGCGACCTTGCCGACATCATCGTCGCTGCCCTCGAGAAGGGGCCCCCGGGCGAGCGTTACCTCGCGGTGGGCTGGAACCTGCCCTATACCGAGGTGATCCGGGCGATGGGGAAGCACGCCGGCAGGAGGGTGTGGCCATTCGTGGTGCCCGCGCCCGTGTTCACCGCGGCAGGCTTCCTCCTCGAGCTCGTGAGCGCTCTCACGCGCCGCCGGCCGCTGCTGACCGCCGCCTACGGCAGGCTCTCGGGGTGGACGACCTACTACTCCAACGAGAAAAGCCGCACAGCCTTCGGGCACGAGTACATACCCTTCGAGAAGACGATTGAGGACAGCTTCCGGTACTTCGAGCGCACGTTCTTGACCGGCGCTTCAGGCGCCCGAGGCGCTTCAGGCGCCCGAGGCGCTTCAGGCGCCCGTTGATCTTTCGGCCCTTTTCTACTATGACGGTGCCCATGATCAATTTTTTCCTGGTTGCGTTTTTCGCGCTCAACCTGGTCTACTGCATCCTCCTGCCCTTGAACTCGTGGATCTACGTCCGTCTTGTCTTCCCCAACAGGGTCCGCCGGCTTCGGGGCGAACCCGATTTCCCCGTCAACCTCATCGTCCCCTGCAAGGGGACCACCGAGCACCTCGAGGAAAACCTCCGCGCCATCGCCCTGCAGGATTATCCGAAGCTCACGATCAGGTTCGTGACTGACACCGCCGATGAACCGGCGGTGCCCCTCATCGAGAGGGTCATCCGGCAGACCGGCAGGGGGGTGCACATCGTCGCGGGCCACGACGAGTACACGTGCGGGAAAAACCATGCCGAGCTCGTCGCCATCGCCGCCGACACGGCGAGCGAGGTCCATCTCATCTGCGACTCCGACATGCGCCCGTCGCCCACCTTCGTGCGGGAGATGGTGCGCCCCTACGTGGACCCCTCGGTGAACGTGACGACCTCGGCGCGCTGGATCACCCCTCCTGGCCCGGGCCTCGGGATCTACACCTACACGGGGCTGGAAGGTCACTCGCCGATGCTCCTCGCCTTCGGCCTGATCACCTACGTCTGGGGCGGGTGCTTCTCGATCCGGCGGAAGGCCTTCGACGAGTGGGACCTCGCCCGGCTGTGGAGAGGCACGGAGGACGACGACCTGGTCCTGTGCAACAAGCTGAACGAGCACAGGCAGAAGCCCTTCTTCGTCCCCGCGGCCGTGAGCCCGAGCTTCGAGACGCACGCGAGCGTGCGCAGTCTCATGCGCTGGTTGATCCGTCAGGGTCAGACGACCCGGCTGCACTACTTCCCCGTCTGGCTGCTCCTGCTCGTCGTCGAGACGGCGGTCTCGGTCGGCCTGCTGGGCGCCGCTGCCTTCGCCCTCGCGGCCCGCGGCTTCTCCTGGCAGGTCGCAGCGGCCCTCGGGTCGATCCTCATGATCATGGTGAACGGGCTCCTCGTGAAGGCCCCCTACGCGGGGCGCAAGGACATGCCGCTTCTGGTCTGGTTCCTCGTTCCCCTGTTCGGCCACTTCGTCGTCGCCCTTTCGTTCTGGCTGGCCATCGATCCGAAGATGCGCTGGGGGAAGATGACCCTCGAGTTCAACAGGGACGGCACGATACGGGAGATCAGGAACCGCCACCACTGAGAGCGCAGGGAGACCTCGTATGCTCGAAGATTTCTGCTTTCGGATTCTGACGGCCTACTCGACGATCTGGATGAAGAACAAGGCCAGGGTCATCATCGACGGCCGGGAGAACCTCCCGCGCGACCGCGCGGAGAAGAGGGCCTACATCGTCATCAACCACTCGACCAGCTACGACCTCGTGGCCCTCATGCACATCTCCGGCAGCAGGTTCAGCGTGGTGATGGACGAGGGCGCGTTCAACTTTCCCGTCATCCGCCGCATCTTCAGCGGCGCGGGCTTCATCCCCCTCGTGAAATCGGATTCGGGCAGGACGGTCGAGGCAGCCGTGGCGAAGATCCGCGCGGGAGTCCCCGTCATCAATTCGCTGACCGACGGAGGCTCGACGATGGGCAAGGAGGAGCGGCCGCGGACAGGCGGGGTTCGCATCGCCCACCTCGCCGGCGCATCGATCTACCCCGTGTTCACGCTGGTCGAGGAGAACAAGAAGCGCCATCTCTCCTTCAAGGGCGTCGATGGCCGCACGCACCCCTTCACGACCTTCCGCGACACGCTGTACTTCGTGAGCTTCCTGCCTCCGATTCCCGCGAGCGAGTTTGGCCCGAACGAGACCTACGAGTCCTACCAGAAGGTTGCCATGCGGCTGAAGGAGCTTGCCGATCAGGAGCAGCAGAAGTACGAGAGGCTGCTCATCGAGAGGAAGGCCGAGTTCGACGGCATCAGGCGGAGGGGAGGCGCGACGGACAGGGTTCAGTGGTAGAAACGCGCCGCATGTCGGGAATGGCCTGCAGCCTGCCGCGGGCGGCCGATCAAGCCGTCTTCCCGCGCGGCGCAGAGAAACTCGTAGCAGTCCGCGATGCTCTGCTCCAGAGTGCGCCGGGGCGCGTAGCCCAGCT
>Ga0315291_10000957_pt1 | contig 38758 bp, 29 predicted proteins | sample YL17G12_20_MG_FD_203070 | JGI IMG/M metagenome (GOLD analysis project Ga0315291, IMG submission 203070) | Sediment microbial communities from Yellowstone Lake, YNP, Wyoming, USA - YL17G12_20 | ecosystem: Environmental > Aquatic > Freshwater > Lake > Sediment | place: USA: Wyoming | collected...
GGGACCTAACGAGACACAGCACAGAGCACCTTCCAAATGTCATGGATGCTGTCAGACGGAGTTGGCCAGGCGATTGGGCGGGATTCGCGTTCGAGAGTCTTAAAACGAGACGAGTTGTTCTTCCTAGAGGTGATATTACCCTCGATTTCGGAGATATCGCCGTATGGGTGTGCGAGCCGACTACTCGATGGGTGAGGGATCTGACCACTACGCATTATTCTGGAACGGCTCTATGGAGATATTTGGTCGAAGACTACCCCCAACATATACCTGAGAATGCCCTGACTCTTACTATCAGCACCTTCTGGGCTCTATTTCAGATGATAAGCGATGATATAGTTGAACTAGACGAGCCGGGCTTTGATAAACCTACCTCGCTTCTTGATTATATGGAACGAACTCATCCCATCATTGGCCCCCTGCGGACAATAGACACTCTCTACCGCGTTCGAGAGGTGAGCACCGAGTTTGTCATTGAACGAGGAGCTGGGCATGTCTATGCATATCCAGTATTCATCGCCGAACATCCGAGTCCATTCAGCTCTCTTGAATTGCCCAAATGAAGCAAACACATTTTCTATGTCAACGTGACTTATGGCATGAGACTCGCAGATTAAGACATTTGTCCAGAGGCAAACTAAACATTGGGCAAGTTGTCAAATATCGCATAACATGTTGCTGCAGGAGACACCTCTATCGCGTCGCTCCTGAGCGTGTCGTTCCGGTGAAATCTGAGCAAGAAGCCCTCTTGGCGAAGCGAGGTCTGCAAAATCGGTCTTCGGCAGCGAAGATCCTGAAGGAGCAAAGAAATGATGACAGTAGCACATGCATGGGTGGGACTAATGGCTTTACAGAGACTAAAATCATTGCGAGGCAAATTTGACAGTTATTACGGAAAACAGGTTGACGCCTTTTTACGGTTTTTTGACAAGCATAAAGACGCTTTTGTACAAGGGGCATGGTTTCCGGATTCGGTAATATCCGACAATCTTGCAGGCGGTCATACGTATAAGCTTGGAGTGCCAAAAAATAAGTCTGAAGAAGAAAAGGCGGTTGTAATAAAGAACAGAACGCCAGGTTATTTAAGTTGCCAGACACTGATAAAAGACAAATCGCGACTCAGCGAAAAACTTTACAATGATTACAGTTACACCCTTCCGGACCGCTGCGAGGCCCTGTCTCATTCAATAAGGGACATGATTCTTATTCAAAGAAAAGAGCCAAAGGGGTCGGATATAATGTTTAATGACGACCAGATTACTCTCTATTTCCTGATGCTTAGTCACTACATTGCTGATGCGCATGTCCCGCCGCATTGCGATTCACGAGACTTTTATACACCATCGACAATACATCCGGACATGGAAAGCTGGTGGGACAAGGAGATTTTGAAGTATTATGCATTCGATAAGGAAAGAAAGGTGTTTGATTATGATATCAACGGCGCTGTCGAGCTTAAAAAGGATGCAAAAAAGTTGTTTGAAACATCCTTTCTCTGTGAGGCATTGAAGATATTAAATTCCAGAGCATGGTCACCGAAGGACAAGGAAATACTGGGCGAGGGTAATGTGAAAATATACGATTACCTAAAAGCGGTTTGTTTTGTCTCGTACCTCGTGTCCACTGAATTCATCCCCCTTTCTATGCCTGCATCGCAATACAATAAACTGAAAATTCTTGAAGATCGGCAATATTTTGACCGGCTTAAACAGATAAGCTCTCATATTTTTGCCGATGCCATCGATTCCATTGCTCTGGTCTGGATACTGACATGGGATAAATATAATAAACTGCAGGAAGATATTGCACAAAAGAAAAAGGAAATAGCAAGCGAGAATAAGAAAAAGAAGAAAACAACCCCATAGTTCAAAAAATGTAATAGTGGCATCCTGTGCAGCACAGGTAATTCTTCTTCAACTACACGAGACAACGGGTATCCGGTAAACCACCAGGTTTGTCACTAACGACGAACTACAAAACGACCGCCACTGTATTTGACGGCATACTTGTCCCTGCTTTTCCCCTGTTGCAAGGCCATAATAGTGGGACTCGGGGACAAGGTTAATTGCCTTAATGCGGTATTCGAGGTGAGTGCCGATACCCGACTACGACCTGCCACACGTGCATCAGGGCTTAGGGATTTCTATTGAGAGGGGAAGTTTGGGATGGTGCGTTCCCCGCTGCGGTGGGAGCCGGTTTGGTAAGGAAAGAACGGGTTAGCGCCTCTTATTATCAGATAAGCAGCGGCGATTATCTCTTTTTCCCGGCTTTCTTTGCGCTCTTTTTTGGCCTGGCTTTGGTTTTCTTGCCCGCACTACAGCCACAAGTCCTGCACATATTTGTTTCTCCTTTATTATTTTTCGCCTGCAAAATTGGCCGGCAAGTCAAATCGTCTTACCAGCTTTATATTAATCGGCTGGGGCGGGCAAGTCAATTAGAATTTTTGCAAATGTATCTCTGTAAGTATCAGCCCCCCTCCATAGAGAAAAACCTACCACCAAACTACAACCCAAAGATGCAATAAGTACAAATTCTGCGATTTTTCCCAGTTGATAAATGTCTGAACACACGATACTTGTGGCAAAGCGGCGTTTTGAGCGAGTTTTGATACACCTTCGGTCATGTGCACCAGACAGCAAACAGGCAGGCGTTCTTGAGCGTGAACCGCAGTACAACGGGGGCATTCAAGCTTTTCAAGCTGCCATATTCCCAATCGATAACAATGTCAAGGCCGTCGCTTCGAATGGGCTGCGACTTGGCGATGCTATTACCAGCAAGGTCAAATACCTCCACTAATATCTCACCGAAGTCAGACCGAGCGTTGAGATGTAAATCACTGCCAAGGAGTTTGAGGGGTTTCGTGAGAACCTCTCCACCATCAAAGGAGGCTTGAAGAGAGGCGAAGCGGTCCTTCTTAATGGTCGCCAAACCAATCCCCCCGGTCATGGGACCTGTATCTTTTCCCTTGTATGGTGTATGTCGATACGTTCGGCCGCCATAATAAAATCTAAGCTCATCGCCTACAAGCATCGGAGGATTATTTGCCAGGGAGTTATTGAACCTATCCCAACCGCCTATGGGGCCAACAGGAATAAACGGCGTTCGGTCAGCAACGCGAGTAAAGTTCAGGCTGTCGTGGCTGACAGCCAATTGCACGTCTAAATAACAGGCTTCCGGCCGGGCGTGAAAGACCTGCACCAAACCAATGTACACACTTTCATAAGGGAAGACCATCATCGAGTAAATTTCGGTGCCCGGCTGGTCATTGACATCGGCGGTCATGACAACAGGGGCACTGGCAGGCTCATTAAAATCCCAATTCAGGAAATCGGTCGACTCGAGGCGAGCAACAGCCCGGCCGGAATGATAGCTTTCATACCAGCTATATTTGGACCAGGCCGCTTCCACATCAGGTAATGTTTTCCTGGTTCGTCCGTAAAGCACATATTTCTCGCGAGAGGGGTCAAACATCCAGTGAGTATCACCGTCACAAATCGCCTCAGTTGCCCATGCGTCAATAAGATGCCAGCGGACACCATCGGGACTGCCGGCAATGCCCAGACCCCGGCGGTCGGTGGGGTGAAACGGATCCGGTCGCGGCCCGGCGTAAGGACGGACAATACTCAGGAAGCCCATCTTATAACGTCGCGATGGGTCGGGGTCTTGTTTATCCTTGTGTACTCCAAACAGCTCCCAGAAAGTCGGCAAGGCTTCAGGCCCCTTGAATTCTTCCCGTTTAAGAAAGAGTAAATTGGTTTTTTGGCCATTGGTCTTTACTAAATCCAGTCGTGGTTTAACCCACTTAATTCCATCACTACTTTCAGCATATCCAACCCCCATACCGGCCTTATACCACATCTTATACTTACCATCATCTTGTATGACCGAGCCATAGAGGACGTTGAGTTTTGGCTCCCAAGGTTCGGAGGCCCAAAGGACAGGATTACCAGGGCATTTTTGTGCGGGGTGAATCCTCCGCTCGATATTGGTCCTTGATTTAACCAGGTAATCGTCAAGAAATAACTGCTTTTGATGGTTTAGAGTAATGAAGGGTTCCCCACTGACAGCAAAGCCGATGACCGTAGCCATTACGGATACAAGTGTCACGATAAGCACTCCTATATGAAGGCGAAATCTCCGATTCAGATTATTGACAGTCCCGAAGCGCGTCAATTAGAATCTACACAGGATATTTGAAAGGGCGTTTTTATGCGCAGGTTCGGTATATCTTCTCTGTTTGCTGGTTTCGTTTTTCTGGCTGTTTGTTTAGCCGGGTCTTCCGTGAAGAACAATGATTCAACCGTCGGTTCAGAGCTTGTTCTCGTTAAAGATGGCCAACCAACTGCGACAATTGTCACCGCAAATTCACCCACCGAAAACGCACGAAGCGCGGCAAGTGAGCTGCAAAAGTATATCGAAAAGATCAGCGGGGCGAAGTTGCCTATCGCGAGTGATTCCACCCCGCTTTCTGGTTGTGTAGTCCTGGTAGGCCGGAGCAAACTGACCGACGATATCCCCAACCTTGAGATTCCCTCCGGTCGAACCAAAACCCTTCGCGAAGAAGGCTTTGTCATCCGCACACACGGCAACCGCCTCGTTTTGGCGGGCAACGACACTGGATCCTATCTCGGGACAAGGTATGCTGTTGTCGAGTTTTTGGACATGCTTGGCGTTCGCTGGTTCATGCCCGGAGAAATGGGTGAGGTAATACCAAACATATCAACCGTGACCGTTGGCCCAATGGATATCACACAACGTCCCGACTTCCCGGTTCGGGACTTTTGGGAGCATTCCAGAGGGAATATGGCCTCCGAGTGTGCCGAGTGGAAGATACACAACAAGATGAATCCTCGCAGCCCGGAAGTTTTCGGTGTCCCCGGCGATGGGTCTATCTCAGGGTACTTACCCCAAAAGCAGTTCACAGACCATCCTGATTGGTTTGCCCTCAGGAGAGACGGCACTCGTGATAAGGAGCACCCTTGTATGACCAGCGAAGGCATGATCAAGCATTTCGTGGAGCGTATCAAGACTGAAGCTCGAATGGGAAAGACCATCACGGCTTTTGCACCCGTTGATGGCATGCCTCGCTGTTGGTGCCAAAGTTGTGCCAAGATAGGCAATGACTTCGACGGCTTTGGGGCCAACGATAGAAACCCCGAGCCGGAATACTCCATTAGTAATGAGTGGTTTTACTTTGTGAACAGGATTCTCACTGAAGTTAACCGGGAGTTTCCCGACCATATCATTGCGACGAACGGCTATGCAAACCGCGACATCCCGCCGGAACCGCCCCCGGAGATTCCTTTCAACCCATCAAAGAACCTCACAATAATGTTCGCTAACATTTGTGCCTGCACAATCCACGCCTACGACGACCCGAAGTGCTGGCAAATGCAACGTCAGGGTCAAATGATAAGACAATGGTGTAAGCTCTCAGATAAAGTGTGGATTTACAATTACAACTACACAATGCTGGTGAACAAAGGCACAATAACTCCAATGGTCCACCGTATCCGAAGAAACATTCCGTTACTCAAGGAATGGGGTGTAATAGGTTTTTTTGATCAGGATGAAGCGGACTGGGCATTAACCGGGATTCCGACACGTCTGGTTCGGGCACGACTGGAATGGGATGTTGAGACAGACGTTAATGCTGTTCTGCATGATTTTTTCGACAAGTGGTTTGGCAGGGCCGCTTCACCAATGACAGCCTACTATACCGCATTAGAAGACGCTTTTGAGAAAGCCCCACAGCACGGACATGAGGACGTAATTCTCCGCGCAATATATACCGAGCCGCTCATGTCAAAGCTCGAGTTTTATATCCGCGCCGCCGAAAAGGCCGCAAAGTCCGAAAAGGAGAAAACACACCTGCAGACAGAGCGAGTTATTTACGATCATCTTTGCGAATTCGTTGCAATGGAAAAGGCCAAACGTGCGTGCAACTTTGCAGAGGCAGCTAATCATGCCGGTCGGATGGTGGAACTGCAGGGTGAGATGAATAAGCTTACCCCATTTATGGGCTGGCATCCTTATAGTGTTTACGATGCCGAGTGGGAGAAAAAGCGGATGGAGAAAGCGCTGGCCAAAACGCATGGTCCGGAGGGTGTTCTTGTAGCGTGTCTTCCTGAGAACGCTCGTTTTCGCACAGACCTATATGACGATGGCCTTTATGAGCGCTGGCAGGACTTTGCTGCAGACACGCCAGAATGGACAAACATGAAGATAAGCTCAGGCTGGGATACCCAGGGGCTAAATGACGGGAAAGGTCGGCCATATAAGGGCATAGCATGGTACAGATTTGACGTTGAAGTACCAGCCAATGTTCAAGGAAAGAATGTACTTCTCTGTGGTTTAGCTGTTGTTAATGAAGCGTGGGTCTGGATAAACGGTCAATATGTGGGGCACCGGCCCTACAAGATGCCCTGGTCCCGCCCTCACCCGATAGAGCTTGATGTAAGCAGCTTGCTGAAGCCGGGCCAAAATAACCGCATTACAATCCGGGTCCTATGCAACTTCGATGTTTTCGGCGCTAATGGTATTTACGAGCCGATGTTCCTCTACACAAAGACACTTTCAAAAACAGTCTCATCTCAGTAGCCCTGAATTTACGCCTCAATTGGCCAATTCTGGACCAAGAGAAATAACGTTGAGTCAAAACGGCCTTGTGCAGTCACATTTGGCTTTCAATCCCAAGACGATCTTTACCCTGTGTCAACCATTCAAGGGTAAAACGGGCGAAAGTAATCTTCTCGTACATATTCTTGTCACCACGTTCATAGAAGCAGCAGATTGTCATATCGGGGGCAATAGCTAATTCCGAATATGCGGATTTGCCCGGGTACAGCGTGCGGAAAACCGGCCAAGTACGACATTCATCATAACTGAGTCTGATAGTCAAATTCTCTCTTTCAGTCCCCGCAGGAACAGAGAATAACACGCGGTTTTTGCCACGATGCTTCCTGTCGGTGAAACGGACAATACTCGCCTGGCATTTCGGTGCGGTTAGCGATTGCTCTAACTTGACCTTGGACCATGTGAGTCCTCCATCGTAGCTCCATGCGCAGGCACGTCGGTCCTTGTCCTCATAACTTCGAATATTTAAATAAATAGAACCATCCTCGGTCTCAATCGCCTGGCACTCATTTGTTTTCCCCTCTAAAGTGCCGCCCAGCTTCCAGGTCTTGCCATGGTCATCACTATATATTACGTGAGAAAAATACCACTGAGGATTTTCTTTGGTGGCGTTTTTTATTTTGTGGTCACAAGGGACAAGCAGCCGCCCGCTGCTGAGTTGAATTCCATGGCCGGGTCCGGTGGCATACCAAGTCCATTCCCGCTGCGAAACGGCTTCAGTGATTTCCGCCGGCGGGGACCAGGTAGCGCCATCGTTTGTGCTCTTTGTAACAAATACCCTTTCGTTATTCCGGCAAAACGGCAGCCAGATTGTTCCCGTTTGGCGGTCCACCACCGGGCACGGATTCCCAACAGTGTTATCACCATCATCCCGGATGAGTTGCATTCCTGTCCAGGTTTCGCCATTGTCAAAGCTGCGTTTTATCACAAGGTCAATATCCCCTTTATCTGAGAAGCTGTTCTTCCGAGCCTCACAAATTGCCAGAATAGTTCCCCTGTTTGAAACAACCAAAGCAGGTATCCGATATGCCTTGTACCCATCCTGACCAGAAATAAACAGGTCGGTTTGCCGAAGACCCCCTTCTGCTGAAACCGATGCCTCCTTCACCAAATCCTTCACATTCTCTCCGCCTTGCGAGTGGTTCTGAACTGCCGCTATATCAATGGGTGCGACAATCCATATTGACATCATAATGAACCCTAAATGGCAGGAAATTTTCTTGATTCGTATTTTGGCTCTCATTTTTGTTTGTCTCCAAATCGACTATTTCAAATTATCTATATGATAGCCTGCCTCTTTTCTAACAAGGATGAGCCATTTTTATTACAATTCCGCCACAGGCGGACAAGCCCGATTTATCAAAGAGCTAAACTAACCTTCATTTTTTGGGAAAGTGCAGTAAGTGCCTGAACACGCGATATTTTGTGTAAAAGCGGCGTTTTGAGCGAGTTTTAGAAATCCGTTGCTCTGTCCAACTAAGCTACAGGCGCAAACCGCCGAACTGAGCCAAATCCGACAGATAAGCGTCCGCAATATAACAAATTCTATTGCAGGATGTCAAACGTTTAGACAAGGGAAATAACATAACGGGGGAATAATTGCAACCGGAACAACTCTCCGTCTTAATCGCGCGGTCTTTTTCCGCTGTTGTTGATAGTATTTACCGTGTGTCCCGTCTGAGAAAATGCACAGTATTGTCACAGCCAGAAGCGCCTGGTCCGAGGTGCATCCCTCGGGCCAGGCACATTCTGGCACGCTCAGCAGTTTGTTCATCAAAGAGGCGTTTTTCCAGCCACAATATCAGTTATTGGGGCTGCACAATTTTCCAAAAAGATTATGAGGTTTAATTGTGCTGAAGCTTTTCAATTAAGTACGCCCGACAACACCAACTGGGCTTCCTGACGAAGGTTCAGGCCCTGCCGCAGGTCCTGCTGGGCTTTGGTCAGCTCTTGTTTGACCTTTTCCCTGGCTGCACGCATCGCTGCCAATTTCTCCTTAATAGCTTCTGGTTTTGATTCTTTATTATCCAGGGCGGTGCGCAGCGCTTCAACGGCTTTATCCACCTCCGTCTGCACACGAGCTCCTTCACCCGGGCCTGTACCCGGCTCTCCAGGAGCCCGCTCTCTGCCCATACCAGGCATTCTCATACCGCCCATGCCGCCGGCTTGACGCGAAAGAGTCAATACCTTCGTAAGTTTAGGCTCAATGACTTTCCACTCCGCGTCAGTCGCACCGAGCATTCCTTTGTAGCGTTCTGTCATCATTCTTTGCATCTGGTTCGGGTCCATGCGCTGTCTTTGCATCTGGTTCGGGTCCATACGCTGTCCCCTGGGCCGGTCCGCCTGCGTGCCACGACCGCCTCCTCTTCCCGCAGGCGGCGCTTCCTGAGACATCAACTGGCCTGCCAACAAGACCGCAAGAAGAATCGCAGCCGCAGAAACCAAAACAATCTTACGTCCAAACATTTTGTTCTCCTTTCCTAAAAGTGTTAATAAAACATTTTCAAAGGCCTTCGACAGACCTCCTTTACTTTTCAATAAGACGTATGAGAATGGATTTCTATTGCAGAAAAACCGGAGTAATACACATCATCAAGAAGTAAACGCGATGGGACACGGATTCCGTGCGGTCACGTCAGAAATCCACTTGTCGAAAGCCCCGCCGGACGATGGCCCGCCATTACGTCCTGGCAGACTTCGCTCCAGCAGTTGCAGCAAACAGGTGGGCCAAATTGCGGGACGGACCGGCACCCAAACGAAACGCACAAATCCCTTATGAATGGTTTAAGACGGCATCCTTCCTTGACCTTATCTTCAGAACAACATACCAACAGTTACCATTTAGGATGATGACAAAAATAACAATTGGTTCGGGAAATCAATTTTTAGTGTATAATATAACCATCAGTCATTTAACGGCTAAAGCAATCGCTTTGGAGGTTTGAAAAAATGAAACGGCTGACAATCTTTACGATACTCGTAGGCAGTTGTGCGGCGTTGTGCTTCGGCCAGCCCGCCGAACGTCTGGCGGGCCAGTATCGGCCTCGTGGCCCGATGCGCGGTTCGCCGCTTACCATAGTTCAGCTTGCTGAGCCGAAACTGAAAGGCCAGGTCAGCTTGGAGGAGGCGCTAGCGAGGCGGCGAAGCGTGCGGCAGTTTACGGGCGAGCCACTGAAGCTGACAGAGGTCGGGCAGTTGGCCTGGGCAGGCCAGGGCATAACCGAGCCGCAAAGGGGTCTGCGGACGGCGCCGTCGGCGGGAGCGCTCTATCCGATAGAGCTGTATTTTGCTACAGCAGAGGGGCTGTATGTTTACCGACCGCAGGTGCACGGCCTCGAACAAATCTCAGGGCAGGACATTCGCGGGATGCTGGCGGCGACAACCTCGATGCAGGAGACCATCCTGCGGGCGGGCTGCAACATTATCGTCGCAGGCTCTGCAAGGAAGCTCGTTGCTAAATTCCGTGACGAGGCCAAGAAATATATGCTGTTGGAGGCCGGCCACATTGCGCAGAACATTCAGTTGCAGGCCGTTTGTCTGGACCTGGGGTCTGTAACAATCGGCGGCCTTGATGTTAAAGAGGTCAACAGGATTTGCAAGCTGCCAAAAGAGGTAGAGCCGATTTACATAATCTGTGTCGGCCATCCGGCAGTGGCGGGTGGAACGGCGCAAACAACAGAGCAACAAAGAGCAAGCAGCGAGACACCGGTTGTCCCGGTAAAAAAAGCGGCGATGATTATCGCCAGTGAGAACTTCCAGGATGAAGAGCTTTTCGGAACCAAGGGGGTTCTCGATTCGGCAAAAGTAGAGACGGTTGTAGCAAGTTCGAGGATAGGCCCGATAAAGGGCATGCTCGGAGGCGTGGCAGAGGCGAGGATTCCTCTCAACCAATTGAGGGTGGATGACTACGATGCGATAATCTTTGTGGGCGGTTCAGGGGCGGTAGAATATTTTGACAACCCCGTTGCTCTGAATATCGCCCGCGAAGCAGCCCGCAAGAGAAAGGTCCTTGCGGCAATCTGCATCGCCCCTACAATCCTGGCCAACGCGGGTGTGCTGACAGGCGTGCGAGCGACCAGCTACCTGTCCGAACGGGAAAGACTTGTCAGCGTTGGCGCTGTTTACACCGGCGCGCCGGTGGAGAAAGACAGACTCATAATCACGGGCACCAGTCCGATGGCCGCAACTCTTTTCGGCCAGGCGATTGTGGATGCCCTTGCCGGCAGATAACCACCAAACCAGAGAATACCGCCGATAGTGACCGCTGCGGAGAACAAGACAACCTGCCGAGCGGACTGCAGAAAACAGACAAGAAACCGGGCTATGGCTATTGCATATCGCTTATTAAGCCGCGTTATCGGAGGCGGCGAAAACCATTTTTCCGCGGATTTTCCCTGTGGCAGGTGTCTTCCTTGTTTATGGGTGCTTTTCATTTTTCTATAATAGAAAGTGGGAAAGCAAGCAAAAGCAAGATACAGGAAAATTGTTCGGTTTCCCATACGTCCGGATTATCCCGATGCACCTTACAATCATTTTCGGCGGGATTTTGTCAGCCGGGACTTTTAAGGGAAGGATACCGCTTGCAATTTTTATGCTGCTCAAGACGGTTGTGGATGCTGCAATGCACAATATAGAAAGGAAAGGCCCTGGTTCTACTCTGAAGCGCAATATTTAGAAAGTAAAGAACTTGCGACTTCCGTTAGAAAACTTGAAAGTTAAAGCGAAAAACTGATGAACAGAAAAATTCCACAGTTTTGCGCTTTTAGCTACGTGCCACACAAAATAATAAGCGAGGGGATTACGTAGTATCGCCCCGGGAGCCATAGCGGTTTGTGATGGGCAGCCGCCAGTCTCTGCCGAAGGCTTTCGGCGTAATTTTTACGCCCGGCGGAGAAAGTCTTCGTTTGTATTCGCTGCGGTCAACCATCCGGATGACACGATGGACCACATCCGCCGGCAATCCGGATTTGATTATCTCCTGCAGTGATTTATCTTCTTCGACGTAACCCTTGAGGATTTCATCAAGCAAATCATAGGAGGGCAGAGAGTCGGTGTCTTTCTGGCCGGGCCTGAGCTCCGCGCTGGGCGCTCTGGTTATCACATCTTTAGGAATAATTTGCCGTCCGGATATTTTGTTTATGTGTCTTGCCAATTTATAGACGATAGTTTTTGGGACGTCTTTTATCACGGCAAAGCCGCCGGCAGTGTCACCGTAGAGAGTCGCATAGCCGACCGCTATTTCGCTTTTGTTGCCGGTCGTCAGAACCAGCGCACCAAACTGATTGCTAAGCGACATCAGGATACAGCCACGGATTCTGGCCTGGAGGTTTTCATAAGCGACTCCTTCGCTTCTCCAGGCAGGCACCATCTTCAGCACATCGTCAAATTGTCTCAACACCGGCTCAATCGGAACCGTCAGAAACTCAATGCCCAAATTCTTTGCCAGTTCGCCGGCGTCTGTGATAGTGTCGGGGCTGTTGAATCGCGACGGCATCGTGACGCCAATGACATTCTCGGCGCCCAAAGCGGCCGCAGCAATAGCGGCAACAACTGAAGAGTCGATACCGCCGCTCAGACCGAGCAATACTTTCTTGAAGCGATTTTTGCGTACGTAGTCTCCGGCGCCGAGGACAAGGGCCTGGTAGATTTCATCGATAAGGCCGGCCGGCTGGGGGGCAGAAGCCCGCAACGGCTTGACCCGGACGCTCCCATCCTTCGAGCCAATGACATCGGCAATGAGCAAGTCTTCATTGAACGCTCCGGCAGCGGCGACGATTTTGCCGGCTGCATCGGAGAACATACTTCGGCCATCAAAAACCAGCTCATCCTGGCCGCCGACAAGATTGCAGTAAGAAACCACGCAATCAAATTCCTTCGCGCACCGGCTGATGGTCTTTTGCCTTTTCTCAATCTTGCGAATGTCAAAAGGCGAGGCGGAGATATTTACAATCATCCGGATTTGGCCGGCGCTTTTGAGAAAAGTTTTGAGCCAATCGAGATTCCATATATCAAAACATATAGTTACAGCGATATTGAGGCCTTTAAGATGAATCACTACCGGCTTGTTTCCCGGCTGAAAATATTTTTGCTCATCGAAACCGCCGGACTTCGGCAGGGCACCCTTTCGATAGATTTTGCCGATTCGGCCGCCTTGCAATATGGCAGCGGAGTTATAAGTATTTCCCCGGTGACTTTCAGCAAAGCCGACTATTACAGTCCTGTCGGGACGGCCCGCAGCGATTTTCCTGACCATCAGGAGGTTATCTTCAAGAAAATGCCTGTTCAGTAACAAATCCTCAGGCGGATAGCCGCAAACAGCAAGCTCCGGAAAGACTATTAAATCGGCGTCGCGGCAAGCGGCCTGCTCGCAGAGATTAAGTATCTTCCCGGTATTGCCAGGCAAGTCGCCAACTGTGGCATTAAATTGTCCCAACGCAACCTTCACCAAACACAACCTCCGGAACAAAACGGGCAATAACGGACATTTTAGCTCCCGTTTGTCGGATGTTTCAGATTATGCCCTTTTTGACGAAACAGACACCGGATTAGAAAGTATCCAGGTACGTGTTAATCTCCCACTCGGTAACCTGTTTTTTGAACTCGCCCCACTCTTTGGTCTTTACATCGACATATCTTTCAAACAGGTGTTTGCCGAGGACATCCTGCAGCAATTTATCTTTTTTCAACGCATTCAGAGCTTCCAGCAGCGAGGTCGGGAGAAGCTCGATATTTTTCTGCAGCAGACTTTTGCCATCAAGCTGATAAATATTTTCTTCGACCGGCTCCGGGGGAGTTAAGTTATTTTTGATGCCGTCGAGACCTGCCTTGAGCATCACGGCGAATGCGAGGTACGGATTGCAGGCGGGGTCGGGGCAGCGCAACTCAATCCTTGCGGCCTCGCTTTTCTGCTTGAACCATTTGGGCACTCTCACAAGAGCCGAGCGGTTCATAGCGGCCCAGGTGACATAGACAGGCGCTTCAAAACCCGAAACGAGCCTCTTATACGAGTTCACCGTGGGGCAGAGGACCGCACACATCGCGTCAATGTGCTTTATCTGGCCGGCGATGAAGTTGTAGGCAAGTTTCGACAAATTATACTTGTGCTCTTTGTCGTAAAAAGCGTTTGCCTTTGCCCTGGTGTCGAACAAGCTCTGGTGGACGTGCATTCCAGAACCGGGGGCATCCATAATCGGCTTGGGCATAAAAGTGGCGCGGAAGTTATACATCTGGGCGATTTTCTTGGCGCTATATTTTAACGTCACGACCTTGTCGGCAATGTCCAGACAGCTGCCGTAACGAAAATCTATTTCGTATTGACCCAGGCCGACCTCGTGATGAGAAGTCTCGACCTTGATTGCAAAATTTTCGAGGGCCGTTATTATTTTCTTGATAACTTTGTATCCCTCGTGAGAAGAAAGGTCGAAGTAGCCGCCATAGTCGATAGGCGAGGTCTTGTTTTCATCGACCTTGAACAGGTAAAATTCCGGCTCCGGCCCGACATTATAGACAAATCCTTCTTCTGCCGCGTCGGCTGCGGCCCTTTTGAGAATAAACCGCGGGTCTCCTTCAAAAGGCCTGCCATCCGGCCCGTAGATATCACATATAAACCTTGCGGTTTTGCCTTCATCGGTGAGCCAGGGCACAACTGCGTAGGTTGCCATATCCGGTTTTAGGAACAGGTCGCTTTCCTGAATTCTGGCGAAGCCCTCTACGGAGGAGCCGTCAAACCAGACGCCGTTGCGCGATGCATGCTCCAGGTCTTCAACCGGTATGATGACTTCCTTTATGACGCCCAGCAAATCGGTAAATTGCAGAGTAATAAACTCGATTTTGTCTTTTTCCACCTGCTCCAAGACCTTCTGAATTTCCATTTCAATTCCCTTTTTCCAATTTACACTCGACGGCCTGCGAATCCTCTGCGTATCTTCTTTGGGAAAAATACGCGATACGACAGGGTTTATTGTGACTTCTGCAGCGAGAACTGCAAGACAAATTCCGAGAATTAAACAGCTCGACCGTCCCCTTTTATTTTTCTATATAACGACACAAAGTGTCCGCGACGACTTCATGGCCGAGCGGAGTCCAATGCTGGTCATACGTAAAGTACGCCTGGCGGCATCCGGATATTGTTTCTCGCAGCGGCTGCGTCAAACCGACAAACTCAATCGATTCATTTTCGCAAAACCGCTTCAGCACAGATTCCTGCACCTCCAGCCGGGCCAGCACGGTCTCCATCAATTCCCCGGCGGGCGGCAGGTTTTTCTCCTTCAGCGACATAAACGCATATAGCTGCTCAGCAGAGACCCTGTGTTTGAGAAGCGGCATTAAAACGTGCGGCTTGTCGGGGGCGTAAGCTACAACAAGGCGAATATTTTTTTCGCCGCATATTTTCTTAAGCTGGTGCAAAACAGCAAAAGTTTCCCGGCATCCTTTCGAGCGTAGAAAATCCTCCTGGACTTCAAAATGGTCCAACAGTTTTTTGACCTGAAATGAATAATATTTACCATCATTACCATCGGGTATGGCTATAGGAAGCCAGGAGACGGCTTTCATCAAATCATCCGCTTCGCCGGAAGCCGACTCGTCGCCGGCGATGCTACCCGGGTTTGAATTTCCACTGCTCGCAACATCGGGTACGGTCGTAGAACTGAAGCAGCGAATCAAAAGGTCCTGCAAGGCCCGGCGGACAGGAGACGCTCTGTAATAATTGTACAGATGATACCCGAGGCGATTTCTATTTTCGAAGTTGGATTCCCGAAAGTCGTTGCCCTCATAGAGCATACAAATAACAATCTTCGGAGATAACTGGAGGCCGAATCTTTGGAGGGTCTCCAGATAAGTTGGGGGATTGCCTGCCGACATTCCCAAGTTGTAAACGGTCAATTTACCCTTCTGTGCCAGCAGTGCGGGCCAGGTCTGTTCATCGGAAATGTTCGAACCTTCTGTGAATGAGTCACCTAATGTCACCACATCATATTTTTCAAGGTCGGTTTTATTACGAAAGCCCCTTTTGTCAACGGTAAGCGTATATTCGATGTCGGGATACCCGGCGGGTGTCCGCGGATAAAGAAAGGCCTTCTCGGGGACATCGCGTGCGGTGCCCTGTCTTACTGTGTTTGGGGGACGGTGGAAATAACTTTTGTGCAGGATATACCGCTGCGGCTGCGCCAGGCGGACAAACAGGTCCATCACTATCATCGAGGCGATAACGGATATGCAGAGCGTTATGACCTTAAACTGGCGTTCTCTTTTATTTTTCTCGCTCGACCAAATCAGATAAATCACCAAGACGCTGACAGGCACCAGTAGAAATTGTGCGGTGAGCCGGCTGACGCTGTATCGGCCGAGCAGGACATCCCTATTTTGAGCGACAAGGTAGGCAACATTGCCGGGTATCGCCCACAAAAGGATATTAATAAGCAGCACGATGCCCGTGCCGACCCACTTACAAAAATCGGGCTTCCCAACCACCTTCATAACTGCAATGCATCCTTTCACAGCCGAGCGATACTTAAGCTCATCGAACAATGAAACAACCCAGGCACCAGCATACACAGCCATCGGGAATAAAGCAATGGGAAGGATTGCGAGATGGCCTTTGTCCACGGCAGGCCAATAGATACGGCGTTGAGTCCTTACAAACTACTCTTGCCCTTTCGACTTTTTGGCCTTTTGAGGGTTGTAGTTTGAATTTGGGGTCAGCATCTGGGCGTCAACTTTAACTCGCCAGTCAGCCAACATCCTTTTTAGCTCCTTGACTTTCCGCGGCATTTTTTTGGAGAGGTCGTTTTTTTCGCCGATGTCTTCTTTAAGATTATAAAGCTCATATCTATTGTCAGTGCCGCAGATAGTTTCATCAAACCATTCAATGAGCTTATAGTCGCCGCTGCGAATAGCTCCGCAAGGACCGATACCGGCGCTGTGATAATGGGGGTAGTGCCAGTAAATGGCCTGGCGGCTAAATATACCTCTTTGTGTCAGAAGCGGCACAATGCTAACGCCATCAATTTGTTTTGGCATTTTACTTTCCAGACCGAGAATATCCACAAATGTCGGGAAGAAATCGGCGCTGATTACAGGCTCGCTGCAAACACTGCCGGGCTTTGTCACTCCCGACCACCGCACAATCAACGGCACTCTTATACCGCCTTCATATAGATTCGCTTTGCCGCTGCGTAAAGGGGTCTGCTTAGCATCTTTTTCCAATCCGCCATTATCGGAGACAAAGATAACGATGGTTTTATCTACGATTTTAAGCTCATTGAGTTTTTTCAATACTTTCCCGACGCTGCTATCCAATTCTTCGAGCATTGCAGCGATTATCGGATTATTCTGGGGTAAATCTGAGCCGCTCTTATTTTTATATTTCTCAATCAGGTTCTTTTTACCCATAAGCGGAGCGTGGATGGTGTTGTGGGCAACATAAAGGAAAAACGGCTTATCCTTGTTCCGCTCCAAGAATCCGAGCGATTTTTCTGTAATCAAATCTACATTGTGTGCATCTTTTTCCGGGTCCTGCTTGGACACTGGTTTTTCAGTAATCACTATTTCATCGAAACCTTGCTTATCCGGGTCATACTGCTCACTTTCCGGCGGCTTCTTCGCAACGCTCAAATGCCACTTTCCAAAACTGGCGGTGGCATAACCGGCACCTTTGAGGACTTCCGCAATTGTTACTTCATCCAGCGGAAGGTATTTTTGCCATTCGGGTTGCTTGAGTTTCTCAAAGGGAAAGGCATCCCCTGGAATATAATCTGTTATGTGCAGACGGGCAGGATACCTTCCAGTCATAATGCTGGCACGGGTCGGCGAGCAGACAGGCCCTGCTGAGTATGCATCAGTGAATCTGATGCCCTCGCTGGCAAGCTGGTCAATATTTGGCGTTTCGTAGAATTTGCTGCCGTAGCAGCCCAGTTGCGGCCAGCCCAAATTATCCGCGAGAATAAAAAGAAAATTCGGCTTCAATTTAATCTCTTTCTCTGGACGTTTTGCAGATAGCGCCAGCGCATCGGCCCCAAATTCAGATAGCCGTAATGCCGCCCCGAAACCCACTAACTTTACAAACTGACGCCTATTCATGTGAAAAACCTCACGGAATAAACTCAGAGACAAAGTCAAGGTAATATGTTGAGCCAGGCTTTAGGTCGGAACGCCGGTGGACAGACTGTAAAATGGTGCGCAGACCATCTCGCCAGATATCATCCGGGACATCACTGCGAATCTCACGTATTCCTTGTAGGCTCCCCTTTATTGATGCCGCTCGCTCATCCTGGGGGATAACATTATCAATGGCTGCTTTCAAAGCTTCTGACACTAAACGGTCATCGATAGTGCCGTCCTCCTCATACCGTTTAATCAAAAAGAATTCGATGTTCTGCAGCACATCCAGATGGTCTCGGCGCATCCGTTTCAGTAACTTGTGGGAACCTCGCATTACTTCCTTGTCTCCCTGCAAACCCAGCTTTCGCTTCAGCCTTCCGAGGTGTGACATGGGTAAACTCCTTTTTATCTGTTTTTATAGGCAATGCTTATGCAACTTCGCCATAGTAAATACGCCGTACAAATATTACCAAAATTTGAAGTTGCCGTCAAAAAAACGGGGGTGTCAAATTCCTGAAAGCAGTGTATGTTATGCTTTATGTTATTAGAGTCAAAAGAACGAATAAGCCGAAAGCTATGATTATTATGCCGGAGATTTTGTTCAGCCATGCCGGTCTGGTATAAAGTAGTTTCCCCAGAAACGTGGCGGTAATGCCACTCAGTATCAACCACCAAAGTCCGGAGCCAACAAATACGCCGGCAACCAATAATAGAGCGGCGATATGATGCTCAATCAAGCTTACTAATCCTAATCCCGCAAATGCTGCTGCGAAAGCAAGAAATGTTGTCGGATTTGTAAAGGTAAGAATAAACGCGGACACATAATCCCTAACATAACTGGCTCCATCCTCTGGGGTGGCTCGTTTTTCCGATTTGGACAGGAGAACCCTCGCTCCCATATAGCAAAGAAAGATGCCGCCAACGAGGCGAAGCCACGGTTGTTCTTTGACTAAAAAGTTTGAAATAAACGTCAGTCCGAAAGCAGCAATGAAGCCGTAAATGGCATCCGCAGAAGCTGCCCCCAGTCCCGAGACTATCCCGTGGAGCTTTCCCTTGTTCAAGGTTCGCTGTATGCACAGCACGCCGGTTGGCCCCACGGGAGTTGCAATCAGAAAGCCGACAAGCAAACCTTTAAAAAATAGACCGATATTCATAAATATTTCCGAATAGGCATTAAACGCAACTTATATTCACCCTATCTTAAAGCTACGGTTCAACTGGCCCAGAAGTGTGTATTTTACAACAAATCTTCTACCTTAACAAGCCCCCAATTTGACAAATTCCCAGCGTTACATTGTGACTGCTCTAAATCTCAACCGTTTCTTTATCGTTAATAATCCTGGTTTTAGCTCCAAAGAGTTCAAGATATTTTTCAGGGTAAAAGGTATGGTTAGGAATTATATATGTTGGGTTGATTGCTTTCACAAATTGCTGCAGTTCCTCAATATAAGCGTGACCGCTGGAATGAACCTTGACAATTAGCACCTTGTATTTATTCCAGAAAGGTTCGACCTCACGTAAATATCCATCCCACATCGAGTAAATAAGCGTGGCGTCTGTCAAGCCATTCTTTTTGGCGAAATACATTCGAGTGGAATACGAGTCCTTGATGATTATTTGATTTCTTTTGATTCGGATTTGCTCGTAGGTTATTTTTGCCGATCTGAATTTAAATAGAGTATTGTCTTTAGCCATTTTCTTTGTATAACTGCTGGGGGCGAAAAACACTCTAATATGCTCGCCCCAGTTAGACTGCGGTATGTGCCGAGAAATCTCCTTCAACTTATGCAGAATAAGAGCAGTATAAGGGTCAATTACGAAAATACAATCGGTATTCCTACATGCGCGATAAATAGACACGATTCTGTCAATATTTTGCGAAGAACAAGCTATGAAAAACAAACTGCGATTATCTCGCAAGAGTCGAGTCAGTTCATTTTCTATATCTTTCTCAGAATGGTATTGGCCATTTTGTCTGCCAAGTGTGGTACCCTCGAGAATTAAATAATCGATGTTTTTGGGAGGATTTTTTAAGATGTTTTCATATAATACGCTCTTTCTGCCGTGCCCCCTGAAATCGCCTGAATAGAAGATTCTCTTGCCTTCGCTCTCAATCAAAAACGCAAGGGCATCAAAGCCGGAATGGTCAACCAGGTATGGTGTTATTGTGAAATCCCCATGCTTAAATGGTTTCCACTTTTCTACTGCCTTGACGTTTTTGGGGTCGTAAACGGTCTGTCCGAAAAAATAGGAAATTTCAATAAGCTTCTTACATCCGAGACTAAGATAAACCGGAATTTGGGGATTTACGAAAGACAATAAGCCGTAATGGTCCTGGTGAGGATGGCTTAGCAGAATTGCGTCAAAAGCAGGTTGTTCACCTTTGTATAATTCTTTTATATCTGGCAAAACACCACTTTTTATTAAATCCTCTTTTGACTTATTTTTGATTTTCTTGAAATCAAACTGCTTCTTATTTTTGTCAACCAAAGGCAGTCCAAAATCTATCAAAATCCTTGAGTGCTTTGATTGAAGCTCTATGCAAGTTCCGCCGACCTCCTTTGCGCCTCTGTGAATTGTCAGCTTCATTGATTTTCTCTAAAAGGGTTCCGTTCTAATTTGATGGATTGAGCCTCTTCCATATAGTAGGCGGCATATAATTTAATACTGTCACCATCGATTTCAAAAGACGTATTTTTCTCGAGCTCTGTCTTTTCTTTATTAAATTTTTTTTTCTGATTGCTCGTTATAGCCACAACGGCTTCTATTTCTATTTGTTTAGGAATTGGACTTTTATAGCCAAATAATTTATACCACTTTGGACCATTCTTCGTATGCCGAAGGATGTAAAGAAGCGTCAAGGCGTATATATACGCCTGCGAAGCGGGATGATTATACGTATTTGGTTTTTTTAGCTCCCACACGGAAAGTCTTGTTTTATTATTTTGACCTTGGTGGCGTGCAAGAATATCAATGTTTCCCTTGGTTGCCTTTGGCTGTTCCTTACTTGCTGAAATTGGAACGGGGAATTGTAGAGGAAATCCTGCGATTGTTACTGGCTGAATTTTTAAATCTGGCACGCCAAATTTCCCAGAACTTTTAAACATCTCCTGTATGAATTTTGATTCGATTCGATGTTCGCACATTTTAACTTCTGGTATGCCCTTTTTAGATAAAGCTAAATTCTTAAAATGTGCTCTAAAATCTTTTGCCCTTTTGCCCCTCCAATCATAATCCCCGTTCTCCAGCGTAGATTCAAAGTATTTTTTATTTTTTTCGCTGTGTCGCCTATTCAATCTCAGAATAACTTTCTTATCTTTCACAAAGAGTTCAGCTACCTCCTGTCCGAAAAATCTTAGTGAGAATAGAACTCGACTATTAGACTTTGCTCTGGCAACCGATACGTAAACTCTAAGAGGATTCCATTGATGAAATTGTTCTTTTTCCTGACCTATAATCTCTTCGCCCTGCTCCAGTGCTTTAAGCCAGTTATCCAGTCTTTCTTCAAACTCAGTCTTATTATTTTCCCACATATTTTTGATTTGTTCTGCAAGGTTTTCCACTTTTATCCCTTCCAATAATGTTAGCAACCACTAATGTAAACTAACAAGACTATGATTGAATTATATACTGCTAAATGCTGACACTCAACAGAGATGCTATTAAAAGGAACAGCAAATTCAAATCCTTTTCAGTTTGAATTACATTTTTTCGAACGTGAATTTGTGGGCATCGGCGTCGATTTTTATTTTGTCGCCGTCGGCGAACTTGCCGGCCAAAAGCTCGGAAGCGAGGGCGTTCTCCAGCCGCTGCTGAATCGTCCGCTTCAAAGGCCTTGCGCCAAAGACAGGGTCGTAACCCTCATCCATAATCTGCTGGCGGGCACGGTCGGTAAAGTCAAGCTCAATCTTGCGGGCCTTCAGGCGCTCGGCGAGATATTTAAGCTGGATATCGACAATCTTTCGCAGGTCGTCTTTCGTGAGCATGTGGAAGACGATTATCTCATCTATACGGTTCAGGAACTCCGGCTTAAAGACCAGTTTGAGTGCATCTTTTACGTGGGCCTCGATTTCCCAGTCTGCGCCGGACTCTTCGGTGAGCTTTTGAATCTGCTGACTTGCGATGTTGCTGGTCATAATAATAACGGTATTTTTGAAATCGACGGTTCGGCCTTTACCATCGGTCAGCCGGCCATCGTCAAAGACCTGCAGCAGGACATTAAATACATCCGGATGTGCCTTTTCCACTTCATCTAATAAAATCACCGAGTAGGGTTTTCGCCGAACGGCTTCGGTCAGCCGCCCGCCCTCTTCATAACCAACGTAGCCGGGCGGTGCGCCGATGAGCCGGGAGACGGAGTGCTGCTCCATAAACTCACTCATATCGATTCGGACCATAGCGTTGGGGTCGTTAAAGAGAAAATCCGCGAGGGCCTTGGAAAGCTCTGTCTTGCCCACGCCGGTCGGCCCCAAAAACAGAAATGTCCCTATGGGCCGATTCGGGTCCGAAAGCCCGGAGCGGCTCCTGCGGACCGCATTACAGAGAGCGGTAACCGCTTCATCCTGGCCGACCACGCGCTTGCGAATCGCATCTTCCATTTTCATCAGACGTTCGCGCTCGCCGGAGAGCAACCGCGCAACCGGTATCCCAGTCCATTTGGACACGACCTCGGCGATGTGCTCTTCGGTTACTTCGTTTTCAATCATTTTGGCCCCCGCTCTTGCTTCGCAAGAAGCTGCGGGGGTGGATTTGGCAAGCCGGGTCTCCTTTTTCTCAAGCTCCTTCCTTAGATTCGCAATCGTCTCGTATTTCAGGCGGGCAGCGGTTTCCAACTGGCCTTTCCGCTGGGCATCTTCAAACTGCATCTGGGCCTGCTCGATTTTTTCCTTTAGCTGTTTTATCTCATCAATCCGGTGCTTTTCGCCCTCCCATTGAGCCGTCAGCTCCTTATCCCGCTGCTCCAGCTCTGCTAATTGCTTTTCGGCTTTCTTTAATTGTTCTTTACTGGCGGCATCGCTTTCTTTTTTCAACGCCTCACGCTCTATCTGAAGCTGGACAATCTTTCTGCGGATGTCGTCCAGCTCAGCGGGCAGCGAATCGTTTTCGATACGCAATTTCGATGCCGCCTCGTCAATCAAGTCTATGGCCTTATCCGGCAGCCACCTGTCGGTAATATAGCGGTTCGATAAGGTTGCGGCGGCGACAAGAGCGGCATCTGCAATGCGGACGCCGTGATGGGTGTCATAGCGGTCTTTGAGGCCGCGAAGAATTGCTATGGTCTCCTCAACGCTCGGCGGGTCAATCAGAATCGGCTGGAAGCGTCTCTCAAGCGCTGCATCTTTTTCAACATATTTTCGGTAGTCATCGATTGTGGTGGCGCCGATGCAGCGAAGCTCGCCGCGAGCAAGAGAAGGCTTTAACAGATTGCCGGCGTCAACTGCACCTTCGGCTTTACCTGCACCAACGACGGTGTGCAGCTCATCGATGAAAAGTATGATTTGTCCTTCGGCGGCGATGACTTCCTTGAGCACCGCTTTGAGGCGGTCCTCAAATTCGCCGCGGAATTTTGTGCCCGCTATCAGCGAGCCCATATCCAGAGCGATAATCCTTTTATCCTTCAGGCCGGTGGGCACATCGCCTGCAACTATCCGCTGGGCAAGGCCTTCAACAATTGCGGTCTTACCCACGCCCGGCTCGCCGATGAGGACGGGATTATTTTTCGTTCGTCGATTGAGGACCTGCATACAGCGGCGGATTTCCTCGTCCCTGCCGATGACGGGGTCGAGCTTTCCCTTCCGCGCCATCTCCAGAAGGTCGATGCCGTAGCGCTCGAGGGCCTTGTATTTATCCTCCGGATTCTGGTCGGTGACTTTAGCGCCGCCGCGAATGTCCTTTAAGGCATCTTCAATCTGCTTTGGGGCAACGGTGTTAAGACGCAAAATCTCCCTGGCGTCACTTTGCACCGAGGACATCGCCAGCAGCAAATGCTCCACGCTCAGATATTCATCGCCTATCGCATCGGCGCGGTTCTGGGCATCCAGCACAACCTGGCTAAGAGCGGGGTCGGGCATAAGCTGAGCGCCGGCAGCGCCCTGCGGGAGCCGGTGAAGCTCGCTATCGGTCATCTCTTTGATTCGAGAGATGTTGACGCCGATTTTTTTCAAAATCATAAGTACGACACTGTCACCATCGCCCAGAAGGGCGCTCAGCAAATGCAGCGGCGAAATGAAGGTGTGTGATTTGGCCATTGCAACCTGCTGGGCGGTCGCCAACGCCTCCTGTGCTTTCAATGTGAATTTGTCGAATTTCATTGCTTACACCTTCATCCATAAACAAACTACAAATTACTTATACACTTTATTCTTAGTAAGTGCAAACAGCGTGCCCGAAGCAGGCAAAATCGTAATTGCTGTAATGGCAAGTAGTTATATTGACGAATGCGGCCTTTGACGTGCCAATTTGGCAGTTATCCAGAATTTTTCAAAGCCACAGGACTTCGCTCCGGCAAGGACACGGATTGACACGGCTTTTTGGCGGACACGGATTAACACGGTCTTTTGTTAGACACGGATTAACACGGATTTACACTGTATTCATTTGGCATCCACCAGACGACCCGCCAAGACGTTACTCGTATATCGTAGTTCGTAGTTCGTCCGGCAAGACCCTTCGACAGGTTCAGGGTGGTAAGCGAAGTCGAACCAAGTTGCGGTCCGCCTTCTTTTTGGCGGATACGCTAAACGCTATACGCTCGTGAATCGTGGTTCGTATATCGTGGAACCAGCGGTCAGGAGACAGAAGTCAGGAGTTCCACAGTTTTGTACTTTCAGTTTCAAGTTTTGAACTTCTAAAGGTTTGTCAGGTCAACCAACGACTATCGACTATTCACTATCGACTGCCTTATTGTCCTTCCAGCCAGTGGGAGGCAAGAATCGCAAGGTCTTCAAGGTTCACTTTCTTGTCGTGGTTTGAATCCCCAGCCGGTTCATTTCGCAGGAATGGATACGTCTGGTTCTCGCCGATGCCCCACACATCCACAAAATCCCAGCCGGCATCTGTGAATGTGCTTTTTGTTTTCATTTCCGCGGTTCTTTTTCCTATCCCGCCTGCGCTGTTTGTCTGCCCGCTGGTTTGCATATCCCAGAACGAAGCCGCAACCGTACCTTCGTAATTACGCCCCACCAGACCTCCGACATTATCACTCCCTGAAACGCTGCCAGTTGAATAGCAGTTGGTTATTGTGCCCAGCCAATTGAATCCTACCAGGCCACCACTAGCAATTCCTCCCGAAACATAGCCTGTGGAATAACAGTCGGTTATCGTGGCATAATAAAAATAATTATATCCCACCAGCCCACCGACACAATAATTTCCTGAAACGCTGCCTGTCGAATAGCACACGGTTATCTGACCGTTATTCCATCCCACCAGCCCGCCTATAGAATCTTGTGTTCCCAAAACCCTGCCTGTCGAATAGCAGTCGGTTATCGTCCCACCGTCATTCTCTCCCACCAGTCCGCCGATAAAATTTCCATTTACGGCGTTCACATCCACATTTTCCATCCATAGATTCTTTATATGGCCGCCGCTGCCTACAAATCCAAACAGGCCGACACCGTCTATACCATTGGAATCCCATCTGAAGTTCCAAATCTTGCAGTCATTACCATCAAAAACACCTACAAAAGGTTTGTTGTTGGGGTCGTGCCAGTCTATCCACCTACCGATAATGTTGAACTGTGTGCCGGTGTATTCGGCCAGATTGACATCGTTGACAAGGACGAAATGCTTATCCCAATCTTCTTCATAGTTGCCGATGTCGTTTAGGTCTTCTGCTGTTGCGATTCTGTAAGGGTCGTTCGGCTCACCAGAACCGCCGCTGTATTTACCCCACACCTGTGTCGTGAAAACACAAAGGCAAGATAGGAAAATCGTCATTGTCAGCACAGCACGTGATTTTATCCGCACTATTTTTAATTGCATGCTCATTTCTCCTCCAGCCAGTGGGAGGCAAGAATCGCAAGGTCAATGAGGTCAACTTTTTTGTCGTAGTTTAAGTCGCCAGTCGGGTCAGTTAATAGAAACGGATACGTCTGGTTCTCGCCGATACCCCAGACCTCAACAAAATCCCAGCCGGCATCGGTAAAGGTGCTTTTTGTTTTCATCTCGGCTGTGGTTTTAGGCGTCCCACCTGCGCTTATAGATAAACCCGAGGTTTCGGTATCCCAAAATGAATCAGTGATTCCTCCTGCCATGCAAAATCCCACAAGCCCACCGACATCCTCCTTACCTGTAATATTGCCCGTCGAATAGCAGTTGGTTATCTTCCGATAGGAGTTGTTCCCCACCAGTCCACCGACACAGTCTTCTCCCTCAACGTTACCTGTAGAATAACAGTTGGTTATCGGGCCCCCATTATATCCCACCAGCCCGCCGACATCCGTAGTTCCCGAAACACTACCTGTTGAATAGCAGTTGGAAAAAATCGGACCGTCATTGAATCCCATCAGCCCGCCGACTCGCTCGTTTCCGTCAACCTTGCTTGTCGAATAACAGTCGGTTATCGTACCAGCCCAGTTCTCTGCCAGCAGGCCACCGACATCCCAATTTCCCAAAACCTTGCCCGCCGAATAGCAGTTGACTATCGTGCTACCGTAGTCATTGTATCCCACCAAGCCGCCAACATAATTAGGTCCCGAAACACTGCCTGTCGAATAGCAGTTCGTTATCGTGCCATGATACCAATTGCATCCCACCAGTCCGCCAACATAAGAGCCATTTACGGCGTTCACATCCACATTTTCCAGACCAAGGTTTTTAATTTGTCCGACTCCCCCTAAATATCTAAACAGGCCGAAACTGCTTCCGCCAATAGAGTTCCAGGTGAAATTCAAAATCTTGTGGTCATTGCCGTCAAAAACACCCGTGAACTTTGTTGTCTGGCTACCAATAATTTTAAACTGTGTGCCGGTGTATTGGGCCAGATTGACATCATTTACGAGGATAAAGTTTTCGTCCCAATCTTCTTCGTAATTGCCGATGTCGTTTAGGTCTTCTGCTGTTGCGATTTTGTATGGGTCGTTCGGCTCACCCGTTCCACCGCTGTATCTGGCCCATGCCTTCGGCGTGAAGGCAGCAAAGCAGGCCAGCAAAAGCACCATAGCCAATAAGCGGAGATATTGGTGAGTGGTAATTCGTGAGTGGTGATTCGTGGTTCGTGGTTCGACAGGCTCACCACCCTGAGCGAAGTCGAAGGGTATCTCGTATTTCGTATATCGTATGTCGTTTTGTGTCTCCACGTTTTTCCCCCTTTAGCATTTTTGTCTGTCCCCCTCAAATTCAAAGATATTATACCAAAGCCGGCCTGATATTGCAACAAAAACGACAATTCAACTCGGTTGGATATGGTATCGAGGATTGCACTTGACCGGCAAGTGGATTAAAGATACGCTTGTAGAGCCGTGAATCGATGCTTTGCGGCAGGCAAAATGCGTCTATACGCGATGGTTCAGGAGCAAAGAAACTATATCGAAAGGGAAGAATTTATGAACGGCAAAACAGGCCAGAATAAGCACAACTTAACACGCAGGGATTTTGTGAAGACATCGGCGGCATTGGCAGCAGCACTGGCGGCGGGGACAGAGCGAATATTCGCAGCAGGTTCGGATGTGCTGCGAGTCGGTCTTATCGGCTGCGGCGGGCGAGGGACAGGGGCGGCGAAGGACTGTGTTAGTGCGGCACCGGGCGTTGAGATTGTGGCGATGGGCGATATGTTCAAGGACCGCCTGGACAGCGCCTTTGAGGACCTGAAGAAAAACCTTGGCGACAAGGCAAAAGTCACCCGCGAGAAATGCTTTGTCGGCTTTGACGCATACCAGAAGGTCATTGCATCGGGCGTTGACCTTGTGCTGCTTGCCGGACCGCCGCACTTCAGGGCTGCGCATTTGAAGGCAGCCATCGAGGCGGGCAAGCACGTGTTTATGGAAAAGCCCGCGGGCGTTGACCCGGCCGGTATTCGCTCCGTGATTGCATCGGCAGAGCTGGCGGAGAAAAAAGGGCTGGGCCTTGTGGCAGGGACGCAGCGAAGGCATCAGGCACACTACAACGAGATTATGAAGCGGGTGCGCAATGGGGACATCGGCGAAATCGTTGCGGCACAATGCTACTGGAACGGCGGCGATATGCTCGGCTACTGGAAGTGGTATGAGCAGAGCGACACGCTCAAGGGGATGGAGTGGCAATGTAGAAACTGGCCGTGGTTCACGTGGCTGTCGGGCGACCACATTGTCGAGCAGCACGTTCATAATATAGACGTGGTGAACTGGGCGATTGGTGCGCATCCGGCGCAGTGTATGGGGATGGGCGGACGTCAGGTGCGCACGCTCGGCAACATATATGACCACTTCGCGGTTGAGCTTGAATATCCCAACGGCGTGCGTGTATCAAGCATGTGCCGGCAAATCACCGGATGTGCCGACCGGGTATCAGAACGGATAGTCGGAACGAAAGGCGCGACTTATACAGATTCGTCCGTTGGTTATATTGAAGGGGCAAAGGCCTACAAGTATGAAGGTCCAAATCCGAACCCATACGTGCAGGAACATACGGACCTGATTAAGAGCATCCGTGAGGGCAAAGCTCTGAATGAGGGTCGGCAGGTTGCAGAAAGCACGCTGTGCGCGATTATGGGGCGGATGAGCGCCTACACCGGCCGAGCGCTGAAATGGGACTGGGCGATGAACGCCTCAAAACTGGACCTTACGCCTGCGAAATATGAGTTCGGCGATATGCCTGTTGAGCCGGTTGCCGTTCCCGGCAAAACACAGCTCATATAATGCAGTCGGGCCAACAAGAGTTAGCTGAAAGGACAAGCGATGGAAAAGAAATCGAAAGCAAAGAGGCCGCAGTTGTCGCGAAGAGACCTCATCAAAACATCAGGGCTGCTGGGCGCCGCAGCAATACTGTCGAGCACAAGCCGAATGTTTGCAGCAGGCTCAGACAAAATACGCATAGGTCTTATCGGATGCGGCGGGCGTGGTATGTATGACACGACAAACTGCCTGAAATCCGCAGAGAACGTCGAGCTTGTGGCAATGGGCGACCTATTCAAAGACCGCGCGAATGGCGCGATGCAAGCCCTAAAAGAGAACCTGGGCGAAAAGGTAAAGGTAACAGCAGATAGCTGTTTTGTCGGCTGGGACGCCTACAAAAAGGTAATCGCGTGTGACGTTGATTTGGTGATACTGACTGAAGCGCCGCACTTTCGACCGGAGCACCTGCGGGCCGCAATTGAGGCAGGCAAGAACGTGTTTATGGAAAAACCCGTTGCTGTGGACCCCGTGGGCGTGCGGTCGGTTATCGAATCATCGGCACTTGCAGACCAGAAGAAGCTGACAATATTAGCCGGAACACAAATGCGGCGGATAGCGCATTTAGTGGCAATTATGGAGAGAATCCACAACGGCGACCTCGGCAAAATTTTGGGCGGTCAGTGCGTGCGAATCGGCGGCGGAATGTTAGACTGGGGCGCCAGGCAGCGCCAGCCGAACTGGTCCGATATGGAATGGCAGATTCGCCGCTGGCTGTTCCTGACGTGGCTGTCAGGCGACTTTATCTGCGAGATGCACGTGCACAACCTCGATATAGTCAACTGGGCGCTCGATGCGCATCCGGTCCAGTGTATGGGTATGGGCGGACGACAGGTGCGGACGGCCCCGGAATACGGCGACTCCTATGACCACTTCGCGGTCGAATACGAATATCCAAACGACCTGCGTATCGAATATATTGGCGCACAAATCGACGGCGCCACGGACCGCTGCGACCAGCGTCTGGCGGGCACAAAGGGTTCGGCATATATGGACTTCGGCAACGCCATAATCGAGGGCGAGAAGCCGTTTAAGTACGAGGGGGCTACGCCCGACCCGTGCATAAGACAGCACGCAGACCAGATTACAGCGATTCGCGAGGGCAAAGCATTGAACGAGGGCAAGCGCATCGCGGAAAGCACGCTGACAACAATAATGGGAAGAATGAGCGCATATACCGGCAGAGCGCTGAAGTGGGACTGGGTAATGAATGCATCGAAGCTGGACTTAAGACCGCCAAAGTACGAGTTTGGTGATTTGCCGATGCCGCCTGTGGCGATTCCCGGCAAAACGCCCCTTATATAATATTAAGGAGAAGCTTATGAAACGTCTTGCAGTCGTGATGATAGTGACGGCCGCAGCGATCGGGCTGCTGGCAGCGGTCGCCGGCTCACAGGAGCAGCAGAAAAACCCCGTAGTCCCGAAGGAAAAAATTGTTTTGTGGAACGGTAAAGATTTTACCGGCTGGAAGCTCTTTGTGCCCGACGCGGGCTATGATGTCACCAGGACCTGGTCAATCAAAGAAGGAGTTATCCGCTGCGAGGGAAAACCCGGCGGCTATATGCGGACCGAGGCGGATTACGCCGATTATCTGTTTCACGTGGAGTGGCGATGGGCCGGGGGCGGCGGCAACAGCGGCGTTCTTGCCCACATGAGCGGCCCTGACGTGGTCTGGCCAAAAAGCCTGGAATGCCAGTTAGCATCGGAGAACGCCGGCGACTTCTGGGTCATTGGAGGCGTGGAAACGAAAGAGCACGCCAAAGGAGGCAAACGCGTCAGCGACCGCAGGGTTATAAAGTTAAAAAAGAGCAGCGAAAAGCCGCTCGGCCAGTGGAACGCATACGATATTCTCTGCAAGGACGACTGGGTGGCAGTAGTGGTGAACGGCGTGCTGCAGAATCTGGCGACCAAATGTTCGGTGACATCGGGCAAGATTTGCCTGCAAAGCGAAGGGGCACCGATTGAGTTCCGCAACATCTATCTCGAACCGCTCGAGTGACCCGGCCCTGCTTTGCTGTGAGTATATAGATTTGGAATCAGCCGCTTTGGCTGCGACATCTGAATATATCAGCTTTTAGCGGCGGTGGTGTGCGCCTTGTGGGCACATTTTGTTTATTGAAGACGGGGCTGCATTGCCAAAAAACGCCGCCCGGCGCGGGATTTGACTGCTATTAGACAGACTTATATGAAGGTTGTGGTTGCAGAAAAGTGTGGCTTCTGCCATGGGGTTAGAAACGCCATCAGCATTGCCGAAAAAGTGCTGGCACAGGAAAAGAACGTCTATAGTCTCGGACCGATTATACACAACAGGGACGAGGTGGACCGGCTGGCAAAAGCCGGGCTTAAGACCGTTAAAGCGGTTGAAGAAATCAAATCCGGGACAGTTATTATTCGTTCGCATGGCGCTGCACCGGAGCAGATAGCAAAACTAAAGAAAAAGGGGGTCAAAATAGTCGATGCCACCTGCGTTTTAGTCAAAAGTGTCCAGCGAATCGCCGCTGAGATTGAAAAAGAGGGCTACAAAGTAGTAATCATCGGCGAAGAAAACCACCCTGAAGTCCAGGCGGTGGTAGGCTGTGCCAGCGACGTTACCGTCATTGCCAACAAAGCGGATTTGGGCAAATTGCCCAAAGGCGGCAAATTGGGTATTATTTGTCAGACTACCCAAAGCCCGGAAAATCTTGGCAAGATGCTCGGCGCCATAGGTCGGTGCAACTTCAGCGAGATGAAAGTAATCAACACCCTCTGCCAGGAGGCGATAAAAAGGCAGGAATCGGCCATCCACCTGTGCAAACAGGTGGACATAATGTTCGTGCTCGGGGGGCTGGACAGCGCCAACACGCGGCGTCTGGCGGAACTCTGCAAAAAACACAATAAACAAACATTTCACTTGCAAAATTGGAAAGAACTTGATAAAAAGGTATGTTTTGGTAAAAATATTGCGGGCGTTACAGCAGGTGCATCGACGCCCGATTGGATAATAGCCGAATTTGTAAAGAACCTGGAAGCCTTTGACAGATAAAGTCTTCGGCGCAAACTAAGATGATTTGCATTTGCTGCGTGGGCAAATGCGTTTTTATTATTAACCAAAGCAATAACTGTGCAGCGTTGCACAGAAACCTGCCGGCGTAAATGTGGGGCGCCGGAAGGTGACAGCTCAGACTCCACAGGGGAATTTGATTTTATGGTCGATAGGAATTTAGCCAGCAAGTTAGGTTTGTCGGAAGATACTCTTGAGCAGCAGGTCAACGAGCTGTTTGGCAAGGAAGAAAGCGAATTTCTGGAAAACGTGCTTCAGAAAAAGGTGGACTCACGGCTGCCGGGGACAATTCTGAAGGGGACAATCGTATCGCAGATAGGTAATGACGTCATAGTGGAGGTCGGGTTAAAGAGCGAGGGGGTAGTGGATGCCGGCGAGTTCGACACCCCCGACGAGATAATGCCGGGCAAAGAGGTCGAGGTTCTCCTTGAAGACACCGATTCGGAAAGCGGGCTGATTCTATTAAGCAAACGCAAGGCCGACGGCATCAGAGGATGGGAAAGAATCATCACCACGAAAAAAGAGGGAGACGTCGTCAAGGGCAAGGTGATAAGGCGGATAAAAGGCGGACTGCTCGTCGATATCGGGGTGCCCGTATTTTTGCCGGCGTCGCAGGTTGACATCAGAAAGCCGGGCGACATCAGCAGATTCATCGGCAAGGAGGTGGAGTCCAAGATTCTCAAGATTGACGTTGAAGGACGAAACATCGTCGTATCCAGGCGCAAACTGATTGAAGAGGAACGCCAGACCAATAAAGAAAAGCTGCTGGCGGAAATCGAGGCGGGGCAGCTGCGCAAAGGCATCGTGAAAAATATCGCCGACTTCGGCGTGTTCGTGGACCTTGGCGGGCTGGACGGCCTTTTGCATATCTCCGATTTGAGCTGGGGCAGAATCTCACACCCATCGGAAGTCGTGCAGCTCGACCAGGAAATTGAATGCGTCGTCATCGGCGTGGACAAGAAAAGCGAGAAGATTTCGCTGGGTCTGAAGCAAAAGACGCCCAGCCCGTGGGAAAACGTTGAGCAGCGTTATCCGGTGGGGTCAAGGGCGAAAGGCAAAGTCGTAAACGTGATGAACTACGGCGTGTTCGTGCGGCTGGAAGACGGGATTGAAGGGCTGGTGCATATCAGCGAAATGAGCTGGACGAAGCGGCTTGCACATCCGGGCGAGATGGTCAACTTAGGAGATGAAATAGAAGTAGTCGTATTGAACGTCAACAGGGAAAAGCAGGAAATCTCGCTGGGACTCAAGCAAACGGAGGTAAATCCCTGGACAATAGCTTCCAAGAAATACCCATCCGGGACAATCGTTACCGCGAAGGTGCGCAGCGTCACCAACTTCGGCGCGTTTGTGGAGATAGAGCCGGGCATTGACGGAATGATACATATTTCGGATTTAAGCTGGACAAAGAAATACAGCCATCCGAACGAAGCCCTGCAGAAAGGGCAGGAAATAAAATGCGTCGTCCTGGAGGTCAACGAAGAGAAGCGGCGTATTTCTCTGGGGCTAAAACAGATGACGGAGGACCCGTGGATTCACGCTATCCCGGAAAAATATATCCCGGGTCATATTATCAAGGGCAAAATAGTAAAACTGACCAACTTCGGCGCGTTCGTCGAGCTTGAGCCGGACCTGGAAGGATTGCTTCATATATCAGAACTGGCGGACCACAAGATAGACAAGCCTCAGGATGTCGTCAAGGTGAGCGATGAGGTAGAAGTCAAGATTCTAAAAGTCGATACCGAGGCCCGGAAAATCGGCCTCAGTTTGCGAAGGGTCCGCTGGGCCGCTGAAGAACAGGCAAGCGCATCCGGCAGGCAGCGAAAACACGCAGCCGCCCAAGGCAGCGTCCCTGAGGCCGGGGCGGAGTCTGCCGCCAAACCACAGGGACAAGAAGCCGAACCTGCGGCAATCACTCCGCAGCCAGATGAGGCGGACAAGCAGGAAGATAAGACGCCTGAAACCGGGGACACCGACTCCGGCCAAATTCAATCGCCATAAAGCGCAGCCGGGTCAAAGCGGGACAAAACCGGGAACTTGCGGATTGCCTGAAACGCGAGCGGCGCCGGCAGGGATTGACGAGCGGACGGCTTACAGAAGCCGGGCAATTCAAGATATAAAAACTCCAAAATATAGCAACACACCCTTTCACCATCAACCACGGGGCAACATACCCACAAGATTCACGATTTCTTATCCGAGAGACCGTAAATCCCGCTCTTCGCCATAATGCAGACAGGGAAAAGAGGCAATTCGGAGCAGGGAAGTATGTTTTCCACCTCGGCAAGGTTTGTATTAGTGTAAAAATAGGAAAATTTTGTGTCATATAAACAGATTACCCAATTAGTTTTCGGCCTTAAATGGTCATAAAATCTTGTAAATAAGGAACTTACGTATCCCACAAAAGTCTGCTTAAAAATTTGATGAGAATTTGCGAAATTTCTCTTGACGAGAACATAGCTAATCTGGTATAAGTGGGCAAGTTGAGAGTGGTGAAAAACTGGTTATCCTCACAGGAGGAGGATAGTAACAAGTCCTATAAAAGGCTTTTGGGCACGTGCAGGGCTTTAGTCAAAGCTCTGAGTTGTTTATTTACAGTTCTTTTTGAAAAGGAGGAGCGTTATGTATCGGAAATTGTGTATTGCAGTATTGGTTTTGTGTTTTGTTGCCAGCATTGCCCAGGCAGGAATCGTAGATGTTGTTAAGCGGCCACAACCGACAATTGAAAGTAATCTGCAGGTAGGTTCGCTGGCCTATTTTGACCGGACCGCTGTTACTAACCCACCGGGAGGACACCAGTACGTCCAGATACCGACTTGGTTGCTCGGTGTTGACTATGTGAGGGTTGGCAATGACGACAAGTCCAATAAGCTTTATCAGCTGGATGTCACGGTAGATGAGGCTTGCACCCTGTTTCTTCTCATTGACAACCGTATCGGAGATGGAAATAAGGACAACGGCCCGACCCTTACTACTTACATGCCGTGGGTCGCTGCTCTGGGCTTTGTCGATACGGACCCAGCCGGTCAACCCAGTACAAACCGCACGTATGACATAGGTATCGATGAAAGTGGCAACAACGTACCTTTTGGGTCGGCCGACAACTGGTTCTCGATATTCTCCAAGGATGTTCTTCCCGGCACAACTACTTTCGGAACGGCGTGGTGGGGTCCTGCCGGCAGCAACCGCCCTCAGGACAACAATATGTATACCATCGCTATTCCTGAGCCGGCAACCATTGCTCTGCTGGGCTTTGGCGCACTGTCGCTGCTGCGTCGCAGGAAATAAAACGGCTTTTTAGTTAGAAGCCTTGAAAACAGCTATCTGAACAAGCGCAGGTTTGGTGAAGATTCTTGTTGCTTGTTTTAGTTAGGTTGTTTGAGGCAAACGTAATAAGGCTGTTGACGCCTGGCGTTTGTCGAAAACAACGGACGTTTTTGGCTTTTAGCCAAAGTATGTTTTGTGTGTAAATGAGGAGGAGTGTTATGTATAAAAGACTGTTTTTAGTTACTTGTGTTTTATTGCTTGGCCTGTTTGGTACGCCGGCGATGGCTAATCTCCCGGGAGTACCTCTTGGCCCGACGTTTGATGCTGATGTTGATGTTGGCAGCCCGTTTGGCATCGGAGGTATGATATACGTCGGTCAAGATACGTACGCGGGACAGACGATGGATAAGTACTTTATGTTAGCCGGCGGCTATGATGTCTGGGGCACCCGCGATGAGTTCAACTATGCCTACAAGAATGTTACGGGCGATGTGCGCCTCTCGATGGGCTATAAATACCAGGCCTGGGACAATGACTGGACCAAGCTTGGTCCTATGTTCCGCGATGGTGTGGCGGATAACGCCAGGTTCTATTACAACTTAGTCCGTCGTGGCACCTGGGATTCCACTAATCTGCGATGGACTCAGGATAGGTCAGCGTTCCAGGGGCGTTGGGCAACTGGCGCTGGGGGCACCGATATTGGTGCAGCGTATACGAAACCTGCCGGCGTTGAGAAGCCCGTCTTCCTCGGTATCCAGAGAGTATCATACAAGGGCCTTCAATTTATCGAGAGTCTTGTTAACTGGGGTACGGGTGCCGGCTGGGAGCGCAGCGGCAGCCTGGCACTGGTGAATCCTATTCTTAACCAGCCGGGTATTATCCTCCCGGCGTTGCCTGACCAAACCCAACTCGGTGTTGCTATGACCGCACACAGAGGGTCAAGCGGTGCCAGTCACGGGTTGTCAGAATCGTGGGTGTACGGTCCGCAATATGAGCAAAATCCGAGACTTGTAGGTCCGGCACCAGTGTTCCCGACCGTTACTACACCCGATGGCACCTGCCCGCAGATTCCTGGCTTTAAGATTCGCTCAATCAAAGTTGGGATGGGGCTGGCATTTCCTACGACTCCTGCTGGCGCGGGTTGGGCTGCAATGAACCAGCTACTCGATCCACCTGGCGAGTATCCGACGGGAAACCCTGGCGAGGAGGAAGATACCCGCATCGACCAGTTCGTGAACCTGTTTGATTCGAGCGGCCGCGGCGAATTCTCCGCCGCCAACGGTTATCCTGATGTGACCTTCCCGGGCATCGACGACTTCGTGGTAAATCCGGGCGACCCTGCCAACGGCGATGACGACAACAACTTCGCGACCGAAGTCCTTGCCTGCATCCAACTGACCGCAGGCTATCACATCATCGGCGCCAACAGTGATGATGGCACAATCGTCTGGATTGGCGGCGTCGAAATTGGCAGATCTGGCGAGTGGAAGGGCGCTTCCAACGCGGACTTCCTGTTTGAAGTCGCGACAGAAGGCCTCTATTCGTTCAAGGCTCGGAGCATTGAATGCACCGGCGGCGCATCGTTAGAGCTGCAGGAAATCATTAAAAACGCGCAAGGGCAGTGGGTCCGTATCCTGTTGGGCGATGTGGCCAACGGCGGCTCGCCGGTCTATGTACCTGAGCCGGCAACAATTGCTCTGCTGGGCTTTGGCGCACTGTCGCTGCTGCGTCGCAGGAAATAAAACGGCTTTTTAGTTAGAAGCCTTGAAAACAGCTATCTGAACAAGCGCAGGTTTGGTGAAGATTCTTGTTGCTTGTTTTAGTAGGTTGTTCGAGGCAAACGTAATAAGGCTGTTGACGCCTGGCGTTTGTCGAAAACAACGGACGTTTTTGGCTTTTAGCCAAAGTATGTTTTGTGTGTAAATGAGGAGGAGTTCTCTATGTGTAAAAGAATGTTAGTATGTATTACTATTTTGTTGCTGGTTTCAGCCACAAGTTTCGCCGTTGGAGTCGGCATCTTTGACGACACCAAGAACATCGGTTACCCCTATCCTGTTGGCCCTGAGACTGGTAGGACAGAGGATTTAGGCGGTGGTGCCTACAATGTTACCGGTGGCGGCGGAGACGTCTGGGATGACTGGGACCAGTTCCATTATGCCTACAAGAGTCTGGCAGGTAGCTGGCGCATCTCGACTGATTTTCAATGGACATCTGTGGCGGACTGGTGGAGCAAGGGTGGCGTGATGGTCAGGGCTTCGGATGCTCAGAATGCCGTGAACTACCAGACCCTGATACCAGCCACGCCGTGGGGCCACAATGAGACGATAGTGCAGGGGCGTGATGCTACAGGCAATGGGACCTGGGGAGGCGGAACGGGGACAGTAACTACGCCTGCGCACCTGGGTGTCCAGCGGTTCGATATGGGTATTGCTGGCATTTCGCTGGTCGAGAACATTGCCGATTTTGGCAGCGGCTGGCAGTTGCTCAATGCCACGTGGACGACCAACATGCCTCAGACTGCCATGTATGGCGTATTTGTCACCTCGCACGCACAATGGCGATGGAATCTGGCTTCAGCGACGGTCTCCAATGTGGCGTATGAGCAGAACCCTAAAATGTTCACTACGATCCCGACCGTTGATAACCCCGATGGCACCTGCCCGCAGGTTCCTGGCTTTAAGATTCGCTCAATCAAAGTTGGGATGGGGCTGGCATGGCCTGGGAGTCCTGCTGGCGCGGGTTACGCTGCAATGAACCAGCTACTCGATACAGGCGAGTATCCGGCGAACAACCCTGGCGAGGAGGAAGATACCCGCATCGACCAGTTCGTGAACCTGTATGATTCGGGTGGCCGCGGCGAATTCTTCAACGATAACGGCTATCCTGACAAGACCTTCCCGGGCATCGACGAGTTCGAGGTAAATCCGGGCGACCCTGCCAACGACGATGATGATAACAACTACGCGACCGAAGTCCTTGCCTGCATCCAACTGACCGCAGGTTACCACGTCATTGGCGCCAACAGTGATGATGGCACAATCATCTGGATTGGCGGCGTCGAAATTGGCAGAGCCGGCGAGTGGAAGGGCACTTCCAACGCTGACTTCCTGTTCAGCGTCGCGACAGCAGGCCTCTATTCGTTAAAGGCTCGGATGCTTGAAGGCGGCGGCGGCTCGGCGTTAGAGCTGCATGAAGTTCTGCCCGATGGCACCAGAATTCTCCTGGGCGATACAGCCAGAGGCGGCTCACCGGTCTATGTACCTGAGCCGGCAACAATTGCTCTGCTGGGCCTTGGCGGATTGAGTCTGCTTGGTTCTCGCAGGAAACACTAATACTCGTCAAAAAGTATTAGTTATCCGATGAATTTGCATCAGTTCGGGGCCCGCCACACAAATGGCGGGCCCCGATTGTTTTTGGGGGTCGTCGTTCGTATATCGTATCTCGTATATCGTATATCGTGCAGGCAGGAGTCGGGAGACAGAATTCGGGAGACAGGAGACGGAAGCAGCGGACAGGAGCGAAAGTAAAAAGGTAAAAGGCAAAAAGGGGAAAAAACGCGAAAGATTCAATAGAATGGCAGGATGCGGGACGGGCGGGTTAAAAATTTCAAATTTCAAATTTCAAATTTGCTAACAAGTGGGGTATAATCTTCATCGTTATAAATGCTCTGTTGAAAACCCGCCAAAATGTGAAGAATCTGTTTCGCCGCATTCCGGCCGGATTCTTCGCCGCCGAAGCCGCCAGGAAGTCATTGGCGGATTCGGGGGCTGGGAATAACATTTGGGGGAAGTTTTTATGGAGCAGGTTATAAACAGGAAACTATGTCATAATTTTTGGAGGTTTATAA
>Ga0315291_10000958_pt1 | contig 38752 bp, 33 predicted proteins | sample YL17G12_20_MG_FD_203070 | JGI IMG/M metagenome (GOLD analysis project Ga0315291, IMG submission 203070) | Sediment microbial communities from Yellowstone Lake, YNP, Wyoming, USA - YL17G12_20 | ecosystem: Environmental > Aquatic > Freshwater > Lake > Sediment | place: USA: Wyoming | collected...
TTTCAGCCGGGAATAATCTTATGCCCCATCTTTGGGGAAGACACTTACGATTTTTCCCTTCCGCAGGGATTTCCCTGCCTTCCTTTTCTCATCGAACGACTTAAGGATGGAGAAAAAGGCAAGGGCGGCGAAAAAACCGCTCAGTATGATGGCTGTATATCCACGGTAAAGCGGGAAAAAGGATTTGCGAACGAGCCACATAAGAACCACAAACACCGCAAAGATTCCCACCAGCATGGGAATCAGTTTCGCAGGGGTGTTAATAAGGGGTTCTGGAACCTCCGCAAGGAGACGCATCCCCTTCTCCAGTGGCTCCTCCTTATCAAGGAGGATGCGGCAGGGATAGGGGCAGCCGCCGCATGACTCATCACAGTGATATCTTGCCCGTTCCTCATCCACACACGCAAGATAACACCCATCCTGGGTACCGATTATAGTCACTTCCTTCTGCATCGCATTTCCTCTTATATAGGTTTACAATTTACTACTTTAAGATTGTTTTACTGCGCAGGATTTCCCATGCAAGTGAAAAATTGAAAAAAGACTTGCCAAAACCTCTTCACGGCTCATAGAAAGTAAGAACTATTTCATTCATAAAGAAAATACAAAAAAAGGAGTTAACGGTTTATGACTGATAAGAGCGGCGCTGAAATCATAGTGGATGCCCTGGAGCAGGAAGGGGTCAATGTCATGTTCGGCTATCCGGGGGGTGCAGTCCTTGACCTTTGTGACGCCCTCGCCCGGTCCAAAAAAATCAAATTCATCCTGGTGAGGCATGAGCAAGGCGCAGCACATGCGGCGGATGGCTATGCCCGAAGCACCGGCAAGGTCGGCGTCTGCCTCGCCACCTCAGGTCCCGGCGCCACCAATCTTGTCACCGGCATTGCCACGGCATACATGGACTCCATCCCCGTTGTGGCGTTGACCGGACAGGTGCCCACCAACATGATAGGCAATGACGCCTTCCAGGAGGCGGACACCGTCGGCATCACTCGCCCCATCACAAAGCACAACTATCTGGTCGAGGATGTGGAGACCCTTCCACGCATCATGAAAGAGGCTTTTTTCATTGCCCGCACCGGACGCCCCGGTCCCGTTGTTGTCGACCTCCCAAAGGATGTACAGAAGGCAATCCTGAAAAATTATGCATATCCTGAAAAGGTGGATATCCGGGGTTACAAACCTGTTAATGAGGGGCATCCAAATCAGATTGAAAAGGCGGCGAGGGCGATTGAGAAATCAAAAAAGCCCCTTCTTTACTGCGGCGGTGGCGTCATCTCCTCCGGCTCCCATGAGGAGGTCCGAGAACTCGTTGAAAAGTGCGAAATCCCCGTTACCATGACGCTTCTGGGTCTCGGCAGCTTCCCGGGCGACCATCCCCTTGCCTTGAACATGCTGGGTATGCACGGCACGCAATACGCCAATTACGCCATGGCGGAAACTGACCTTATCATCGCCGTCGGGGCGCGCTTTGACGACCGGGTGACGGGCAAGCTGGATGAATTCGCCCCCAATGCCCATGGGCACATCATCCATATCGATATTGATTCCAGTTCCATCTCAAAAAATATCCCGGTCTCCATCCCCATCGTGGGAAACTGCAAAACAGTCCTGAGACAGCTCCTCAAGGAGGTCAAACCTGTAAAGCATCCCGAATGGCTCGCGCAGGTCAGAGAATGGAAGGAGAAATATCCCCTGCGTTACAAAAACGATGATAGTCTCCTGCGCCCTCAATTCGTCGTGGAGCAGATTTACAAGGTCACAAAGGGAGACGCCATAATTGTGACAGAGGTGGGGCAGAATCAGATGTGGGCTTCACACTATTTCAAGTATACCAAACCGCGCACCTTTCTGTCCTCAGGAGGACTCGGCACCATGGGATATGGATTCCCTGCCGCCATCGGCGCACAGCTCGGCAACCCGGATAAGCTCGTCATTGACATTGCAGGCGATGGCAGCATCCAGATGAACATCCAGGAGCTTGCCACAGCGGTCATCAACAATTTGCCCGTCAAGATTATCATCCTGAACAATGCCTACCTTGGCATGGTGCGACAGTGGCAGGAACTCTTTTATAACCGCTTATACGCCTTTACGGACCTGGCGCGGAACATCGGCGCCCAGCACTGCTCTAAGGATTTTTGCAAAAACCGTGAACTCTACATCCCCGACTTTGTCAAACTGGCAGAGGCATATAACGCCCTGGGCATCCGCGTGACATCAAAGGAAGAGGTCGTCCCCGCCCTCGAAAAGGCGTTTTCAACACCCAGAACGGTTATTGTGGAATGCATTGTCGAGCGGGAGGAGAATGTCTTCCCCATGATTCCAAGCGGCGCAAGTGTCAAACAAATGATGGGAGGAATGGCGTAATATGCAACATATCATAAGTGCCCTGGTGGAAAATCATTTCGGCGTCCTTGCCCGCATCAGCGGTCTCTTTTCCGCACGCGGGTTCAATATTGACAGCCTCGCCGTCGGCGAAACCCATGACCCCTCTATCAGCCGCATGACCATCGTCACCACAGGCGAAGACCGCATCATCGAACAGGTCAGCAAACAGCTGAACAAACTCATCGACGTCATCAAGGTGACCGACATGACAGAGGAGGACCATGTGGAGCGCGAGCTCCTGCTTTTGAAGGTGAGCCACTCCACAAAAACCCGCTCAGAAATCATCCAGCTGGTGGAGATTTTTAAGGCGCGCATCATTGATTACAGCCCCAAGACCCTGACCATTGAGGTGGTTGGGACATCTGATAAGATTCTCTCATTCATTGACATCATGCGCCCCTTCGGCATCAAGGAACTGGCGCGGACAGGCAGAATTGCCCTGCAACGAGGATGATTCATTGTCAATTGTCCACTATCAATTGTTAATTTAACATATAAGGAGATACATATATGGTAAAAGTTTATTACGACAAGGATGCTGACCTGGGCATGTTGAAGGGCAAGACCGTCGCTATCATTGGCTACGGTAGCCAGGGGCACGCTCAGGCGCAAAACCTCCGCGATAGCGGGGTGAAGGTTATCATCGCCGAACTCGAAGGCACGGATAATTACAAACTTGCTCTGGAGCATGGTTTCAAGCCCGTAAGCACGGCGGAGGCGGCAAAAAATGCCGACATCATTCAAATGCTCGTCCCGGATGACGTCCAGGCAAAGATTTATCATGCCGACATCAAACAGAACATGAAGAAGGGCAAGGCGCTCGTCTTTTCACACGGATTCAATATCCATTTCGGCTGCATTGAACCCCCGAAGGATGTGGATGTCTTTATGGTGGCGCCAAAGGGACCGGGGCATCTCGTGAGGAGTGTCTTTGTTGAGGGTGGCGGTGTTCCCTGCCTTATCGCCATTCATCAGAACGCCTCCAAAAAGGCGAAAAAGATGGCGCTGGCGTATGCGAAGGGCATTGGCGGCACACGCGCAGGCGTCCTTGAGACCACATTCGCCGAGGAGACGGAGACCGACCTCTTCGGTGAGCAGACGGTCCTCTGCGGCGGTGTTACGCGCCTTGTCATGGCGGGCTTTGAAACGCTCGTCGATGCGGGGTATCAGCCGGAGATTGCCTATTTTGAGTGCCTGCATGAATTGAAGCTCATCACCGACCTCATGTATCAGGGCGGCATTGCCTGGATGCGCTATTCCATCAGCGACACGGCAGAATACGGCGACCTGACGCGCGGCGACCGCATCATCTCGGATGAGACAAAAAAGGAGATGAGGAAGATTTTAAAAGAGATTCAGTCGGGAGAATTTGCGGGCGAGTGGCTGCTCGAGAACATTGCCGGACGTCCGAAATTCAAGGCGCTCCGCAAGAAGGGGCTTGAGCATCCAATAGAAAAAGTCGGCGCCCAGCTCCGCTCCATGATGCCCTGGCTGAAAAAGAAATAACACGCCAAAAGAATAAATTTCATAACCGGCAGGGTTATTCACCCTCGCCGGTTTTTTATTTTCTATGAAGACTTCATATTAATGCGAAACTGAATTTTGTTTGACAGGTAAAGCGCTCAAAATAATATATACTACCAATAAATTGTGAGGAAGGATATTATGAAAAGGGTTTTCTTTTTATCCCTCTTATTCCTGACCGGTCTTGTGTGCGCCCAAACCACTGACTCGCAATATCTCTACGGAATCCACTGGTATGGCAAAACGGATTCCATCAGCCCCGGTCAGCGCACTGATGTTGAAGATATGACCGGCGACAGGGGCATCTGGGTGCTGGAGATTACCCATGTGGATGCATCTCAGGCGCAACCATGGGACCTACCATCATATTATGTCGGTCACTCACAGAAGGTCACGCAGGGGAAGGGTCACTCTCTCATCTTCCGTGTTCAGCCTTACTGGAGTCGCAACGTGCCCCACTCCTCCGACTCTTACACACTAACCACATTCGCAAATGACTGCAAGTTCGCCGCCAGCACTCTCAAGGATTACTGCCATATCTGGCAGATTGGCAATGAGGTGAACCTTTCAAGTGAGAATAATCGATGGGGCGGTTCATCATATAATATTGAATGGCAGCCCACGCCCGCCCAGTATGCCGAGACATATATCGCCTGCCGGGATAAGATTCATGAGGTGACGCCCAATACCACCCCCGGCGCCCAGATTGTCCTCATGCAGCCCGTCTCGCCGGGAAGCGCCGCAGGCGTGCGCTTCATGGATGGAAATGAATACCTCTGGCGACAGATTGAAGCGGTGAGCGACAAGGGCAAGATTGACGGCTTTGCCCTGCACAGTTACGCCGAACCGGGCGGCAGTAACTATGGCGTGGACGGCTTCTGGGACACCATCCGCGAGCAGTTAATGATAATTGACCAGTTTGGTCTTGGCGACCGTCCCATCTTTATCACCGAGTTCAACAAGCACATGCCCAATCAGACTGAGGCGGAAATCGGGGCGAAGTTCTGCCACCGCGCCTTCGACGAGATAAACACCTGGAACTCGGGCTCCGGCGGCGAGTTGCCCGGTTTCTCAAATCACAACGTCATCGCCGCCACATGGTTTGTCTATCCCAAAGACTTCGGATGGGATGAATACGCCCTGCAATACTGGAAAAACAAGACCAGCGCATCTGATGAGGAACATGACCCGTGGAAGTCATTCAATTACGCCTGCGGGCAGAATTATCAAAAGGGCGCCAGCGGGGGCGGTCCAACATTCCCCAATGACACCCTCTGGTGGCAGGACTCCTTCACCGGCTCCACCCTTGACCAGACGCCTCCCCTGCCAGACTGGAAGGCGGAAACCACCGGCTCGGGAAGTGTGGTCATGAGCGGAGATGGCTCCGTCAGGCTCCTCGGGAACAGCAGTCTCGACGGCGGTGGCGGCATCCGGACAGCAGGTTACGTCTATGGCAACTTCCGACTTGAGACAAACATCACCTTCACCAATGCCGACCGCTCCCATACGGGGGACACACAAGCAAATCTCGACATCCGCATTCGTGAAGGCTCCAAGGGCTATTCCTTCACCTTTTTCACCTCACAATCTCAGGTTAACGCGGGGCGCGTTATTCTCAGGCGAACCAGCGACTGGACGCAAATCGGCAGCTACAACACACAGGTCAGCGGCGGTATCAACAGCGGCGATACATTTAATATTCAGATAACAGCCAATGGCTCCAGCATTAACTTCACGGCTTATAAAAATGGCAGCGCATCCCCCGCCGTGGAATGGAGCATCACGGACGATGGTCAGAAGGTCGGCTGGATTCGCATCATGACCTGGAATCTGAATGAGGCGCGGGTCAATGATTTCAAACTCGGAGGCGCGCAATGGGGAGGCTCAAAAGTCACGGATTGGGAAGCGTTTTAATTACAAATTACAAGTTGCAAATTACAAATTGTATAAAGCGCTTGAATTTGATTTTCCTGTTACTTTTGTTGCAGGTTTTGGCTCCGGCGGCGCAGAAGGACATACAGACTGTCAAGCATCAGAGCATTTGCCTTGGGACGGAGAAAACATTCAAGATTTATGTCCCGCCGGATGCCAAGCCCGGTGAGCGTTTCCCGACCCTCTTCATCCTCCATGGCGCTTACGGGGGCTGCGGGGATTGGGTCGCCAAAACACAGGTGGCAGAACTCGCGGATAATTACAGGATGATTCTCGTTTTCCCCGATGGTTCGCCGTTCGGGTGGTATGTCAACAGCCCCATCGAAAAGAATATGCAGTATGAGACCTATATCTCAAAGGAACTGCCGGCATTCATAGACCAGAAATATCCGACAGTGGCGAAGCGTGAGGGACGCGGCATCATGGGACTCAGCATGGGTGGGCATGGGGCGTTTCTCATGGCAGCCAAACACCCGGATGTCTTCGGTTCGGCTTCATCGCTTTCTGGAATTTTGAAACTCACCAATCATCCGGATAAATGGCACATTGCGGAACGTCTTGGAAAGATGCGGGACAATATGAAAGTCTGGGAGGCGAACTCCGTGTGCGAGCAAGCTGACCGCTTCACCACCTCATCTGTCAGGCTCATGTTTGACTGCGGCAAGGACGATACAGGGACCGGCGCCATCATTGACAATCGTCTGCTCCATGAAAAACTTGCGCGCCTCGGCGTTCCCCATATCTGGCGGGAGAACCCCGGCACCCACTCATGGGACTACTGGAAAGGTCACCTGAAAGAGCATCTCGACTTCCATTGGGCAACCATGCAGAATAAACTATCCGGTCTCGAAAAGTAACATAAATTCCCAACGGAAAATATCGCCCGGTTTTACAAGAAAAATAGCCACCCTCGTTGTGAGAATGGGAAGTCACAGATTAATAAAATGACATTGACCATTATCACAATGTCGAAGTATAAGGAATAATCATTTATGATAAATGGGAAATAATTGAGGTTGGGAATATATGAAAAGATTGGATGTCATAGAACTCTTGTCAGCGCACCGAAAAGAATTAATGGATTCCTTTGGCATTACATCCCTTGAATTGTTCGGTTCGATTGTTCGCGGGGATAACAAGTCGGACAGCGACGTTGATCTGCTCGTGGAATTTGATCGCCCCGTCACCCTGTTTCATCTCTTCCGCGCTCAACACCATCTTGAAGAGATTCTGAATGTTCCGAAGGTTGATCTAATCATGCGCGACTCCGTCCGTCCTGTATTCCGCGAAAGGATTTTCGGGGAGGCCGTTCATGTCGTTTAGAGAATGGCGTTTTAGAATCGATGATATTCTTGATTCGATTTCCAAGATCGAACGATACACAAAAAATAAAACCTTCGAAGAATTTTCATCCGATGAAATGATATTGGATGCCGTCATTCGGAACTTCATCATTATTGGCGAGGCCGCCCGTAATATTCCGAATGAAATCACGCAATCTTATCCGGACATTCCCTGGCGATTAATGAGCGATCTTCGCAACTTCGTGGCGCATACATACTGGGGGGTAAATCTTCAAACTATCTGGGACACGATTCATAATGATCTGCCTCCGCTTGTGCCTCAATTACAGGGGATTCTTAAGTCTGTGCAATATAAACCTTCCGATTAGTGATTGAAGAAATGGGATATTTTCCCCAATGCCCCAAGCCTTGCTTATCAATCCGTGGATTTACGATTTTGCGGCTTTTGACATGTGGGCGGCGCCGCTGGGGCTTCTCTCCATTGCCGCCGCTCTGAGAAACTCAGGGTGGGATGTCTCCTTCATCGATTGCACAAGCCGCCACCATCCCTCAATTGCGGACAAAGTTCCCCATGAAAAGCCTTATCATTGCGGGCAGTATTTTGCGGAGGAGGTCAGAAAACCGGAAGCCATCAGTTGGATTCCGCGCCGCTACAAGCGATATGGCATCCCTGAAGAGGTCTTCATCCAGGACATCCGGAAGGTCGCCAGCCCCGATGTCATCCTTGTCACATCACGCATGACATACTGGTATCCGGGTGTTCGCAGGGTCATTGAGATTGTTCGGGATGTATTTCCCCACACACCCGTCATCCTCGGCGGCACATACGCCACATTATGTCCCGACCACGCCTGTGCTGTCTGCAAACCTGACATCCTTTTTCCCGGCGAGGCGGAGGGAAAAATCTGCTCCCTTATTGAACAAACTATCGGAGTCAAAATGGAGGCGCACGCCGGATTCAATGGACATGAACTTGACTCGCTCCCCTTTCCCGCATGGGATTTGCTCCCTTCGCAAAAGGCGCTTCCGATTGAGACCTCGCGCGGTTGTCCTTATGCCTGCTCCTATTGCGCCTCCGGTCACCTCTTCTCCGGTTTCCGGAAAAAAAGCGCAGGCAGGGTGGCTGATGAGATTGAATATGCCGTCGCCAGTTTTTGCACGGAGGATTTCTCCTTTAATGACGATGCCCTCCTCTTTAATGCGCCAACGCACTTTGAAAAAATTGCGGATGAGTTGAGCCGGAGGGGGCTTCATGCCCGCTTCCACACCCCGAACAGCGTCTTTGCAAACGCCATCACGCCAGCGGTTAGTGAAAATTTGCGCACCATGAACTTCCACACCATCCGCCTCAGCCTCGAAACCACGAACGTAAAACGTCTGAAGGAGATGAACCGAAAAATACTGCCCCGGCATTTTGATGAGGCGATGAAGAATCTCCGTGCGGCTGGTTTCACAAAAAAGGAGGTTGGCGCTTACATCATGGTGGGGCTGCCCCGTCAGGGGGCGGATGAGGTGCGTGAGGCTATCGATTATTCCATCGCTTGCGGCGCAACGCCCCATCTTGCGGAGTATTCGCCCATCCCCGGAACACAGGCATGGGAAGAAGCCGTTGCCTCAGCGCGGTTGGACATCCGAAACGAACCACTGCTCCATAATAACTCCATTTTTTACATGCTCGGTGGCTCTTTTGACCGCCCCACGCTGGAAGAACTGAAACATTACGCCTTGACGCGCCAGCACGCTCAGGGGGATATTATATAAAATGAGCAAACAGAATATTATCAATTAAATTGCTATCATGCCAGCAAATCTGACACCTGAATATCTTAATGCCGACAAGGCGTTCAAGGAAGCCAAGACGGATGATGAGCGTTTATCCGCCTTGGAGGAGATGCTGCGCACCATTCCCAAGCACAAGGGAACGGAGAAGATGCAGGCGGATATCAAACGCCGCATCTCCAAACTCAAAATTCAACAGGAACAAAAGGCGGGCAAGAAAGGATTTTCCTATCATGTGCAAAGGGAAGGAGCGGGGCAGGTCGCCTTCGTCGGCGCACCGAATGTTGGAAAATCGCAACTCCTGAAAGCCCTCACCAACGCTGAACCGCAGATTGCTCCATATCCCTTCACCACCATACTCCCAATGCCCGGCATGATGGCATTTGAGGATATTCACATCCAGCTTATCGACCTCCCGCCCTTTTCACAGGAACACACGGAGCCGTGGCTGCCGGAGGTTGTGCGCCCCGCTGACGCTGTCCTCCTCGTCGTCTCCTTCAACAGCGACCCGATTGAAGATATCGATTTCATCACAGAACGCCTTGGGCAGTATAAAATCAAACTGGTAAAGGAAATAGACCCCTCGCTTCCCTTCAACATCGCTCAGAAGAGAACCATCACCGTCTGCAATATGTGGGACGTATCTGATGCGGAAGAGAATTTTCAGGTCTTGAAGGAGTTGTATGGCGATAGATTTGACATGCTTGCCGTCTCAGCGCTCCACGGGACAAATCTGGACATCCTCCGCCGGTCTGTGTTTGACCTCCTGAAGATTATCCGCATCTATCCAAAGGAGCCGGGTAAACAGCTGGACCGTTCAACCCCGCCTTACACCGTTCCCCGGAACAGCACACTGCTTGATTTTGCCGGCAGGGTTCACAAGGATTTTCTGAACCTGAAGTTTGCGCGACTCTGGGGACAGGGCGCCAAGTTTGAAGGCCAGACAATCACCCGAGAACAGATTCTTTATGACGGCGACATTGTGGAGCTGCACCTGTGAGACCGCTTCACATTACTGTCCCGGCTGGATAGACTCCTTTTTCAATTTATCCCGGACTGTTGTTTTTGCACCGAGGAGGAGGGCGCGCCGGTACGTCTCCGCCGCGGCGGCATGTTCTCCGATGGCGGCATGGGCATCTCCAAGGAGCTCTAAGAGAAACGCCGATTTCTCCGGCATGAAGGCAATCCCCTCCTCAAGGCGCGGAATCGCCTCTTTATATCGCCCCACCCTGACAAGGGCAATGCCAAATTGCGCCTCGTTCTGCCTGACGAGCTCAGATGCAGTCGCATCCGCCTTCTCATAATATTTCACAGCCTCACCATACCTGCCATCGCCGAGGGCGAGGTTGCCGAGATTGAGAAGGTCGGGCGCACTGTATGGATTTATGGACAGGGCTTTCATAAACGCCTCACGCGCCTTCTCATTTTTTCTTAGACGAACGTAGCAATCCCCGAGGCGATTAAAAATCGGAACATAATTGGGTTCAAGGGCTGACCATTGAAGATAGACCATCGCCGCCTCAGCCTCGCGTCCTTTGATGTTGCGCAAGGAATCCGCAAGAATAGCCACAGCGTCAATATCCCCCGGCAGGCGTTTTAAGGCGGCTGACGCCCACTGCGCCGCTCTCTCATATTTCCCCGCAGAAAAATTGAGTTCCGCCTGACGCGTCATCTTCTCACCCTGCCACGCCGCAATAATCCTCGCCGGAACAAGGACAAAGGCGGCAATGGAAACAATAAGGAGTAAACCACCGACGGCAAATCGCACCCCTTTTGACTGCGCTTCCGTCGGTCCCGCCCCCGTTGCGCCTGTCCCCGCCAGAAACCCCGCAGTTACCCAGAAGATGAATCCGGAAACCGGATTGTAAAGTCCAAAGTCAAACAGTGATTGGAGCAGGGCGGAAAAAAGTCCCGCAGTGAGACCCAGGGCTTGAATCCTCAAAACCTCATCGCGGGACGCCTCCCTCAGGAGCCGCCTTGCACCCCGCGCCAGAAGGATAATAATTCCGAGGAACACAACCAGTCCCGCAAGTCCCAGCTCGCAGAGAATGTTGATATAATCATTATGCGCCTGGAGCAATCTGATGCGTCCATACGTGTCGTTCAATCTCCAGAATTCGGCTGAGGCGTAAATGGGATGAAAGAAACGGTAATGTCCCGGTCCCACGCCAAGCGCCGGATGAGCAGCCGCCAGCCGCAGAGATGCCTCCCATGCGAGAATCCGATAGCGATTTGATTCGGGCGAGGCGCTTAAGACTGACCCCACCTCAGTGATAATCTCCCCTCTGTCGAGAATGAGAAATGTCCCAGCTGTTACGATGGTACCAATGACAAGGACAAGGACGGTCAGGCGGTCAAATCGTATCAGCCTGACTCCCGAACCGGCGGGTCTTCGAGAAAGGATGCGGTGGATTCCCACCGCGAAAAGGATGATGCCGCCTGCCCCGCCTATTATGCCTCCGCGGCTCTTGAGCAGGAGGAGATGAAGCAGAACACACGGGATTACGATAAGAAACAGGGGACGCGCAGGACCGTTCCATGCAAAGGCGAAAAACAGGGGAAGAATAAGGATTAAAAACTGGGCGGTCATGTTGGCGTTGCCGATGAACCCGACCGGTTTTCCAGGCTCTTCAAGGATGAGAAAGTCGTGCCCCATGTATTGAGCGAATCCGTAAATGGCGTTAAAAAGCGCTGCAATGGCAAGGACGTATGCTGAAACTTTCAAAAGGCGTGATTGCGGGGCGCGGCGGAATGCCCAGACGGCAAAAATGGCGGAGGCAAAGGGGAAGGCGCATTGTTCTAAGGCATAATTCCTGCGGGCGGATAATAAGGCAGAGAGCACATAGACGCATACCCAGAGGGCAAGCGCCGCTGGAAATGCGCGGGATACTGCGCCACCCCTGCCCGCCGGCACAAGGAGAATATGAAAGGCGAGAACCGGCAGGAGAAGTGTTGTCAGCGCCCCAAGGATGAGATATTTCAGGGCGGAGTAAGGATGAAGCATGGAGGGGTCAATTGCGATGGGGAGCAAAAACAAAGCGGCAAGAAGCAGGAAGTCACCGATGATGCAAATTCCTTTGACCGGCGGTTGGTTAAGAAGATTTTTCTCGGAGACGTCCGGCATGGGAGAGTCATTCCATCATACGTTTCTCAAGGTCTTGCCTCTCAGGGGCATCGGGCATCATCTTTAGAAAGCGGCTATACATCTGCCGCATGGGCTCCTTTTCACCCTTTTTGTAATGAATCTCACCGCGGAGGAAATAAATGTTCGGCTCTGCGGCATTCATCCCTTCCGCCCGCTTTAGAATCTCACCGGCGCGTGCAAGGTCATCCATATACAAGTAAAAGGAGGCGAGCAGGCACAAACCCCGCGCATCAAGAAGTCCCATGGCATCAATGCGGGAAAAGAGGCTCACGCCAAAATCATACCTTCCCACCTTTGTGATGGCATACTTCCAGTCGGGAAATCTCTCCCTCAGGGCGGGATATTTTCTTAAGGCGAAGACGTATTCCTCAATCCCGGCATCAACAGCGCCAAGCCAGCCCATGAGAAAACCCGTCGCTGGACCAAGGTTCTGGGATGGAGCGGGAAACTGACCGGACATCCGAAAGGCTGACATGGCATCACCAAAATGTCCGGCGAACTGGGCGGCATGACCGAAATCAAGCCAGACCTGCGCAGGATTGAGGCGCGGCGCCGGGTCATACTGAAGCGCAAGTTGGTAATGTTCGCAGGATGAAACATAATCTCCGGCGTCCAGCTCGGTTTCCGCCATAAGCCTCAGTACCGATGCCGAATGAGCGGTCGTCTGCAATGCCCGCTGAAACTCCGGCAACGCCTCTTTCGGCTGACCGGTCTTCTTCAAGTATGCCGCCCGATAATAACGGGCGTAGCCATTTTGCGGATTCAGCCGGACGCCAAGGTCGGTATGAGGACCCGCCTTGAGAAAATCTTTCGTATTGAGCAGGTTATAAGCAAAAGACATCTCCACCTCGGAGAAAAACTCGGAGAATGCCACTATAGCGCCCCAAATAAAAATCGGCACAAGCAAGGCGCTGAGCAGAATCCGAAAAAAGGGAAAGGGACTATGTGTGAAGAATGGACGGGACTGTCGGCTATTTTCCATTTCCATTTTCATCCATAACATAATGAATGAATTCCTATTAACCCATGGGGCGAATCCTGTCCACATTTTCCTTAAACAATCACGTCTTTGAATCTGATGAAATATCTAAAGGACAATAGGAATGACTTTCCCACAGGATGAGCAGCTGTTATGGAGCATCTTCTCAAAATGGGTGGCGCCTTTCTCGCGCACAATGAGGACTTCGCGGCAGGAGGGGCAATAGGTGACTTTCGCCTCGCGCTCATCCATGTTGCTAAGATACACATAATGGAGGAGGCGACGCGCCTTCTCCTGGAGGTAATACATGCGCATTGGAGTCGTCGCCGGCTCAATATACTGAAACGCGGGTTCATACTGTAAGAGATGGAGGGGCGGCGGCGCAGGTTGAAGCATTGCCACCCAGCGGAAAAACTTGTCTAAGGCATTCTCATCATCATTATGCCTCTCAATGATGAGCGCCGAGACTTCCAATGGCTTTTTAATATTGATGGAGAGAATGGTCTTCAGCACTTCATCCCGATATCCACCGGTGACTGTTTGATAAAATGTGTCCACAAATCCCTTAACATCCACAAGAAAGGCATCCACCACTGCCAGAAGGTCAAAAAGGGGCGGCTCTGAGATAAACCCATTCGTCGCCACAACAACGAAAAGTCCTGCATTTCTCAGAAGGGGCGCCGTCTCCATGATATACTCATAATAAACCACCGGCTCGTTCACACCGAATGCAACACCGTCCACTTCCCTTGTTTTTGCAATATTCAAAAGGTCTTCCGGCGAGACAAAACGTGTCCGCGCTCCGGCTTGAGACACCCGCCATGTGTTGCAGAAAGGGCAGCGCAGATTACATCCCAGCGTGCCGATGAGAAGGACTTTTGACCCCGGATGGAAATGATACAGAGGCAGTGCCTCAATCGGAAGAACCATCTCCGTGCTGATACGTCCGTAAGTCATGGAGAAGAGTTTTCCATTGCGATTCGTGCGGACACCGCACTGCCCATGTCTGGAGGGGCTGATAGAGCACAGATAGGGGCACAGGGCGCACTGGACGACGATGTCGCTTATTCTGTCATAAAATAGCGCCTCTTTCATCATTCATGCCTGCCCCTGATGGATTCCTGCCGCCATTCAACTGCCAACAAGGTAAAAATCTCAGCCCGCCACCTTTAAAAATCAATCATTTTTAACGGCTTACACTGCAATATTTCTTTGCATAAAATAATTTTACCTCTATAGTATTTTTTTTGAAAATTTATCTGGAGGTTAAACTATGAAGAAATTAAACTTTGGATATCTTGTCATTATTTCATTCGTTGCCACCCTGATTTTTTCCATTACCATATACGGCAACCCTCAGGAAAAACCGGAACAAGATATCTCATTTTATAAGCCTGTAACGGACATATCATCCTATCCGCTCCTCAAGAAGAAAGGGGTCAGAAATATCATTTTGCTCATCGGCGATGGCATGGGATTTGCCCAGGTGGATGCGGCACGGATTCGGGCAACCGGTGCGGCTGGAAGGCTGAATATGGAACGGATGCCTGTCACGGGGTTCGTCAAGACCCACTCCGCCAATCGCCTGATAACAGACTCGGCAGCGGGGGGCACTGCCCTTGCCACCGGATTTAAGACTAATAACGGCGTCATTGCCATGAGTCCGGATGGCAAGGATTTCATGACCATCCTCGAGGCGGCTCAGAAAAGGGGCATGGGCACCGGACTTATCGTTACATCCACCATCACAGACGCAACGCCATCTGTCTTTGCCTCCCATATCGTCTCCAGAAAGTCTCAGCCCGAGATTGCCCTCCAGCTGGTAAAATCCGGTGTGAATGTCCTGCTGGGCGGCGGGAAGGAATTCTTCATCCCCAAATCAATAACGGAGAGTAAAAGGGGCGATGAACAATCCGCGCTGGATGAGGCGCGGGCGAAGGGTTACCTTATTATAGATACACGACAACAATTAGCCGACGCCAAAGGCGACCACGTCCTCGGTCTCTTCCAGATGGATTCCCTGAAGACCACCGGCGACGAACCCTCACTTGCCGAAATGGCTCAAAAGGCGATTGCCCTCCTGAAGCCAAATAAAAATGGCTTCTTCATGATGGTGGAAGGGAGCCAGATTGACTGGGGCTGTCATGCAAACAATCCCGATTATGCTATCCGGCAGGTCCTCCTCTTTGATGAGGCGGTGAAGGTTGCACTGGAATTCGCCGCAGAAAACAAGGACACCCTTGTTGTAGTCACCGCCGACCATGAAACCGGCGGACTCACTATTATCGGCGGAAATCTGGATGGAAGCAGTCTTGGATTCGCCTGGGCAAAAAAAGACCACACCGCCGTGCAGGTGCCTGTTTACGCCTTCGGACCGCAGGCAATATTGTTCATGGGCGTGCAGGATAATACCGATGTGGCAAGAAAACTCAGCATTGCACTGGGGATTGGCAACTTTCCCTTAAAGCAGGAATAAGCAGAAAAGACGCAGGGGCGATTAATGTTAAACCTTCAAGGTCGCCAACCTGTCTCAGTCGGATAACACGGCGAGGATTCTTTCGGATGCCCTGCCATCACCGTAAGGACTTACCCCGCTCGCCATGCTCCTGTAATAATCCGCATCATCCATGAGACGCTGGGCTTCGGGTATAATCTTATCAGGGTCGTCATCCACAAGTTTGGCAACCCCCGCCTCTATTGCCTCAGGTCTCTCACTGACATGGCGGGTTACAAGGACCGGTTTCCGCAGGGCGGGCGCTTCTTCCTGAATCCCGCCGGAATCGCTGATGATGAGGTGGCATTTTTGCATCATCCAGACAAAATCAGGATAGGCGACAGGGGGGAGGAGCTGAAGATTGGGGATGCCTCCGAGTATGCTCCTAGCGGCTTTCTGCACACTGGGATTCAGGTGGACGGGATAGATAAAAAGGACATCGGGATTTTTCGTGGCAAGGGTGCGGAAGGAGGCGCAAATGCGGAATAGCCGTTCCCCGAAATTTTCCCGCCGGTGCCCCGTGATAAGCACCATCATCCGGCATCTGGAAAGAGGTTCAGTAAGGTTGCTCAGGGGACAGGGCGTCTCCCGCACACGCTCAGCGGTGAAAAGTAAGGCATCAATGACGGTGTTACCCGTCACATGAATGGTCGATGACTCATATCCCTCACGGAGGAGATTCTCTCTGGCTTTCTCTGTCGGGGCGAAATGGTAATCAGCCACGCTCGATATGGTCTTGCGGTTAATCTCCTCAGGGAAGGGAGCCCACTTATTGCCGGTGCGGAGACCAGCCTCCACATGGGCGACCTTTTTCCCCGCATAGTAACCTGAGATGGCGGCGGCAAAGGCGGAGGTCGTATCTCCCTGGACAATGACGATATCGGGAGCGAACATCTCAATAGCGCCTTCCATTGCCGCAAATACCTTCGAGGTGAGGGAGAAAAGACCCTGGTCGGGCTTCATTATATTAAGGTCCATGTCGGGTTTCACATGGAAGGCTGCCATGACATCATCAAGCATCTGTCGGTGCTGACCGGTTACAACGACATGAGCCTCAAAATTACTATCCGCCTCCTGCGCCTTGAGGATGAGCGGCGCCAGTTTGATTGCCTCCGGTCTCGTCCCGAAGACAAACATGAGTTTTTTTCTTGCCATTCAAAAAAATCCTTTAAACTGTATATTCATCCGGTCGGTAGAATGTGGGATGGCGCAGAATCCATTCGGCAGTCTTGCGAAGACCGTCAGCAAGGTTAACCTGCGGCTCCCAACCCACATCATCCCTGATACGGCGGTTGTTACTCGTCAGCAGTTGCACCTCACTTGATTCCGGTCGGATGCGCCCAGGCGTTTCCCTGACGGGTTTTTTAATCCCCGTCACCCCCATGGCAAGGTTTGCCAGCTCTCCGATGGAAATTCCCTTCCCGCTTCCAAGGTGATACAGTTTCCCAATCACGGTCTCAAGAGGCGCCCCGGAAATCATCATAAAGGCGCGCGCCGTATCACGCACATAAGTAAGGTCACGCACTGGCGCAAGAGACCCCAGACGAATCTCCGGACATTCAGGGGATAGAATCTGGGAAAGTATAGCAGGGATGACCGCACGGGAGGACTGGCGCGGTCCATAGGTGTTGAAGGGACGCAGGATGACAGCGGGAAGACCAAAGGACAAGTTATAGGACTCCACAAGTTTATCCGCGGCAATCTTTGTGGCGGCATAGGGGGACTGCGCCTGGAGGGGATGTAATTCATCCTGCGGTGTGTAACGGGCGGTGCCAAGGGTCTCGGAGGTGGATGTGTGGATGAGCCGGGGCGTCTTTTCCAGTCGACATGCCTCAAGGATGTTCAGCGTCCCGTGGATGTTCGCATTCACATAGGACTGCGGAGCTGTGTAGGAATATGGTATGCCAATCAGGGCGGCGAGGTGGAAGACGACATCGCACCCTGCCACCAGTTCCCTCATACAGCGCGCATCCTGAACATCGCCGGCGACAATCTCAAGCCGGTTTTCACCAAGCCATGCGGCACGGGATGAGCGGGCGTTATCAACCACCTCTTCAAGATGCCCGCGCAAACCGAGGGCATTATAATGCACAAGGGCGCGGACGTGGTAACCGTTTTCAAGAAGGAGTTCCGTTAGATGGCTTCCGATAAAGCCTCCTGCCCCTGTGACAACGCAAATCATTGATTCATTGACCCATTGACCCATTGATTCATTGATTCATTGACCCATTGATTCATTGACTCATTGAGATATTGGGGGATTCTTGCTCCTGCATCTTCTCATCACGCTCCGCCTCCTTTGCGGCGCGCGGATACTGGACGCGGTGATGATAACGGCTGACAAGGGTTTTGACAAATGACTCCTCAATAAGGTGAAGGTCCCTGAGGGTCATGCTGCATTCATCGAACTGTTCATCGTTGAACTGATTCAGGACGGCTTCGTGAACAATCCGGCGAATATCATCCTCACTAAGATAAGCCTCCATGAGTTTGCTTGTGGATGCCGCCTCCACAATATCTGCCAGCATGACAATGGCGGCTTCGATGCTCTGTGGTTTCGGTCCCGGATAGCGGAAATCCTCCTTGCGCACAGGGTCGTTGGATTTGCCCTCACTATATCGGTTCAGCGCCTGATTGTAAAAATAACGTATCAGACCTGTGCCATGATGCTGGGGAATGAAATTGAAGACCCGCTTCGGAAGTCCCCACTTCTGCGCCAGCTCCATACCATCCTTGATGTGCTTCTTGATAATCAGGACGCTCATGCTGGGGGTGATGTTCTGGTATATCTTTTTATCCTCGGGCGTTGTCTGGTTTTCAGAGTAATACTTGGGTTTGACGGTCTTTCCAATATCATGATAATAAGCGCCGGCGCGCACAAGGAGGTAATTGGCTCCCACAGCGATAGCGGCAGGCTCTGCCAGCTTTGACACATTGAGGCTGTGCTGATATGTCCCGGAGGCGCTTTCCTCCATCTCAGAAAGGAGCGGTTGCCTGATGCCTGTGAGTTCCAGGAGACGCACATCCGTCACCACGCCGAAAAAGACCTCAAAAAAGACAAGGGCTGGAAAGGCGATTATGCCGCAGGCGATGCCGTTGCCAAGACCCCACATAGCCCGCATGGCATAGGTCTGGAATTCCCCCGTTGGGTCATCCATGTATTCAAGGATAAGCACGGAAATAAAGTTCACAAGCGCTATGCGGAATCCTGCCATGAGCATCTCCTTGCGCTCACGGACATTATAAAGGCTGCTGACGCTTGTTACCCCGCCAATGAAGGCAAGAAGTGTAATCTTGAAATTCATATCCACCATGAGTCCGAAGAGAAGTGCGCCCCAGCTGACCAGCAAAAAGGCGATGCGCGCATCCAGAAGCATTATGCCAAGGATTCCGATAATACCCGCCGGAAGGGCGTAACCCGCAACTATGTCCTCCTTCCCCAGCACCTGCACTACGAGACGCCCAATGGTCAAAGGAAGGAATACCGGCAAACTGATGAGGATAATGTTCTGGGCGGTGAATCCCATGTTGACGTTGAATTTGTGCACAAAGAAGGCAACAAAACCACAGACGATAAGGAGAAAGAGGAAATTTGCCAGAAGCTGCATCAGGTTGGCAGCCCTTAAGCGCTCATTAAGCCTGTTGAGGGCGCTATCCTGAAGAGTATTGGCCATCTCCATCGCATTGATGATGACCTCACCCCGCGCATAGGCGTGCCTCACCTTCTCCACCTGACCCACCAGTTTCGCCTTTTCCTCCTGGGTTAAGTCGGGACGATAGACAATATTGGGCTCAATCACGCTGCGCGCCAGGTCGCGTGCGGCATACAGTTGAGATGTGGGCACCCCGGAAAAGAAATTATTAAGCGACTGGTTGATAACCGTGACCAGTTCCTCCGGATACTCCACGAGGCGAACGGCAACAAAATTAGCGGGTGGCGACTGATGCTTGTAAAGCATCTTCACCCTGCCCTGTTTCTCAAAAGTCTCAAAGGTGTATTTGTCATCAATCAGTCCGCGATTGGTCATGATGTCATGAATGAGCGACCTGAGGTAATGATAAAACTGCCGGTCATTGCCAATGGAGAGGAGGGATGTGGTGACATTATCAGTCAGGCTGATGCCGTATTTTTTCTTGAGGTTCTTTTGAAGGGTACTCATGGATGCGGGACCCGCCTGGGAGGTGGCTATGACCTCATCCCTCACCCCTGTGATAGCCTCCGCAATTCTGTCCTCCACCTCGCTGTCGTATTCATAGCATTGTGGAGTCTTTTTAAGAACCTCCTCCACCTTCTTGTTATAGACCTCTCGGTCTTCAACCTCAAAGGGGAATGGGGCGCGGATGGTTTGTCCTATAACCTTTCCGAGTTCAAAATGATAAGGTTGGAAGAAGAATACCCTGGAGATGAGGATGGTGGTGAATGCCACCACGACGAGGAACACAAGCCATGCGCCAAGATAGGTAAAACGGCGTCGCCGTGGACTCTGGAGAATCCGTATATCCTTATCCGCCCTTGATTTTATGCGGTTCTTGCCCAATTGTGGAACAACCCCTCATGTAATAAAGATAAAAATCTTAACGTGCCGGTTCAGTCTTCCTGGTTCTTTTGCCTCTTTCCGTCAATCTCATATGCCTGAATAATCTTCTGTACGAGTTCATGGCGGACAACATCATTCTGGTCGAAATAGATGAACGAGATGCCCTCAATATCTTTCAGGACAGACCGGACGTGAATAAGACCGGAATGGCGTCCGGCAGGAAGGTCAACCTGGGTGATGTCGCCGGTGATAATTGCCTTGGAATCAAATCCGAGCCGTGTGAGAAACATCTTCATCTGTTCCGGCGTGGTGTTCTGAGCCTCATCCAAGATGACAAAGGCGCTATTGAGTGTGCGACCGCGCATGAAGGCAAGCGGGGCAATCTCTATGACGCCTGTCTCAATATTCTGCTTAATCTTCTCCGCCTCCATCATTTCATAAAGGGCATCCCAGAGTGGGCGGAGATAGGGGTCAATCTTTGCGGCGAGGTCGCCGGGCAGAAATCCCAGTTTTTCCCCAGCCTCAACTGCAGGGCGGACAAGTATAATGCGGCGCACGTTGCCCTGCATGAGGTCGGAGATTGCCATCGCCATTGCGAGATAGGTCTTGCCCGTCCCTGCCGGTCCAATGGCAAAGACAATATCCGAGGAGCGGATGGCATCCACGTAACGCTTCTGTCCGGCAGTGAGCGGTGTAAGACGACGGCGCTTGAGCGGAACGGGAATCTCATCAAGAAATATGCTCTTCAGGTCGGGGGTCTGCTCAGCGCCCACAGTCCTGAGGGCATACTGAAGCCGACGCCTCCTTATGACCTTGTCCTCAATGCCGCCTTTTCTATGAACGTGGAGGAGGTCGTTGACAATTCCCGCCGCCCTGCCAACATCCTCCTCATCGCCAGCAACTTTAATCTCATTACCCCGCAGAATCATCCGCACATTCAGGTTGCGCTCCATCTCATGGATGCGCTCATCGCCTTCACCGCAAAAATCAAGGATTTCCGAGGGGTCAAGAGTTATCACAAATTCCGCAGATTTTCCCATTCAACCCCCATTCAGGTTCTCAAGTTGCGGCGCACCCCTGAAAAAAAATAGCAAGAATAATGCGCCCGCAACCCCCATATTCATTAACTTATAAATATACTTCCCGGTCGCCAGATATGTCAAGTCAAACCATCGCAGTCGGCAACCTCATCGGGAGATGCCTCAACATCCCAATTTTTTCTCTTTTTCTGTGACATATCGCAAAATTTGTTATATTTTATAAATATATGCTAAATCGGGGTATGATGCATCACCAAGATTATCCTCTCCCCCCAAACCCATCCACATCTCACCGGCTGCGACGGGTCCCCATTCCCCGTCGCAGCACTATTTTATATCTTTCAGAAAGTTGTTTATATTCCACTTTACATAACCACTTCACCTTTGCATGATGCCTTCTCAAATCATGAAGCGGGGGTGACGAATGAGAGAATTTTTACGCACCTTTATTATACTTTCACTTTTCATCCTCTGCGTGGGGATTGCCCCAGCATACTCCGACCTCCCTGATATGGTCATGAAGGCGCGCACGCTTCTGGAGATTGGGGAATTCAAAAAGGCGGAAACACTCCTTGAGGAGGCTCTTCAATCCGTGCAGGAAAATGAAAAAAACCCCATCCGGTGGGAAAAGGAGCGCATCAGCCGCATCAGACAGGATTATGACATGTCCGTGGATGAGGTCACATCTGAATGCGCAAGGGTCATCAAAAATTTTCGCCCCGATGAGCAACGCCGCTGGGAGGCTGAAGGAAAATTTGACGTCCGGATGATTGACAATAAGAAATGTTATTTTTCTTCCTCGGTGGCAAATCTTGCAAAGCGCTATCCCGAAATCCGCGTGCGGTTCAGGGATTATTCGGAAAGGGATGTCTTCGGAGAGCGCATCCTTGCCATGGCGCGCCGGATGAAGGAGGAGTCGGGAAAGGGCGGCTCGCCTTATGTGGCGCCTTTCCGGCTGGGCGCTAAACAATTTATAACAACCAAACCTGAATATGTTAAGGCGGGGGAGTTAATACACGTCTGGCTTCCCTTTCCGCGCATCACGCCCTATCAGAAGGATATCCAGATGATAAATACATCCCCTCAGCCCACCTCCATAGACTCGCCCGAGAGTTTAATCCGCTCAGTATATTTTGAGTCAATTGCCCCTGAGGACGCCACGACCACATTTACCCTGCATTATGAATTCACGAGGTGCGGCATCTGCAAGGAAGTTGCCCCAAACATGGTGGAGGAGTATGGCGATGACCCGGTCTTCAAGGAATGCACCGCCGAGGAGCCCCCTCATATCGCCTTTACGCCGGAACTTCGGGAGTTGGCGGGAAAAATCTGTGGGGATGAGAAAAATCCCTACCTGAAGGGCAAACTGATTTACCAGTGGGTCTGCAAAAATATCGTTTACAGCTACGCCCATGAATATTCCACTATCCTGAACATCCCGATGTTTGTGTATAAACATCGGTATGGTGATTGCGGGCAGATTGGGCTTTTGTTCATTACCCTGTGCCGGATTTCCGGCGTGCCTGCCGGCTGGCGCTCCGGCTGGGAGTGCATGGAGGGCGACCATTGGGGAATGCACGACTGGTGCGCTTTTTATATCAAGCCTTACGGGTGGCTTCCCGCCGACCCTTACATGGGCGTATGGGCGGAACATGAATCCACCCTGCCCGCAGAAGAGCGGGAATTTCTCCGCGACTTTTATTATGGCAATCTCGACCCCTGGCGTCTCGAGGCAAATGCGAAAAACAATGCCCCTCTGCATCCCGCTAAAAAGGATTTCCGCTCGGAAACCGTTGACTTCCAGAGAGGCGAGATTGAATCCGGCGGACGCAACCTCTATTTTGGGGAATTCAAAAGGGGCATGAGTCTGGAATTAATCCGCGAGAACTCCGATAAGAAATAACAAAGGGGCATTTTCCCCATCCCCCGCTTCTCCGTTTCCCCGTTTCTCCGCTTCTTCACTTCGCCTCCGCCAGATACACCCGTATCAACCATTCGCGGTCAGCTACTTCCTTGAATCCCCTTTCCACTGTTCCGGCAAGGGAATGCGATTTTGGCGGATTTTTCAAGTAATGAAAATAAACACCCTTGGTCTGGTGCGATTCCGGATTAAGAGAGAAGGTAAACGGCGCGAGCGCCTGTCCTGCCAATGGAATAGGCTGTGACGGCACAAGGTCCACCCATTTTGCACTGTAACTTAGCAGGGCGTATGGGAAGGATTCCTGCCAGATAACCTTGCCCTGAGCATCCTGAAGAGCCGCTTTTATCATTGTTGTGTTTGGCTCATACCCCGAACCATAGCGGCTGCCGTAAAAGCGAAAGCCCTTTATGACATATATCTTCGAAGGAACCGTGGAAGGCGTCCCATCCGAAATGGTGAATTTGATGGCAGGACCGCTGCCTCCGTAGCTCTGCCTGTTTTCCGTGACATCCGAGCTGAATCCTATTTCAACGCATCCAGCAAACGGGTCTGCGGCGGCTTGCGGTGGCTTCCAGTCGGCAAGGCGGCGAACGCCGAATTTCCCGGAAGGCGCCGCGGCTAACGTCACTCGCACCATCCAATCAAATGTCTCCTTCACTTTGCTGTAACCCTCCCCCGGCAAGCCCGTAAATGAATGAGACTGCGCCACGCTTTTATCAAGTCCGAGGTAAATACCCTTGGTCTGGTGCGGATTGAAAGCCAGCGCCACATAAAACTGCTTTGGGACCTCAACGGACGGTGTGTTGAGCACATACCAGCGCAGGTTTCCCCGCTCGACGATGGAATACGTGAACTCCACATCGGCAAGCACCTGCTGTTTTTCATTGAGGATATAAAGGTGGAAGTTTTCCTGGGGAGGCTCCGGCATCCCATAGCGGGCGGCAAAAATCTGCACGGATTCGATGAAGGATGCGCCATCGGGGCGCTCGAACAGAACTGCATGTCCCGATGCGCCTAAGCTGCGGAAGTCTTCGGAGGCGTCCTTGACATAACCAAGGTTTGAAGTGGCAGGCGCGGAAGAGACGGGGATAGCGGGTGTGGCTGCTCCAGGTTCTGCCGCCATCGCCGCCCCTGCGATGCCCATCAATACCGTTAGAACCATCAAACCCAAAACCCATGCCCAGAGATTCAATCTGCCCATAATTAATCCCCTTTCCCATTAATAGTAATTTTCAAAGACTTTATAACATTAGACGAGGGTTTCCAATTATAGTTCACATAACTTAAAATATTTTTTGCGTTCATTCGCCAGACCATTTATCGAAGAACAATACAGCATTGACAACATGCCCGGGTGTGCAATTACCCTATCATCTGATTATTGATATTAAAAATCATAAGGGATTAAAAATTTGAAAGAATTGCGTGAAGTTTTGTTGCGAACAATTCACGAAGCGGGCAACGTTTTGATGCACTATTATGGAAACCTTGAACACGTGGAGACAAAATCCGGCGAGATTGACCTCATAACGGAGGCAGACCACCGCTCGGAGGAAATAATCATTGAGGGCATACGCAAGGCTTTCCCCGACCATCACATCCTCGCGGAGGAATCCGGTCTCAGCGCCCGCCAAGTCTCCGACTTCCGCTGGGTGATTGACCCCCTTGACGGCACCACGAACTATGCACACACCTTTCCCGCCTTCTGCATCTCCATCGGAGTGGAACGCGCGGGCAGCATAATTCTGGGCGCTGTTTACAATCCTTACCACAGGGAACTATTTTTTGCAGAGAGAGGAGGCGGCGCATTTTTGAATGAAAAACCCATCCATGTCTCGCAGACACGGGACTTGAGTCAAAGCCTCGTTGTCACAGGATTCGCCTATGACCGCCGAGAGCGGGCGGACTATTACTTAAGATTTTTCCGCGCCTTTATGATGCGCTGTCACGGCGTCAGGCGTATAGGCTCGGCGGCGCTTGATATGTGCTTTGTGGCGTGCGGGCGCGTGGAGGGTTACTGGGAGGAGAATTTGAAGCCGTGGGATACGGCTGCCGGCTGGCTGATTGTTGAGGAGGCGGGCGGCAGGGTGAGCGATTATTCCGGCGGAAAATTTGCCATTGAAAAAAAACAACTCCTTGCCACCAACGGCGCCATCCACGATGAAATGAGAGAAGTCCTCGCATCGTGTTTGAAATAAAATTTAATACGCTGCATAGAACGCTTATTTCCTGCAAAACAAAAAAGGCGGGTCAATCACGACCCGCCTTTCATTTTAACCCTGAAGGAAAATCACCAGGAAGGGTCAGATCCCCTCTTTGAGTTTCTCAGCCGGCTTGAAACGGACTGTCTTGGATTTCGGGATATTAATCTCAGCGCCCGTCTGCGGGTTGCGCCCCTTGCGCGCCTTCCGCGAGGAAACCTTAAAACTCCCGAATCCGGGAACCAGGACCTTCCCATTCTTCTTGAGTGCCTTGCCAAGCATACAAAATACGGCATCAAACGATGCCTGCGCCTCGGACTTCTTGCAACAACACTTCTTTGCCAATTCTTCCACCATTTCTGCTTTCGTCATTATCTATTCACCTCCTTCCTGTTCATTCGCATGCAAAGGGGAACTCCCCCCAAACCTGTAAAAACCCACGCTTGCGATTCTTTGAAGCTGCCCCACTCACAACGATTTTCTGAAATACCTCGTAGTTACGTAACACTCGGCAGGTTTTTGAGTCAAGATAATTTTTAAGGCGCATTGAAATATTTTGCATCCGACCTCTTCGGAGAGGCATATATTATAAAGCCCAGCGGATGTCTGTTAACGCAAAATGGCATAATTCTGCATTTTGCGCATGCCGGTTCCCGTTTTTCCCACAAAATTAAACCCTCTCACGAAATGGATTGCCGATAATCCGGAGATTTATCCGTGAAGCCGCAATTCATTTCAATGACCGCACATGGCTCTCATCCGGTCTAAAAATATTCTCAAATATTACCGCAGTTCATCACAAAAATGAATTGAAGCCGGGCGCCAGTAATATTTTCTATTTAGATTTGGCACCTTCAAATCGGATACGGTCGAAATAGAGATTCCCCGTCCCCTCGGAAAACTTCCGTGAATTGCCATAAACCCAGAATAGAACCACCGCCTGCTCCGCACCTCGCGGAACTTCGCGGAAATAAACCTGCCTGACCCATTCAGTAGCGCCCGTCAGCCCGTCCGCATTGAGGATATGCATCCCGACCGCCTGATTCTGACGATTTAGATAAACAACCCTCATGTTAGCTGAATGATTGTCCAATCTCTCAACCTTGACCCATGTGCTGAAATAAAGGAAATTCCCCGCCCGGACCGGGAAAATCGACGAGAACATGTTGAGTCCGGGAACACCCGGCGGCATTGTGATTTTTATACAATCCCGATGCTGAGGCTCATCCGCCGGAAAACTGAAAGGAAGCGCAGGGTCAAGTTGCCAACCGTTCGCCAGTTTTGCAGGTGATTGGACATCCTTGTATCCCGCCTCCAGAGCCGGGACTCGCGGGACAAGTCGCCCCTCAATGGCAAAACGCATATCGGGAACCTGTTCACCGGAGGAGAGCGGTCGGATTTCAAAATAATCAAGGCGTGCATCCGTGTCCTGCGCCGGGTCGGCAGGCATCTTGCCGCTGACCAGTTTTTCAATCTCCCCCGGTGGCGTTATATAATGAAGTGAGACGGTATGTTCCCCCGACGGCGCATCCAGTAATAATGTCTTCACAGACCAGGAATCATCGCCGCGGTCAAAGATGAGGAATCCCTTCGGATGCCAGTCCATGGCAACCTCAATCAGGACAGGTCCCGGCTTATCCTCCCTTGCCCTGAGGCTGAAGACGAAACGCCCATCCTGTCCAAAGGGGATTCTATCATAATATAGATAGCTGTCGCGTTCTAACATGAAACAACGCACATTGGAAATGGTTTCTATCCTCTTCCATGCAGTGGGGTGATAGAGGTCGGTATCTTCCGCCTCGCGATGATATGCTCCTGTGACAACAGGTGTGATGGTGAGTCCTGTAATCCTGCCTCTGCCTCTGGCGCCTTTACCCCCGCTGGAGAGTTCCACCCGCCAGACGCCGCTCGATAGTTTCATAAGGGCGAAAAGGTTGTCGCCATCCTGTGCCTTCCCAAACTGCGCCACTTCTGAAATCGTTCGTCCATCCTCTGATTGGGCGGTAATACGGAAATCCGCAACATCGGTGATGTCTATCACGTGGAAAACCATGCGATATGTGGATTCGGCGTCAAAAAGGATTTTTCTCTGGAATGTTTTCTCCGGAGAAATCAGTTCGTCAACCGTGGTTTTAAAGGGATAGGGTGGCATGACAAACGAACCGGTATATTTAAATTTATACAGGATGACTTCTTTCCCCTCCCGATTGAATTCCACAGGATGAAGCGATGGCTGGAAATAGGCGACCTCGAAATAACGCTTCGCCCAATCCCAGAGCGCCGCATCCTCGTAGCGGGTGTAGGAGGTGGCATAATACACGCCAGGCTCCGTCAGACATAATTTCTTCAAGCGGTAAAGCGAGGCGTAGGCTGATCCGCGAAATTCACCGGAGAGCTTGATTATCGGCGTCGGGTCTATATGGAAATAACCATAATAAAATCTCAGGCTCGAATCGTTGCAGAACAGATGGCTTGTTACTTTTTCCCCGGTTTTAAGATGTTGCCGCAGATATTGCACGGCGCCTTTCCAGTCCTGTTTCTCCCCTGTATAATATCGGAAAAGATTGGGTATCAAAGCCAGGGCGAAAATGGCGAAAACGGCTGTCAGGAACACCCGGACCTTACGTCCCTCCCATCGCTTTTCCATCAAAGAGCCCAGACGGTCCAAGCCATACGCCGCAAGGATTAGAAAACCCGGGACGATGAAAGAGGTGTAACGGCAGTGGTAAAAGTGTCCGATCTTTTTGATATAGATGGCGATGAAGGGAAGCGTCCAGGAGAAGAGCACGAAGAGGGTAAAATAGCGTTCTTTTTTCCATGCAGCCAATAGACCGCCAAAGAAAAAGAGGAGGAAAAACAGGGTCAGGACGAATATATAGAGCGTATATTGCTGAAACGCCAGCGCATAATCCATGGCAAGCTTCATGAAGAAACGCGGTGTCAACTCGAGATTTTCCGCCAGCACCGTGCCATAGGATTCGATGCTCATGTAATAAATAAAACGGACAAAGCGATATCCCACAAAGAGAAGCACGGTGAGGGCCACCGCCACTGCAAATCCGAAGGCCGCCTTGTTCCGTATAATCTTGTCAAAAAGACGATGATAATGGCGGTGCATATCGGCGCTGAAAATGAGAAAGAGACCAAGGGCCGCCAGCTGGCTGACCACAAGCAATATGTTCGATGGATGAACATTATAATTCACATAGGAAAAAACGGCGTAGAGAACAAGCCAGAGGGGATTATACCGGTTGATAAAAAGAAAAAGGAAATAAATCGAGGCGGTGGATAATCCCATCATCAGACCATAATAGTTGGAATCCTGGGAATAGTAGATGTTGATGGGCGAAAAGACCAGAAGTATGATGGCGAACAGGGCGGTGCGCCTGTTGAACAATAGGAGGGCGAGTGGGTAGATAAAAATCAAACCCAGAAGGCCGCCGAGGGCGGAAGGCAGTCGCAGAAAATATTCATGGTCCCACCCGATCGACCGGCTGAGCCGTTCCAGAATAAACACGACACTGTGCATCGTGCCATAAATATGGCGCAATGTGCTCTGGGAATCGTTCCAGGTGCACATTTCGTCAATCCACAAGCCCTGCCTCCCCAGCGTGACGAATCTCAGAAGAATCCCCACAAGAATGAGGAGGAGCACATAAGAATGCCGCTTTTTGAATTCCCTCCAGCTGAATTCCGGCTTTTTCTTTTTGATGATTTCCTTCGGAGGCTTCGGCTTGTCCTTTTTCTTATTCACGATAACCCTTTATGAATGATATTTCTCCCACCACTTCTGAAACATGAAAAGTGTCCAGAGGCGCTTTCTGTTGTCGCGTTTCCCCTCAAAGTGCTGGCGAAGGAGGAGATTCACATGGTCAGGATTGAAAATCCCCTGCTCCTTCAGGCGTTTTTCGCCGAGGAGCTCAAGGAGGGTCGCCTTCAGCGGTCCTTTTAACCACTCGGCTATCGGGATGCCAAACCCCTTTTTCCTGCGATGGATAACCTCTTTCGGAAGAAAATCCTCCATCGCCTTCTTGAAGAGATATTTGGTTGTGAAGCCGTGTAGTTTCCACCTGTTCGGGAGACTGCATAGGAGATTCACAACATTAAAATCCATGAAGGGGGCGCGCGCCTCAAGTCCGCATGCCATGCTCGTGCGGTCCACCTTCACATGAATATCATCCTGGAGATAAAGCTTGCAGTAAAGGTAAATAATGCCGTCAAGGTCTTCATGCCTTTCAATCTGGGCAAGGTGGCTGTCAATGATGTCATAAGTGCTCTCCAGCGACACCCGGCTGAGCGCCTCGGGGGAAAGGAGTTTGCCCTGCTCCTCGGGCATAAAGGAACCCAGCCAGGCAAAATGCCGCTTCCCATCATCATATCTCATGCCCGCAAGGAATTGTTTAATCATAAAATCGTAGCTTATGTTGCGTGTGGAGACGGGGAAGAGGTCTGCGAGTCTGCGAAGTGCGGCAATGAAAGGCTGAGGCAGGATGCCCAGAACCTTCGCCGCATAATGCGCCAGAAAGGGGTCATAGCCGGCAAACAGTTCATCGCCGCCATCGCCATCAAGCGCAACCGTCACGTGCCTCCGTGTGAATTCGGAAAGGAGATAGGTCGGAATCACAGAGGGGTCGGCAAAAGGTTCATCCAGAAACTCACACACCCTGGGAAGGATTTCAAGGAGCCGCGCCGGAGGCAGGGATTCCTCATGGTGGTCTGTTCCGAAGTGGTCTGCAACAAGACGCGCGTAGCCGGACTCATCAAACGATTTTTCCTGAAATGTGATACAGAACGTCTTAATTTCCTTCGGCGGCATCATCTGCGCCATCATGGCAACAAGGGAGCTGGAGTCAATACCGCCGCTGAGGAAGACGCCGAGCGGGACATCGCTTATCAGGCGACGCCGGACCGACTCGCGATAGGTGTCGACAAAAGCCCGCACAGCCTCCTCGAAGGTAAAATCCGCCTTGTCAAAGCGTATGTCCCAGTATGGCTGGGGAATAATCCTGCGGCGAAGTTCGGGCGGGCGGGTAAAATCTATTATGAAGAAATGCCCCGGCTCAAGTTTATAGATGTTTTCAAAGATGGTAAGCGGCGCAGGGACGTATTCAAAGGCGAGGTATTTGCTCAGGCTGGGAAAGGAGAGGGTTCGCCGGACATCCGGATGGGCAAGCAGAGCCTTAAGTTCCGAGCCAAATATGAACTGGTCCCCCTGGATGGTGTAATAAAACGGTTTTTGCCCCATTCTGTCGCGGGCGCAAAAGAGAAGCTCCCTTCTGGCGTCCCAGATGACAAAGGCGAACATGCCGTTCAATTTTCGCAGACAGAGCTCGCCCTCCTCCTCATAAAGATGCACAATGGTCTCCGTGTCCGAATTGGTGGCAAAGCGGTGGCGACCGGTAGCCTCCAGCTCGCGGCGGATATCGGCAAAGTTGTAAATCTCACCATTGAAGACAATAACAACAGAGCCATCCTCATTATAGATAGGCTGGTGACCGCTGGCGAGGTCAATTATGGAAAGGCGGCGGTGCCCGAGGGCAACAAAATCGCCAAAGTAATAACCCTCATCATCCGGACCGCGGTGCGCAAGAGAATCGTTCATCTTCCGCAGGACGCTTTCCTGCGGAACCTTTTCTCTATTCAGGTTTATATAACCTGTGATACCACACATAAATTAGTTGTCCACTGTCCGATGCAAGACAGAACTCATTATCTGCTCACTTTTTGGTGCGCAAATTTAATTTCCTTTTGGAGTTCCTGCGATTTCTTTTTTATATATTCAATCTGCTTTTCAAAAGGGAGATTTCTTGTTTCTTCATAATGTCTGTCTCTGATTTTGCGAACCATTTCAACGGCGTTAACGACCATACTTCGTAACCTCCCTCGGGGAATAAATCAGGATTGGTTTATACCCCATCTCAACATTCACGTCATTAAACTTTTGAATCTTATCAAAATGTACAATGTGCCTGAAATTCCAGCTTACAACCAAATCTACACCTAAAACAGTAGCAATTGCAATATGGCGAGCATCATCCAAGTATTTTTTTGTAAGTATTTTATGCTTGAGATATGCATTCGCCAGTTCATCAGATTCTGCGGTTAGCTCAACAAGTTCCATTGCACATTTTCTGTATATCTTGTATATCTCTTTAACTTCATCCGGGGCATCTTCTATCTCAGCATCAGTCAGCGTAGAAAGGTATAGTAAATATGTCCCTGCCTGAAAATCTGACAAGAGACCACAAGACCATTCTTGAAATTCCGGGTCACAGCATCCTCCAATAACGGAAGTATCTACATAAATACGAAATTTCTTAGACATGATATTACACCGCTTATTGCAATATATCTTAAATACCTTTTAAGGGTATGCTTCAGTATATCAACATTAAATTAATCTGCACAAACGAGAGATCGTAATATCTTCTCTATAGAAAATATCCCGGGCTTCAATTCTGATAACTTTATAACCATAATTCTCAATTTTTTTATAGCGCAATCTTCATTTCAAATTCCGGGTTTCGCGGACAAGATAGGTGGGCTTGTTCTGGCTCTCATAATAGATGCGGATGCAGATTTCCGCCAGAAGCCCCATCAGGATGGCATTGAACCCAAGAACTATGAGAAGGACGAATATCAGGGGCAGGGGGGTCTGAATCAATGATGTATTGCGGAAGAATTTCAGACATAAAGCCCACAATCCCGCCAGAAAACCAGACAGAATACTCAGAATCCCCAACCCGCCGAATACGTAAATCGGCTTCTGCACATATTGCCCCAGAAACTTAATAACCATCAGGTCAAGAATGACTTTTACCGTTCGCTCAAACCCGTATTTGGATTTGCCGAATCTGCGGGGATGATGCTCCACCTCAATCTCGGCAACGCTGGCGCCATGCCAGACTGCGTAAATGGGGATGAACCTGTGCATCTCACCATACAGACGCACATCCTCAATAACATTGCGCCGATACGCCTTCAGGGTGCAGCCATAATCATGGAGATGGACGCCGCTGATGAGCGAGATAACCTTATTGGCGATAGCTGAGGGGAAAATGCGGGAAAAGGCGCGGTCTTTGCGGTCCTTGCGCCAGCCGCTGACAACATCATATCCCTCCTCCAGTTTGGCAAGCAGTCGCGGGATATCCCGCGGGTCGTTCTGGAGGTCGCCATCCATGGGGATGACTATCCCGCCGCTGGAATAATTGAATCCCGCCGCCATGGCGGAAGTTTGTCCATAGTTGCGCTTGAAAGAGACCACCTTCACGGACGGAATTTTCTGCGCAACCTCGCACAGATTCAAGAACGTGCCGTCCGTGCTCCCATCATCGACAAAGATGACCTCATAACTCTTATTCAGACCATCGAGGACATCCACGACAGCCTGCGTGAAGGAAAACACATTCTGCTCCTCATTATAGAGAGGAACAATGATGGAAATATCCAAAATGGTCTCCGATTTTTACAGATTGTGTTAAAACACCTTTAACTTTTAATGAGGTTGAATGGGATATGTCAAGGGAGAACGAGGTCTTGCAGGGCATGAATTCATGTGATGAGAAACGAATATAGTCAATTATTTTCCCGCGGATGGAGTGGCGGGTTGCGGTGCATTGCTCGCCGGCGCTGTTGGACCGGATGCCTTTTCCGCTTGCGGTTTTTCCCCGGTGGGGACGGTCTGTTCGGTTGGGGCGGTCTGCCCGGGTATTGCAGGCGCCGAGACCGGCGCGGCGGTCGATTTCAACTGGTCGCTCAACCTTGTCCCCTTCATCAATTTGCCGCCAAGAATAGTCAGGGTGAGAGCGATGATGAAAAAGACGACGGCGCTGATAGTTGTCCATTTGCTGAGCGCCTTTTCGGTGCCGGTTGCCCCGAGTGAGTCCATAAGGGGGTTGGAACCTCCCAGCATGCCGGAAAGACCGCTCCCCTTGCCGGACTGCAGGAGTATGACCAGAATCAAAAACATGCATGCCGCAACAAACACTAAACCCAAAAAGAAGATTATCATAAAAAACTACGCCTCACAAAAAAATTTCCCGCCCTGAATACTTCAATCGTTATTAAAGCTTTTGTGAAACTAATGGCGACCCCCTCCACCTGTCAACAGGAATTTCACCTGTATTGATTGATGCTTTTCAGCAGGACCTCTGTTATGCGTTTGCGGTAGGGATGAATCTGTGGGTCGGGATTGGCATGGACACAGTTGGTATTGAAGATGAGAAATGTCTTTGAATTCTTGTCTATCCAGATGTAGGTGCCTGTCCATCCTGTATGACCAATGAAAGAGCCGTCCGGCGCCTTTTTGTTCACATAAGGCTTATCCTGATAAGTGATCCAGCCGAGCGCCCGGCTGCTCAAATCCCCCTTGTGGTCGGGTTTCTTGGCGTCATATTCGGGTTGTCGCATGTGGGGACGCGTCCAGAGGTCAACTGTTTCGGGCTTATAAATGCGGACACCGTTATACATACCTCCATTCAGTATGAGTTGCGCCATGATTGCCATGTCCCCACTGCTCATGAAGAGGCCGGCATTGCCGGGGCAATGCCTTTCCGTTGCCTTGTGATAGTGCGCAAGGGGGTCATGAACAAGTCCCACCACCGTGGAATCGCCCTCCGCCGTGGTGGCGGTTCGTTTTAACTGTTCAGGCGTGAGGAGGTATCCGGAGCTATTCATGCCCAGAGGGTCCCAGATGCGGCGTTTGAGAAAGGAATGCATACTTTCACCCGCCACTGTCTCATTGACACGGGCAAGGGTGAGAAAATTCAGGCAGGAATAAAGGTAAAATTCACCGGTGGTGTAACGCTTTTTCAGGGAAGCGATATAATCAATCAGGGCATCGTCCTGCGTTTTATCGCCGCGGATTTTTTCCGCTTCCTTCCACTCACAATAGGCGGGCAGACCGGATGTGTGGGTCAACAGGTTCCAGACCGTGACATCCCCCTTCTCATTCTGGGCAAACTGGGGAAGGATATCCGCCACTTTTGTCTCCAGTTTGAGTTTACCATCCTGGATGAGCAGCATAGTCATGGCGGAGGTGCCAAGGATTTTGGAGCAGGAGGCGAGGTCAAATATGGTATCGCTGGTCATGGGTTCAATAAATGGTCTGAGACGGCGATTTGCAAATGCCCTTTCATAAACAATCTTATTATCCTTTCCAACGAGGAGGGCTGCGCCGGGAGTTGCCTTTTTATCCACCGCCTCCTGAATGATAGCCTCCGACTGTTTGAATATTTCGGGATTGATACCAACTTCTTTCAGCGACCCCTTTCCCAACGGCATGGTGCCGTATTCCCGTGGTTGAAACAGGGCGCATCCGCCAAGGATAGAGATTCCGAGGACGGTCATGATTTTCCGGAAGATTGTGCGGCGCATCTTCATTTTTCTTCCCCTTTCTTGTTTTTTCTCCTTGCATCACCCTCATACGGGGCAAATATTAGGATAAGTATTGGCATTTTGCCAATCAGAGCAATAAATTATTTAATCCGCCTAAGGCGGAATGAGCAGGATATAATGATACAAATCCTGAATATCCTGTCCATCCTTGTTAAATTTTTATTAAACTATTAAATGCTCCAAGCAATAAGTAATCATAAACCTTAAGCAGTCCGGCGCAATGAACAGATATTTTGATGGATTATCGCGGGCATTTGAAAGTAAGGACTTCATCTTACTCACATATGCCGCCGTTGGCGTGTTCATGGCAACTCTTTTACTCATCATTGCATCGCGTGTCATAAAATATTATGTCAACAGACGCGTCCACAAGATAGGCACATTCTCTCTCACCTTTGAGGATATTGAGCAGATGCGCCAGACAGGCCTGATTACTGAACTTGAATACTCCAGAATCAAATCAGGCATCATCCGCCATCTGATGGGGACAACGGAAACTGATATTCCCAAAGGCGCAGTCAAGAGTCAAGACATTCCTGAGATTCCGAAAGGCAGTTTCATCAGAAATGACACCTTGCTGTCACCCCTGCCACTACCTGAAACGCCGCCAACCGGCGCACCGCCCGCAAAACCCTCCGGACCCGTCGATATTGATGACCTTCTGAAAAAGGGACTCATCTCAGAGGAGGAATATCAGGCAATCTCTAAGATTTCCCGCAGGAATCCCCCGAAAAAATGAGCGCCACTATCCTTACATATCATCATGTGGCGGACGCGCCTCCGGGTCATCCGCGAAGGGACCTCTTCATCTCCCCACGGGAGTTTAACCGTCAGATGGATTTTCTGAAACAGGACGGATTCCATGTGGCGTCGCTTGACGTGATAAAAAACTCCCTCACGGGCGGAGAACCTCTCCCGCACCACACCGTTGCCATCACATTTGATGACGGATTTGAGGACATTTTCCAGAACGCCTTTCCCATCCTGAGGGCGCATGGATTCACGGCGACAATCTTCGTTATCACCGGAACCCTCGGTGCGGCTGTCTCTCAGGGGGACACGTCGGAATGTGAGCGTTATCTTTCCGCTGAACACCTGCGCGCACTATCTGCGGCGGATATCACCATAGGTTCCCATTCGACCGCACACCGACGTCTTGGCAATATCCCTCTGGATGAGGCAACGGAGGAGATTGTGAATTCGCGCAAAGTGCTTGAAGAGATTCTCGGACGTCCGATAACCTGGTTCAGTTATCCCTTCGGGAGTTTCAACTCCGACGTGGCGCGATGCGTCCGCAATGCCGGATATGCAGGGGCGGTTTCTGTCATAAGGGACAACCGTGTGAAACCCTCGCAGGTTTATTATCTCCCGCGAGTCATGGTGATGCCGGATGCCACACTCCTGCGCTTCAGTTATTATTTCAGCGCTCTCTACCACATCATTCACCGGATAAAGAACCGCAGGCGATGGGGAGAATACGCATGAGGGCTATCTGTCAGCGAAATGCGGTGCGGCGACGATGAAAATCTTACACACCAATTTTCATAAAGGCTGGGGGGGGCAGTCGAACAGGATTCTCATTGTCTGCCGGGAGCTGGCGCAAAGGGGACACGAGGTCGCGATTGCCGCCCCGCCCGGGAGTGAACTTGTGCGACGGGCACAGGCGCAGGGGGTTCGCACTTTTGAGGAGATGCGCTTTCCCCGTGGGTTGCACCCTTTAAGTCTATTGTGCGACATCAGGGCGATGAGGACATTGCTCCTTCAGGAGAAGTTTGACATTGTGCACACTCACGGCTCCCAGGATGCCTGGTGCGCCGCCTTTGCACTCCTTGGAATGAGCCCGCGTCCACACCTCCTCCGCACAAAACACAATATCTTTCCCATCAGAGAGCACTTCGCCAACAGATGGCTATACGGAAGGATGACGGAAAAAATCATCTGCATCTCACGCGCCGTTCTTGAATACTGCGCGGCGAAGCCCTATCTCAGGCGCGAAAATCTTGTCCTTATCCACAGCGCAGTCAACGCCGAACTCTATGCCCGCGGCGACAGGGAGAAAATCCGCAAGGAACTGGGCCTGGGCGGACATTACGTTGCCGGGATTGTGGGTCGCCTGCGTCCCGAAAAGGGGCACCATACCCTGCTGGAGGCGTTTGCACGGCTTAAAGACAGGGCGCCGGATATGATGCTCGTGGTGTGCGGCGATGGTTCCATATTTCAGGAGCTCTCCGACTTTGCAAAGGCAAATGCCATATCTGCCCGCATGATTTTCACAGGCTTCCGGACAGACATACCTGACATCCTTTCCGCCTTAGATGTATTTATCCTGCCATCACTCTCTGAGGGGCTTGGGACAGCAGTCCTGGAGGCGGGGGCGGCGGGACTTCCCATCATCGCCTCAAACGTGGGCGGCATCCCGGACATCATTGAAGACGGCGCAAGCGGCATCCTGGTGCCTCCGACAGATGTCTCTGCACTGGCGGAGGCAATTAAGTCAGTTTACTCAAATCCTGAGAAGGCAAAACTCCTCGGTATGGCGGCACAAAGGCGCGTTCGGCAGCATTTCTCCGAGAAGGCGCTGGTTGATAAAAATGAGAGCCTGTATCAATCATTGATTAATGCGCCGGAATAATCCACCGGTGACGTCATTAAGGGTTGGATCCGCATCGATTCACGTTTTTTCGTATGAAATTTTGATTGCATCCGCAACCGGGGGCAAATAGCTTTTTCATAAAAGTCGCAAAAGGGCGGGAAATGGATTTTAAATATTACGTGTTTGACCTTGATTACGGGGCTGAGGAGTTGCAGGCTGTCCGCGAGGTGCTGAAGGACCGCTGGCTCACGATGGGTCCCCGGACGGCGCAATTTGAAAAGGCATTCTCAAAATGGCTCGATGGCACACCCTGCGCCCTCGTCTCAAGCGGAACCACGGCGCTCCATCTTGCGGTGTATGCCCTTGGACTTTCACGGGGCGATGAGGTTATACTTCCATCCCTTACCTTTGCCGCCACCGCAAATGTTGTTGTCCAGTGCGGGGCGAGATGCGTCTTCGCAGATATCGAACGGCTAAATGTCCCCCTCCTTTCACCTTTCGAGGTGGCGCAGAAGATGACGCCACGCACGCGTATCATCATGCCCGTCCATTATGCGGGGTTCTCGGCGGACATGGAGGGGCTTTTAAAAATTGTTAAAAAGGAAAAGGCACGGCGAAAAAAAGCCGGGGAGACGCGCCCGCTATACATTGTGGAGGACGCCGCACACGCTGCCGGGGCGCGCGACTCGCAGGGGCGACCCCTCGGCGCCATCGGCGATGCAGGCTGTTTCAGCCTCTTCTCCAATAAAAACATTGCCGCCGGTGAGGGGGGAATTATCGCCACAAAAGATGCGAGTCTCCATAAGCGCATCCTCCTTCTGCGCAGTCATGGCTTGACACGTCAGACATGGGAACGGCACAAGGACTATGCCGGTGACCAGTCTTACCTTTATGACCTCATGGAACCCGGCTTCAACTACCGTCCCACAGAGCTTACCGCCGCCCTTGCCCTGACGCAGCTTGAGAAACTCCCCCGCATTAATGAAACCCGCAAGGCACTCTTCCTGCGGGCGCATGAGCGGCTAAAGGGCGTCTCCGGCGTCGCTCTCCCCTTCGCAGAACCGGCATCCTGGGGCAAACCGTCCTATCACATCCTGCCTGTCCTTCTGCCCGATGAGGAGACGCGGCGTCGCGTGGCAAAATCCCTTGCAAAAGAAGGCGTTCAGACCTCCCACCACTACCGTCCTTTACACACCATGTCTTACTACCGGAAGAAAACCCCACGCGCAGAATGCAACCTTCGCCGCACAGAGGAATACGCCGCACGGGAAATCACACTCCCACTCCATACGCGCCTCAGCTTTGCCGATATGGATGAGATTATTAATATCATGATGAAGGCTTTGTTTTCAAATTGACAAAGAAAAGGCATTGTTGGAAAAAAATGTAAAATACAAATAAACATTTCAGGCGATAAACTGAAAATGACTGAGCAAATGGCAAACGTTCCTTATCTATCCATTATTATACCGGTTTATAATGAGGAAAGGCGTATCAGCGAGACACTTCGCAAGG
>Ga0315291_10000959_pt1 | contig 38735 bp, 43 predicted proteins | sample YL17G12_20_MG_FD_203070 | JGI IMG/M metagenome (GOLD analysis project Ga0315291, IMG submission 203070) | Sediment microbial communities from Yellowstone Lake, YNP, Wyoming, USA - YL17G12_20 | ecosystem: Environmental > Aquatic > Freshwater > Lake > Sediment | place: USA: Wyoming | collected...
CACAGCTAAGAGATGCCATGTCTGAAATGTCAGCAACAATGGAAAAGATGTCACAATGTGACACGTCTACTGCTTTTGCGCCTGATAAGCTCAGAGCATATGCAAAATCATCAAAGGAGATCGTACAAGTTAATACAGGGATGCTTGGGGCTTTTAAGAAGCTGGCAACATTTTTGCAAGGCGGCTGGTCAAAGGCAGTTATAATAGGCACTGCTGCACTGACCGGTCTTCATCAGGGATTCAAGAACTTAGTTGCAGCATCGACATCGATTTATGGTGTTTTTACGGGAATTGCAGACGGGGCTTTTTCTGTTGCAAAATCTATATTAAGCATTCCATTCAAGTTAATGGATGGTCTCTTCAAGATGGCAGAAAATTCTGGTGGCACAGAGTTGCAACAGGCACTAGAAAATATAAGAAAGGAGTTTGGCTCGTTTAAATCTGTATCTTCATCTGCAATTCTCACGACAGCAAAGAGTATGAAAGGTTTCTCAGATACAGGACTTAACACATTTAGAGTGTTTGGAAATGTTGCACAAAAAATGGAGGCGGTGCTTAAGCTAGCAACTGAGATGGGCCCGCAGTTTGAAAAGAATGCTGATGAATTCAGGGACAACGGAGGCGCGCTGCTTGCATATCAAAAGGGACTAGGTCTATCTGGTGAACAGATGCAATCTGTTGGAAACGCTGCAATGCGAATGGGTGTGCCCATGTCAAAGGTTCTCAATGATACGACAAAACAAGCGCAGGGTATGGCAAAAGCATTTGGATTGGACGCGAAGGTAATCTCTCGTGACATGGGCAAAGCATTGCAAGATCTGTCACACTTTGGTCACTTGTCATCGAAGGAAATGTCAATTGCAGCGACATATGCAAATAAATTAGGTATATCAATCGACAAGCTTACAGGCGTAATGGACGCAACGTCTACATTCGATCAGGCAGCAGAGAGCATGTCAAAATTGAATGAAACATTTGGAACAAACATTGATGCAACAAAGATTATGTCTGCCCAAAATCCTGCAGAAAAATTGGAAATTCTTCGAAAAGAATTTGCAAAAACCGGCAAAGACATGGCACACCTTACCTTCCAGGAAAGGATGTTGATAAAACAGAATACAGGCCTTGAAGATTCTACGCTTGATGCTGCATTCGCCAGTAAGAATATGGGTGTTTCTCTTGATAAAATCAGCAAACAGGCTGGTGTCAACGAGAAGAAGACATTGACACAAGCTGATGCAATGCATGAACTTTCATCATCAATTGAACGTATGGTTCAGGAAGCTCCAAAATCAGGCGGCGGCATCTTTGATAAATTCATTGATGGCATAACAAAAGGAATAATGTCAACTGGTCCATTTATTGCATTGATGAAAAATATCAATATTGTATTTCGTGAAGCAACAATATCTGGCGTTACTCTTGGAAAAAAGCTTGTTACTCTGTTTCCTGGTGTAAACAAAATTTTCACATCACTTGGTGATCTTTTTAATCCTGCGCACTTTAGTAAACTATTTAATGGCGTTCTCAAGTCATTTGACGTATTTGGCAAAAATGGTTCGGGAAAGTTTGAAGACTTCATGGACGGCATCAAGAAATCATTTTTTGACTTCTTTGATGACAGCAAATCTAGTGGCAAAAATCTACTTGATGGATTCAAGACATTTGGTTTAGCAATCGTTAAGATCATAGGAAAGATTGGTGAATGGGCAATTCCAAAAATTGCCGATGCAATAACATCAATAACAGAGTGGATTAAGAATCCAAAACTTCCAAACACAAGCGGAGTAGGAACAGGTCTCATGAATGCACTCATGAAGCCACTTGAAGGTGCTTTTAATGCATTGAAGGAAAAATTGGTTCCTGCATTAAAAGATTTGGCCTTAACAATACTAGAGACACTTGCAAATGGTTTGCTTCATACTAACACAGGTAACGCAATTTTAGCAGGTGCATTCGTTGTTTTCTTTGGTCCTGCATTAGTATCAGCGCTCCTCGGTGCCGGCCTTAATCTTGTTTTGAAGGGAACTGGCAAGGCGATCATGATGATGCTCGGCAAGGGAATGGAAGATTCTGGAAAAGAAACGATTGGTAAATCAATAACTAATGCTCTAAGTTCAGCAGCTGAAAAATCTTCAGGAAAAGGCGGCGCCAGCGAAGGAATGAATGCTATCAAAGAAGCAACAGCTAATCCTGATCAGTTAAAGAAAGCAGGCGACACAAAAGTAAATTGGTCCGGTCTGATTACTTTTCTTGTTGGCATAGCTGCTGTAATGGCCATTGGTCTTACTGCATTTTGGCTTGCACTCAAAATTATAAAGGGTGAAAAAGTCGCCGATCTCGCGCTCGCCGCCATTGTCTTTGCAGAAGTCGCAGCATTTGTTGGTGTTGCAGCACTTCTTACAAAGCCGCTCGCAATAGCAGGGAAAATACCGTTCAAAGAAGCACTTACAGGAATGGGAATAGTCGCACTTGTTATTTTAGGTCTTGTTGGTGTAGTTGAAGTAATTAAACGTGTTAGCGCCGGCGCAGATACATCAAAGCTTAAAGCAGGTGTTGATGCTTTGTCATCAATATCTAACGTAATGATGAAAGTCGGTGTGATTGTCGCAGAGGCTGCTCTCATTGGTGCAGGCATCAGCGCGTCACTCGGTGCAGGCCTCATTGTCATCACAGGTGGACTAATCGTCATGGGTCTTGTCATCACAGCTATGGGCAAGGGCGTTGTTGAAATAATGAAGGCAATGAATGAAATTAAGGGAGATCCCGCTGGACTTAAGCAAAAGTCTGAGGGTTTTTTTGTTCTTATTGGTGGCGTCTCTTTCATGATGTCTCAAATATCCGGTATTCTAAAAGCAATGGACTTTGGCACATTTGAGAGCAACGAGTCAAAGATTGAAAAAATCAATAGTGTCTCGTTCATGATTAAGACGCTGATCGACGGACAAAACGGCAAAGGCGGTATCAAGGGCGTTATCGTAACAATTATTGATGGACTTAAGGACATTACTCCTGAGAAGATCGAATTTGCAAGGGCATTTGCCACCGTCATAACTTCTGTGGGTTCGCTCATGGAGATAACGGGAAAGGCTGCATCTAATCTGCAGGCACAATCCACACACTGGTATCAATCTAAGGAAACTGACCAAAAGATGATTGAAGTGGCAACAAAAAATGCCACGCTTTACATCTCATCAGCTATCAAGGGATTAATCCCACTCATTGATGTTATTAGTAATGCTGCTAAGTCAATGTCAGGCATGTCTGGCGTCGAGGCATCAGGTCAAATGATATCTTCTGTGATTAGTGCAATATCTGGTCTATTAACTTCGATAACGCCGAACATAGGATTATTTCAGAAGACAGTTGAAACAGCAAATAGTGAAGGGGGCAATACAAAAACGACATCGGTTGATTCTGAAGGTATTAAATCAATGATGATTTACATGACTTCAGTCATTGATTCAATGACAGCTACACTTCCAAAACTCATTGCCAAAATTATTGTGATATCTAGCCATGTTGCAAAGTTTTCTCCCGCCCAATTCAAGGCAGTTGGTCTTGTCATTGATATAATAAAATCGATTTCTAGTCTGACAGGTGGAATTTCAGCTTCACTAAGCAATGCTCCTAAAATTGATATCAAAGCAGGAGACATGTCTGTTGTAAATATAACGGGTGCAATACCAACAATTGTCGACATTCTTAATGGAATGAAAACTAGTCTACCAGAGCTTATTGCTTCGATGATTAGTATTACAAAATCAGTCCCAACAGGCGCAGCCTTCGGCGCACAAGTCGAGATGATAGGAACAATTCTTAATACGATTGGAAAAGTTTCAGAAATAAGCAATGTATTTGAGAAGCTACCATCAGGTGAAAGAGGAAAAGGTATGGCTTTTCTTGATGGTGCTTATGCAGATATGCGCTTCATTATGAGTGCACTTGCAGGTACAAGTTTTGGAGGCGTTTATAGCATTGATGACATAGTGAATTCGCTTTCTGTTGTCGGCGGAAAAATCTCCAATATCAAAAATATAAATTCAGCATCAGCTGGACTTTCAAATCTTGCAGATCAATTTGGAAGATTATCCAAATCAATGGCGCGCATATCAGAATCAATGGGAATTATAAATAAGTCAGGTACAATTGGAATTGGTGATGCACTAAATGGCATTACAGCAATGGTAGCAGACATACAAAAGATGGATAATTCACTCGCATCGCTTCCAAAGATAAAAATGGAAGCAAGACTCAAAGAAGTTGCAGGTAAACTTAGTCTAGGTTCTCATGGTGTGTATTCTGTTCAGAGCAAAGACGTCATAATAAACGTCGAACTTAAAGTTGTAATGGACGTCGATAAAGTAGAACAGGTCATTATTGGCAGACACGAGTCAATCATACGAGATCGTATTAACTTTGCAATAAGAAATTCATCTGGAGAAGGAAATCCTCTCACAGCAAATGCCTTGATAAAGTCTCAGGGTCCAAATACCGGTGTTGATACCGGTGGTGCAACGCCGTAATCATCAAGACATAGTATGATTCAGCAAGGTTAAACATGACAACTCGTGATGATCATCTCAAACTATTGCATGAAAATGATATCTTTAAGACAGTGTTATCAAAGGCTGCATCAGATGAAGAACGACGTGCTATTAAAGCTTACACTGAACATTTTTACATGAACATCTTCAATAATCTTCTTTCACCTCTAACGACTGCAATTCAAAAGGACCCTGATGCGCTAAAGAAAGCATTCCTGGAAATTGAGAAAGAGCTAATTACTAGCGGTAGTATCAATTCCTAGGCGACACGATGGCAAACGGCGAATCTTCACCAAATCCCCCAACATCCGGACCTGCTCTCGACACAGGAACTGGCGGATTCCCAGATGCAAATGGGAATCTTTTAACTTATGATTCTGGCCTTCCTGAGGCAGGAAATGGTCCTGCTATACAATGGTCTGGCGGTCAAATCAATGTTGACCTTACAGGGCCCGATGGAAAACAAAGGGACCTGACAAATTCAACTAAGGCGACGTTGGGATCATATCTCAGTAAGACAACGTTAGGACAGACAAATTCATCAGGAAAAGCAGGGCCAAATAAATATCCTGTTCAAAACTATCCACTGACACCACCTGTCGTTTTAAACTTGAACGACGAAGCTCGTTTAACAAATACAATTGCAATTGATTCAGCACAACCAGATGAAACTGGTGGATTTGTTAATTCACAACCTGGTGATCAGCGAACGATTAAATACGATCCGCTGACAGAGGACGGCAATAATCTGCTTCGTACTGATGAAGCAGCAGTAAATGCATCAAATAGATATAGTGCAATTCTTGCCAACAATAGATTCAACGTAGACAACACATATTTAGAGAATTCAACTCTAAACTCTGCACAATTTCATTCAGCTTATAAGTCTGGCATAAGTGAAGCAACAGATGATTCTCGAGCTTTGTCATTTGGTCAATTGGCACAATTGGGCACTTCATTATCAATTCGTGCAGGTCTTGAGCTTGGTTCAAGAGACAGAGGAAATAATCCCAATTCTGGTAATTCTGAAGCAGGTGCACTATTGCCCGGTTGGAGTCAAATGGGACTTGAACGTGTAGACAATATTCTCCTTACAGCAAAGGATGCATTGGAAAATCTTTCTTCTACACCAATTGAAGATGGTCAACTAATCGATCCTGCAGGTTTGTCATGGGGAACGATGAACAATTCACTTGATCAGTTCTCAGGAATCACTAATTTCGGTATGCAACTTCTTGCTGTTGCACTTGTCCTTGCACTTGCACTTGTAATTGTTTCTCTTGTAGCTTTGTTTGCACTTTTGGGCGGCGGTGGTGGCGGTAAAACAAAATACAAAGATAACTTAGGGCGAAAACCATACGGCGCAGCATCTATAGACGCAAATTCTGGTGACTACACATCTGTTACAGGAATTTTATCTGCAATTCTATCTGGAAAGTTCAATTTTTGGCGAATGATAGGAATGACTTCAACAAAGACAGATTTACTTAAAGCTCTTCCTACTGGTGCCCTTGCATTTTTTGGTAGTTACGGTGACATTGTGACACTAGGTTCAATGCCTGGTGCTGTTGCTGATGCTGCAATAAATTCTGCACAAAGCCCTGGTTATTATGCTGTAATGGCAAGATCGATCAATAGATCATTCTTGAAGATTGGTGATGCTTTTTCTGCACTCGGTAATGCTTTTTCTTCCGGTCTTGTGGCGGGCATAAAGGCATTGCTTGGAATCATTGATGTATTTCGTAATTCTCAATTTATTCGTGCATTAAATGTCTTCTCACAGCTTGGCGATCGGCTTATCATCGAGTATCTGACTGTAGCACCAGAATTAAGAGAAGATACAGATTCATCAGGCGCAGGAAAACGATTCAAATCAAGAATAGACAATAATCACAATTCAGATGCAGCATCAAAGTCTAGACTTTCAGTTACAGAAAATGATCGCGCATTTAAAGGTGTCAGCCCGCTGACATTAGCCTGGACTGCACATAGAGCACCAGATCTCTTTGTTATTCCACAAAATTTGGTTGCTGCATTTTCTGCTGACAAGAAGTCATTTGCACCACCTTCATTGCTTCCTACAGCCCCTGTCTCTAATGATTCAGGAATTCGTAATGGCGGAATATATCAAGCTGTTTCAGATGAATCTTCTAGAATTACTACAGAAGTAAGAGAAAAATTTGAGGATTCACTAGAGGCAGAATATGTTCCGTTCTATTTTCATGATGTTCGCACAAATGAAATTGTAAGCTTTCATGCATTTCTTGCGTCATTATCAGATGGATTAACTGCATCATATGATTCAACTGATGCATTCGGACGCGTCGAACCAATAAAAACATACAAGGGTACACAACGTCGAGTTGGATTTTCTTTCTATATCGTTGCAACGAGTCCAAAGGACTTTGATTCAATGTGGTTAAAGATTAATAAGTTGACAACACTGATGTATCCTCAATTTTCAGAGGGCAGACAGTTAAATGATCCTACTGGAAAGTACATACTACAAGCACCGTTTAGTCAGACAATGCAAGCATCACCGCTTGTGAGGTTAAGAATAGGTGATCTTATCAAATCAAATTTCTCAAGATTCAATCTTGCTCGTCTGTTTGGTTACACTTACAAGGGTACAAAATTTGATGGTAAACAACTTGCGTTCCAATCTATTAATTTGGCAAATGAATCACTAACTGGTGATATTTTGAACAAGGCACAAAAGAGCGGCAATACTTTCACGACTAGCTCGCCGCTAGGACCAATATATGCTGCTTCTTCATCAGGAGTATCAATAGGAACAGATTCATCACCAAATGATGAAATCGATCCTAACCTTAGTTTGCCAAATGGATTAGTTCTTGAATATATGGGCCCGGGCCCAGATGATAATCCTGGTGTGATTTGTAAAGTTATTGAAGCAACAGGAACTGATCTTCTAGGAATGCCAATGCAACCTTCACGTGCAGAAATTGAACAGTATAATGGTGCAGATAAGAAAAAGCATATTATCGGCAAGACATTCTTAATAGATGGCCCGAGCTTAAATATGACTTTTTCTACACAAAAGAAATCATTTCCAAAAGGAACATCAACTGATTACACTTCTGCTGCAGAGAAATTCATGGATCCAAAGACGGGCAATGCTATTGCAAAATCTTTTAGATCTGTCGGCGGAAAAGGCTTAGCAGGATTCATTGAATCAATGGAATTTGATTGGTATGACAAAACAACGTGGGAAATAGGTCATGGAATAAGTACACCAACACCTGCCCATGGTCGCCGAGCTCCTAAAATGTGCAAAGTTACTATTGCGTTCTCGCCAATCCACGATGTCACACCAGGTCTTGATCATCTTGGTTCGAATCGTGCTCCAGTGTATCCTATCGGTCCTCTTGCTTCTTATGACATGTCTGATGGGTTCACTGATGAACAAGGAAACAAGTAATGCCAATCAGTCGTTATAGAATAGACTCTCGTATAAATTTAGGAGAACAGCTTGGAACTGCTTCTGCTATTACAATAATACGTGCCGCAATCAAATCAAAGAATCTCATACCTGTTAATCAAATTATCATGACAGGCGACGACCGACTAGATGCACTAGCAGGAGCAGTGTACGGAGATGCAAAATACTGGTGGATACTTGCAGCATGTAGTAAAATTGGTTGGGGCATGCAATGTCCACCTGGAACTGTTCTTAACATCTTCAAATTAGGTGACGTCTTACGTCTTATCGGGTAGCATGTCATGGCAGATTACGATACAATAGAATCGTTTTATTCTTACATGAGCCCTCAAGGAATTGGCGGAGGCAACAAGTCATCAAATCCAGGCGAGACAGATAAGAAAACAATTATTCAGATTTTGATGGAAAGTCTGCTCACGACATCTGGTGTCTTTATGTCATATGAAGGCATCAAGACACGAGTTGATGAATATTTCAAAAAATCAATTGAATCTGAAAAAAAGGAGATTAGAAGCTATTTTCGAGCAATGGGACCTGATGGTCCTTTGTTAGATGACAAAGAGTATTGGGAATCTTCTAGCGAGATTACGCTTACAGGAAAAAAGACGCAGAACAGCCCTAAAAAAATTGCTGTCTTCATGACTCGCAGTCCATACCTTAATCCTTCAACAAGAGGAACAGGTGCAGTCGATTTTTTTCTTAACTACATGCCACCAATTGTAGCATCTCAAATTATTCCACACCTCGATGTTGAATTTGAGATGTTGACAGATTCCGGTGACAGCAACTTATCTACACCTTCTACTCTTCAGTTTTTGTTGGGTTCTAAGAAAACAAGTGATCTGAATCAATATGATACTGCAATAGAAAAATCATCATTTGATTCTGTAAACAATAAGTCATTTTCAGGAATGGAAATGTTTCTTGCGCCTCAAATGCTTTCAAATATGGATGACATGGGTCATCCTGTAGGCATAAGAAATAGTCTTGTTAAGCCATTCTTGCCATTCGCTTCAATCGAAGGTCTTGAAATACAAACAATGAATGCAGGTGCAGGTGCCTTTGTACACAAGAAGGGAACGCTTCGTCTCAAAATTCATGATAAAGCTCGGCTGCCTGAAATTTCTCAATTTATCAGAGGCAGTTCAGGTTTCAATGAGGCAATTGTCTGGACTACATCAGGTTGGTTGGCACCGCGTGTGTCTGCTGATGAAAATCCATATGCTGCATTCATAAATGACAACATGCTCGTAAGAGAATGCTGGCAACCTTCAAATGCACAATTTAGCTTTGATGCTGCTGGTCAAGTATCATTATCAATTGAGTTGCAAAGCAAAGGCATAAAATTTCTTCAAGAGATTAAAGTCGGAGAGAATGGATCACTTGCAGGAACGATAAGAGATTTTAATGCACTCATCAATGAAATTTCAAGACTTAGAGACAAGATATATTCAAACTCTCGTTTTTCTGCTGATGTTATGACGTCACAGATTATTGATGCAGCTGCAACGACAGGTGATGTTGGAAATATCAAAGATGCAGACGAAGCAATAAATAACATCTCAAAGAGCCTCAAGTCAAGCGGTCTAAATAGTGATGAGTTGAAATCATTTGGTGAAAAACTCAAAGAATTGAAAAAGGACAAAACTGGTAAAACAGCTTATGAACGAAAGAAAGATGCTGTTGGGAACAACGTAAAGAACATGTTCAAAGCACTGTTGTCAGCAGACAGGACTGATCCATTTCTTCCGACTGATAATAGACGCAGCTTGTTTGTCAGTGAAGACCAGCCGTCGGATGCGATTAGCGATCTTATTAGACAAATTAAAAAAAATGGAACTGATAAAGCAGAATTACGAGCAAAAATAGTCAAAGAATCTGCAGCAGCAACTGCTGCAGCAGTGAAGAATAAAACAAAAGTTGCACCTACTCCAATTTCAATTCCTTCATTGGAACTTGAAGCAAAACAAACGACAGTTTCATCATTTGGAAAAATCTTTCTTGATTTTGTTGCACCAAATGTCAAAATTTGCGATGAGTTGCAAGTTATCTTTTATTGCTTAAATGATCGATGCGGGCCTGTCAGCGGACTTAGTATAGCAGAATTTCCAATTGATGTTCAACGTCTAGTCTATGAATATAATGATGCACTCTTTGCAACGGGAAATGACGCATTATCACTTGAACAGTTTGTTAAGTTGATTGCAAACACACAATTCTCAAGTCCTGCAGCAATTGGTTATGGAATGAATTCGTTCTACAAGCCATTCGAATACGGGAAGTCAAGCGGAGATGAACAAAATGATGATAAGAATAGGATTACAGGCATGGCAGCCTGGTCTGAGAAGTACGGTTCATTATCACCAGCATCAATTGAGGTTTACGTTGAATCTGGAAAGATATCAGATGATCCGCAAAAAGCCGCAACACCTTCAAGTGTAATCAGCACATTGAAAAAGGGCTCTTTGAAATTTCAGTCTGATTACAATTCATCAACGACAAACAAAGAAAAAACGATAACACGAATTCACATCTACGATACGAAGCATAATCCGTATTCGTTTATAGACAAGATTGTTGACAGCGGCAAGGGTTATGAAGTTGGAGAATTTGATGAGGGTTCAATTAAGAATGCAATGAAAACGATTCTTAATAACAAAGCTCACGAACAACTAACAGCAATCAAAAAAGATGCAAAGAATGGAAACGAAGACAATTCTGTAACACTTGAGATAAAGAAAACAAACACAGGCATTAATGTTGTGAAAATTGACACAATAGGAAATAATCCTCAAGATATCAAAGCTCATCTCAAGCGATTTGTTCCAAATATCACACTTGGCACAAATGGAACGATGGTTCTCACTGCAAACGTTGCTTCAAAGACAGATGGCACACAAGGTGCAATTAACATAATGAGATCAGCAGGCGATCACAAGACAACGCTCGGCCCAAATAACAACGGTCTGCAAGATTCAAGAGGGATTCCACTATTATCTGTTCCAATGCAAGTAACGATGACGACGATGGGAGTTCCAATTGCACAGCTATATCAGACGTATTTCTTGGATTTTAACACGGGAACAACAATCGACAATCTATACAATTGCGTCCAGCTGAGTCATTCGTATGCACCAGGGAAATTTACAACGAATTGGACATTTGCTTATACGCAGGGTTATGCAAGATTCATGGCTCCTCCCTCTGTTGCTTCAGTTATAAAGGGCGCACTCGCTGATGCAATAGAACAAAATACCAAAAAATCACATTAATGCAATCTTGACGCGTCAAGTGTTACAATCATTAAAGTGCGTCGATTTTGTATAGATTCATTGGTTCTCGGAACAAAACGTCATATCATTGGCGATTCAGAAGGATTCATTTGGTCTGATTCTGTTCCGCGTGATACATGGCACATGACAGGAGAGATCAAGGCCAATTCATCTAGATGTCTTGATACGCTGATGAAATTGGCACATCACGAACCGACAAAGCCTCCGTCAATTCATGCCCATATTATGTCGTCATTGGTCCCACCTGGCACACCTATCCCGTGGCAGCAGGTGCTACCGCAGGATACATTCAGAGAATTCTTCAAAAATCTTGTTCAGGAAACAATTGATGTTTTTTCGGAATTACCGTTCGTCTATTACGAGTCTGCATGGATGGCTGCAACACGTGTTCTTTCTTCATTGGCTCCGGCATCAGTTGACGATGCTTTATTGTTGAAGCATGCATCAGAAGGAGGAACGAATCTTCCAATCCTTGAAAGTTTCCGACCGAAACGCAGCGGTTTTTGTCATCCAGTTGTTTACGATAGGTTTGCAACACGAACAGGCAGACTAACTGTGTCATCTGGTCCGAATATATTGGTTCTCAAGAAGACTTATCGTTCAATGCTCAAGTCATCATTTGAAGATGGCGTTGTGTGTTCGCTAGATTTTCGTGCTCTTGAAGCAAGAATCGTGCTTGCTGAGGCCGGAAGAAGTTCAGATGCAGAAGACATGTATGATGACATAGCTGAGAGTCTGTTCAATAGAACAATTGCTCGTGATGTCGTGAAGACTGCTGTCATTGCAGAGATGTATGGAATTTCACGTTCATCTTTAAAGACAAGGCTTGGTGTCTCAGATGCGGCTCTCGATTATTTCGTTGGAATCATTCGTGAACATTTCAAACTTGAACAATTGCATAAGCGACTAAATGAAGAAGCAAAGGCCACAGAACAAATCATCAATAGATTTGGAAGAAGCTTACGTGTCAATTCAAAACAGACAAATGTATTCATCAACACATATGCACAGTCAACGGGCGTCGATGTTGCAATGCTTGGATTTGATTCTGTTATCAGACAGCTAGGAGACGATGGAATCAGACCTCTTTTCGTCTTGCATGATGCTGTCATCTTGGATGTGAGGCGTGACAGGATAGAAGATGTCGAGGCAATGACGTCTGTTTCTGTGCCTACTTATGCAGTTCCATTTTTGCTAAAATACGAAAAAATATCGGTGTGATCATATATTTAAGTTTCTGGCAGGCATTATCATGAAAATTACAGCAACACAGCTACGAAGAATTATCAAAGAAGAGATCGAGCGAGCCGTTGATGAAGGTGCATATGATCTTAGTTCCGCAGATGCAATTGGCGAAGATAACGATGGCCCGGCCGAGACATTCAAGACTTACAAGTCTGTAGTCGTTTATCTTCTCGCAGGATCAGTCAAGATGAAGGAGTATAAGAACAAGCGTGTTGATGTCGTAGCTGATTTGTTAAAGGTAGACGGAGAAAAACTAAAATATGGTGATGAAGTTCTTGGCAGCGGCTTCGAAGCTTGTACTGCTGTAAATGCTGACCGTGTTCCTGTTGCTCTCGTTGTTGGATCTGATTCTTCAAATGGACAGGCACGAGGTCTCGATGCAATACGAAAGCTAGCAATTGCAGATGAATCAGACGAAGACGATTTTTAAACATCCGTCTTTACGCATTCTACAATTGATGCATGACTCTTTCACCTGAAGACATCACATCAAATTTCGACAAGTATCGTTCTTTCTTTGAGAAAATCGGAGACAGATCAGAAGAAGCGCTCGCCCTGGTGGATCACCTCGGTGAGCGTCTTGCTATTTGTCCTGCATCATCAAGAAAAGAATTTCATGCTGCATGGCCCGGAGGATTGGTAGACCACTCGCTTCGTGTTCTTGGAAATGCATTGAAGCTGTGTAAGACTTTTGGTTGGGACATTCCTAGGGAATCATTGATCATTGGTGCACTTCTTCATGATATTGGAAAGTGTGGTCTCATTGAAGACAATGGAATTGTAGTAGATTACTACACAGCACAGGATTCAGATTGGCATCGAGATAAGCTTGGTGAGATGTATAAGATAAATAAAGAAATGTCATACATGTCAACTCGTGACAGGAGCATTCATACATGTCAGTATTTTGGATTGCATCTTACGAAAGATGAGTATCTTGCAATATTGCTCAATGATGGATTTGTGCTTGAGGAAAACAGACCTTATTGTATGAAGATCAACCCGCTTGTTTTTGTCATAATGACTGCTGACTACATTGCTTCCATGCAAGAAAAAGATAAAAATTGGTCTGCAAAAGTTTAATTCTGTATCAAAACTTACAAATGAATGTTTGAATAGCTTCTTTCATAAGTAAATCATAAACAATTACTATTGCTGTTCATATGGCTGATCTTATTGCTACAAGATCTGAGAAAAATTAGACAGAACTGCCTAATTATACACATGAACGAGCTGCTCCGGCAATATATCGCAGAAGTCGTGGCTGAAGTCAACGACGCGCGCGTGCCGAATCAATTGCTCTCAAAGACTTCAAAAAATAAAAAATCGGAAAAGGATAAGGAAGAGGACATGGACGAAGTCAATGTTGTTGCTAATATCGCAGGTTTCACAGGCCCATTGGGAGCATCGTCAGAGGACCTAAAAGGTTCCGGCGCAGGCCCCAAGAAGCGGAAGAATAATTCCGCTCGTTGGAAGTGAATTTTTTGACACAGTCAAAAGAGACGATCGTCAAATAAAAACATTTGAAGCGTCAAAGCGTAGATTGGTACGTGTATCCGATAAGGAGTTTGATGTTGCTCTTCGCAATTCTGCAAAGATGACATCGATCATGAAAACAATCAAAGGAATAGGAATAATAAAATGGGAATAGATCTAGAAGCAATTAGGAAGCGTGTCTCTGAACTCAATGGCTCGAACAAGACGTCATCTGTGCAGATGTGGAAGCCAGGTCTCGGCGAACACAAGGTTCGATGTCTGCCTTGGAAGAATGCACCAGAAGGTCAGCCATTTATAGAACGTTGGTTTTATTATATCGGCGAAAATAATGCGATCCTGGCACCCAACCAGTTTCATAAGCCCGATCCGATCAACGACCTCGTCAAGAAGCTGTACGGCAGCGGTAAGCCCGATGACAGAATTCTTGCAAAGAAGTTGTCTGCAAAGATGAGGTGCTATGCTCCCGTCATTGTCAGGGGAGAAGAAGAAAAGGGTGTTCTCGTTTGGGCATTTGGCAAGATGGTTTACCAGCGTATGCTTGGATTCTTTCTTGACGAAGACGTAGGCGATGTTCTTTCGCCTGTTGACGGTTTCGATCTCAAGGTTACGATATCAAAGTCTCCTGGCAAGCAGTTCAATGATACTGTTGTCGATGCAGCTCGGCGACCAAATAAGCTGCATGAAGATCCTGAAATCGTACAGAAGTGGTTGGCGTCAATTCCAAACATCGATGACATGTATCGTCTCAAGTCAACACAGGAGATCGAAGCAACACTCAATAACTGGTTGAATGGAGACACTGCTTCTGCAGAATCTTCAAATGAACCAGGCACGTCGCGCGGCCCTACACCGATAGATGAACTGGCAACACTTGCTGCAGAGGTTAGTTCATCTGCTGACAAGGCTGATAAGAAGCCAGCTAAAAAGCCTGATTCAAAGAAGAAGTCACTCGATGACGCCTTCGCTGATCTCATGGAAGACTGATAGCAACTGTGCCCTGCTGAAAATGCTTCAGCAGGGCACTTGACTTGCACCTTGATGCTGAGACAACAGTTGATACTAAGAAAGTGAGATTTGTAAATATGGCTAAGAAAAAGCTTGAATCGAAGAAACTAGAATCTACTGAAATTGAAGTATCAGATGATTCAGTTCATGATATGAGTAGCACGCTCATTAAGGAATTAAATAAGGCATTTGGATCGCGAGTCGCATTCAATCTGTCAGAGGATGATGCACCGACAATTGTAAAGCGATGGATTGATTCTGGTTCAGTTCAGTTAAATTACATGATGCGCAATCTTGCAGGAGGAGGCTATCCTGAAGGAAGAATTATAGAGATTTATGGGGCACCATCTATTGGAAAGTCTCATCTTGCATTTCATGCTGCATTGAATACACAAAAGGCTGGCGGCTTAGTTGTCTATATTGACACCGAAAACGCCGTAAATCCACTCAAGCTAGCAGAGATGGGTATCGATGTAAAGAAGCGGTTTGTCTATTGCGATTCACATATGACAGAGGAAGTGTTTTCTATCATTGAATCAACAATCTTAAAAGCAAAGCAGATTATAGACAAGAACGTTCCAATTCTAGTTGTATGGGATTCTGTTGCTGCAACTTCACCAAAAGCTGAACTCGACGGTGAATATGAAGACAATACAATAGGCCTGCAGGCAAGGGTAATTTCAAAGGGAATGCGAAAGATTACTGGGGTTATAGGTCAAAATAATGTAACGCTGTTATGCTTGAATCAAATTAGAGATGCCATAGGCGTAAAATACGGAGATCCTACATGTGTTGATCCGCACACGACAAAAATTAAAGTAAGATTTAAGAAGGATAGCAATTTTGCCAAACTTCTAGAAGTAACGAAAGGAAGAAATGATGTTAAATGAACAATTTGTTGAAAGAGAATTCACATTTTCAGAGCTTGGAGGTATTTTGGGATTCGAATCATTTGAAGAAGAAGCAGATCTAAATATAGAAGATTTAGGACTTCAAGTAGAGACACCAAACGGTTTCTCAAATATCGATGAATTCTATGTAAAGCCAAAGACGACAGGCTATCAGCATGGTAGCTTGATTGCAAGCGGTGATCATAGAGTTTTCATCAATGGTCAGTGGACAAAGCTAAAGGACGCACAGGATGTTCTCTGTCTTAACAGAGATATTGAAGTTGTTGATATCTCTGTTCCTGATGGAAATTGCTATGTTGCAAATGGGCACGTAAATCACAATACGACCCCGGGTGGTTGGTTCTAAGCTGAGCTTCCCGTAATAAAATTCCGTGAATTGCTGGAAACTCCTTAGAGCTAACTTTGCTACAACGCGATTGGCAACGATGAACGTGAATGCAGAAAAAAAGTTAGATTGGACAATCAGCAGCCAAGCGTCAGGGTGACCTGATGAAGGTTCAGAGACTAGTATTAGTAATCTTACATTGAACTCAATACCTATCCAAATGCAAGAAGAAAATACCTCGAGCGCGGAACAACCAGTACAGTGCAAGGTATGCAGTAAAGTCATGAAATCAATTGGTTGAAGATATAGTCCGACACTGTGAGAAATTTCAGTGATAATCGAAAGCAATCCCATTTCACTCATCAATTCGTGTGTATTTGACGTCAGGCAATCAGGTTAAAGACAAGGCAGGTAATGTCATAGGCATTCATGTTATTGTTACTATCAAAAAGAATAAGCTTGCAATTCCATTTAGAAAGTGCGAATTTGATATTATCTTTGGAAAGGGAATCGTCGAAGATGAATATATTTTTGATGAAGTCAGGTCTTATTGTGCGCCTCGAAAAGGTTTAGTAAACGGAAAAGTTAGAATCAATATATCAGGAACCGGAGCCTGGAAGGAATTTCAAGTCTCAGATATTGAAACTGGCGAGATAATTGAAGAGAAGAAATTCTATAAGTCAGATTTTGGTGCACTTATGAAAGATCCGCAATATAAACCGTATATCGACGCTGTCATTGAAGCAGCATACACTGTTGTGCCTGGTGATATGTTAAATGTAGAAAGTGAAGACGATGTTGTTGATGAAAATGAATGAATTAAACGTCAAGATTTCTTCTGAGGCATATTCAGTGCCTGATTATGGAACTGAAGGCTCAGCAGGATGTGATCTTAGATCATCAGAAGATATTATCTTAGGACCGGGAGACCGAGAATTGGTAGCCACTGGCCTCAAGATTGCAATTCCAACAGGTTTTGTAGGAATGATATGTCCGCGTAGTGGTCTTGCTTTTAAACACGGAATCACAGTTCTTAATGCGCCTGGGATTTGTGATGAAGATTTTCGCGGGGAGGTAAAAGTCATTCTTGTCAATCTGTCAAAGAAAGAATATTCGATAAAAAAGGGTGATAAGATTGCTCAGCTTATTTTTACGAATTATTCTCGTGCAATCTTCGAACAAGTAGATGATCTTTCTGAGACAGCTCGCGGAGCAGGTGGATTTGGAAGCACAGGACGATGATTGATGGTCAGATTATTTCTTGTTTAGGTGGCATCGCATTTGGTTATTTCCTTGGCAGGATTGATTCTTTGATTGACAGATTCAAAAAGACAGAATCAAGTTCATTCGTGTCTGAAGTAAACAGAGACAAGAAAGCGCCGCGGCGCCAAGTTGAAATAGACGATGCAAAGTTTGTAACAGATATTTCGACAGAAGATTTTCAAAAATTCGGAACAAATGACATCGGTATTGTCACAAAGACTGCAGACAATATTTCATCTGCAAGAAGTAAGTTAGCAGAATTGAAAAAGAAAAAGGATAGATAAAATCATGGCTAAAGGATTAGACGTAGGCACATCATATATCGTACTCTCTCGTGAAGGTGAAGGAGGTTCTGTAGAATACAAAGACTTTCGTGACGCATTTTATGTCATTAAGCCCTCGACACCAATTGCATCAAAAATGATCGAAAAGGGTCTGGCTGGCAAGACATTCGTAAAAGATGCTGATGGTTCATTCATTATCTTGGGTAAGGATGCAATTGAGAAAGCAGTTGAACGAAATGACTCTGCAAAACGACCAATGTATCGAGGTGTTGTATCTGCGAAGGAAAAAGATGCAAGAAGAATTCTTTCATATATCCTCAAGGAAGTCGTCGGAAAATCAGGCAAAAAGGGCGAAAAGATAGTTTTTTGCATTCCAGCACAGCCTGTCGATCAAGAAGATGATGACTTTGATGTCGGATATCACGAGGATGTTGTAAAGAAGATCCTTGAAGAATGCGGCTATGATTCACGTGCAATCAATGAAGCAGAGGCTCTTTGTTATTCAGAGTTATCAGATGATGATTACACTGGAATTGCACTTTCTTGGGGCGCAGGAATGGTTAACATTTGTGTGATGTTGAACGGTGAACCTGTTGTAAAGTTCTCAACAACAAAGAGCGGAGACTGGATTGACAGAATGGCTGCAGTTGCAACAGGGGAGACAGACTCTGTTGTTCAGGCAGAAAAGGAAGCAGGCGAATTTACAATCGGCGTTCCAAATGACAATCAGGTTCTTGCAGCAGTATCATCATATTATGATCGTCTCATTGACTATACTGTGAAGCAACTCTTTGCAACAATGGAAGGTCACAAGACACTGCCTAAGTTTAAGGATCCGCTCCCAGTAGTGATTGCAGGAGGAACAACTCAGGCAAAGGGATTCGTTGAGCTCTTTGAGAAAAAGTTACGTAGTTCAGGATTTCAATTGCAAATTAAAGAAGTTAGACATGCAAAAGATCCGTTACATGCTGTATCAAGGGGATGTCTTATTGCTTCGCAGATCCTCTAAGGCATTGTATTTGTTATCTAGCATTTTGTAAGATCTTGACATGTCTGACGACCGATCTGTTTTCATTTTTGACGCGTCAAATGTTTATATTAGGGCATACTGCGCATATCCTCAACTCACTCCAAACGGAGATCAAATTGGAGGATGTGTAGGTTTTCTTAAAACACTGCAAAAATTGTGTCGAGAATATCAGCCTTCAAAAGTGTATATAGCATGGGAAGGCGGAGGTTCTCAACGTAGAAGAAAACTTTTTCCCGATTACAAATTAAATCGCAAGCCGGGCAAGCTGAATCGATTCTACGATGATGATATTCCTGATTCTGAAGACAACAAACAGAAACAGATGATTACACTGATTAACATTCTCAAATGTATGCCAGTATGTCAACTATATGTTTCTGATGTTGAGGGAGATGATATCATTGCATATCTTTGTCGTGGCCCGCTGAGAAATATGAATCGAGTTATCGTGTCATCAGACAAGGACATGTATCAGCTGCTTGATGACAAGACAAAAATATATTCACTTCACAAAAAACGCTTTGTCACAGATGCTGACCTGTTTGAGGAGTTCAGAATTAGATCTCATAATTTTGCATTGGCAAAGTGTCTATGTGGAGATGATTCAGATAACATACCGGGAATCAAGGGCATGGGATTTAAGACTGCTGCAAAGAAGTTTCCAATGCTAGGAAGCGATGAGACGATTATTCTTCAAGATTTGTTAAACTTTGCAGCGAGTCATTCTGAAGAGTCATCAGTCTATAAGCGTGTGACAGAGTGCGTAGGGGATGTTAAACGAAATTGGCAACTTGTTCATCTAGACGGTAGTATGCTATCTGCAGATCAGACGAAACGAATTGATCATGCAGTGGATACATTTGTACCCACAGTCGATAAGATTGGAACCGTACGTCGGCTCATCGCAGCAGGAATCACAGACTTCGATGTTGAAAGATTCTTCTATGAGATGTTGTCTATAGAAGGCCTCAGGTATTCCTCTGGGAAGACCTGATTAAAAGGAAATCACTAGGATCATAAATTATGAGTCAACAACTGTCAAACGAATCATTTTCACAATTTGGTAAATCTTTTCAAGAGAAACTTGTTCAAGCACTATTAGTTGATCATAAATTTTCTGAACAGATGACTGAAGTTATCAACATTGATTACTTTGAGGTTAACTACCTTAAATTTTTAGCAGATCGTTTCTTTGCTTATTCAAAGAAGTATAAGGTCTTTCCTACACTTCAATTGCTTGTTACTATTATTAGAGATGATCTTAAAACGGGCACTGATGTAATCTTAAGAGATCAGATCATTGACTATTTGCAACGTATGAAGTCCAATCCAGATCCTGGCGACCTTCAGTATGTCAAGGATCGATCTTTAGACTTCTGCAGAAAGCAAGCACTTAAACAAGCTTTGGAATCTGCTGTCGATCAGATGCAGGCAAATAAGTATGAATCAATTGTAGAGACAATCAAGAAGGCTGTTCAGGTCGGAACAGCCCCGTCTGTCGGTCATGATTTCTTCAATGAACTTGATGCACGCTTTACACGTCTCAAGAGAGATACAATTCCGACGCGCATGTCAGAGCTTGATAAAAAAGAGATTTTTAACGGTGGTAGCGGCAAGGGCGAGCTTTTGTGCGCAGTCGGCGCAACCGGCGCCGGAAAAAGTCACTTTCTTGTTATGCTTGGTGCAAATGCTCTACGTGAGGGTAAAAATGTTTTGCACTACACATTTGAGCTTTCAGAAACATCTGTAGGCATTCGTTATGATTCCAATCTATGTGATATTGATTCTAATGAAGTAATCGACAGACAAGATGATGTAAAAAAGTGTTATGAGAATAATGCTCTTGGCCGTCTATACATCAAGGAATATCCTACTAATTCTGCGTCTGTCTATACTTTAAAATCACATATTGAACGACTCGATCTAAAGGGATTTAAACCAGACATGATTATCATTGATTATGCTGACATCATGAGATCGACTCGTCAATTTGATTCATTACGTCATGAACTAAAGTTAGTTTATGAGGAATTGCGCGGCCTTGCTATGGAATTACAAGTGCCAGTCTGGACAGCATCACAAGCTAATAAGGAAGGCGCGAATGCAGAAGTTATTGATATGACCAATATGGCCGAAGCATATGGTAAGGCAATGATTTGTGATGTAATCGTTTCTGTATCGCGACGCCCTCATGAAAAAGCAACAGGCTGGGGTCGTCTTTATATTGCGAAGAACAGAGCAGGCCGAGACGGCCTCATTTTCCCAATAAAGATGAATACAGCACGAAGTCTCTTTGAAATAACAGGCGCTGCAGATGCTCCTGATAATTCAAATGTTTCTGCAGAAGATATTCAGAAGCAGGCACTTAGGGCACGTTGGAAGGAACTTAAGGCAGAACTCCCGTCGCCTAAAATTTCTGTAAATGATATCAACCCCACTATCGAACCTGTTGTATAGTTAGTTGTCCGTCACGAGGAAACAAAGTCAAGCATGACAAAGTACACAAGAGAAGACGCATTAAATGTATCACAGGTTTATTTCAATGGAGACGAGCTTGCAGCATCAGTATTTGTTGATAAATACGCATTAAGAAATACTGAGGGCGAATTTCTTGAAACACATCCGACTCATATGCATAGACGTCTTGCAAAGGAATTTGCACGAATCGAGTCAAAATATCCAAATCCAATGTCAGAAGATGAGATCTTTGGATATTTTGACAGATGGGAAATTGTTCCTCAGGGTTCACCGATGTCAGCAATAGGAAATCCATATAAGATTCAGTCGTTATCAAATTGTTTTGTCATCAAATCACCAGAAGATTCTTATGGTGGCATAATGTTTGCTGATCAGGAACAGGCACAAATAATGAAACGCCGCGGCGGCGTAGGATTTGATATATCAACACTTCGTCCAAAGGGCATGAATACAGCCAATGCAGCCGGCACAACTGATGGCATTGGAATTTTCATGGAACGATTTTCAAATACATGTCGTGAAGTTGCACAGGGCGGCAGGCGAGGCGCTTTGATGTTGACAATTTCAATTAAAAGCCTCGATATTGAGACATTCATTAATATCAAACGAGACTTGAAAAAAGTTACAGGCGCAAATGTTTCAATTAAGCTCACTGATGATTTCATGAAAGCTGTAAAGGATGACACAAACTTCACACTTCAATGGCCCGTTGACGTTCCAATAGAAGAAGCACTATCGACTCGTGTAGTTAAGGCAAAAGATATTTGGAATCAGATTGTAGATGCTGCATGGACGTCTGCAGAACCAGGTCTCTTATTCTGGGACACTGTAAAGACGTGGACGCCTACTGAAGCATATGCTAGCAAGGGATATGCGAGCACATCTGTCAATCCTTGTGGTGAATTAGTGCTTAGTCCGTATGATAGCTGTAGACTCCTTTTGATCAATTTGACAAAATTCGTTAATAATCCATTTGAGAAGACAGCAAGTTTTGATTTTGAACGCTTTGCTATTGTAGCAGTAAAGGCACAACGTTTAATGGATGATCTTGTCGATCTTGAAATGGAGGCTGTAGATAAGATTTTAGCAAAAATCAAATCAGATCCTGAATCAAATTCTGTAAAGCAGCAAGAAGCTGATCTCTGGCTTAAGATTAAAAATGCTACATCTGGCGGAAGACGAACAGGACTAGGCGTCACTGGCTTAGGAGATACACTTGCATACGTTAACATTCGTTATGGCTCTCAAGATTCTATTGAACAAACAAGCAGCATATACAAATCGCTCTCTCATTCTGCTTATCAATCATCGATTATAATGGCAAAGGAACGAGGGCCATTTCCAGTATATGATTTTGAACTTGAAAAGAATAGCAAATTCTTGTGCAGATTAATGGCAGAAATGCCCGAATCAGTTGTAAATGAATGGAAGCAATATGGTCGCAGAAATATCGCACTAACTACAACAGCACCAGCTGGTTCAGTTTCATGTCTTACACAAACGACAAGTGGAATCGAACCTGCATATCTTCTTGCTTATACACGACGCAAGAAAATTACAGCTGAATCAGGTGATGTCAGTGTTGATTTTATTGATCCGATGGGTGACAAATGGCATGAATTCAAAGTTTATCATCATGGATTTAAAAAGTGGATGGAAGTAACAGGAAAATCTGAAGAGAACATCAATGAATCGCCATATTGGGGTGCAACATCAAATGACATTGATTGGAAGATGTCAGTCGCACTTCAGTCAGCAGCTCAGCAATATGTATGCCATAGTTTATCAAAGACATGCAATTTACCAAATGAAGCAACACGAGAACTTGTATCTGAAATTTACATGTCTGCATGGGAATCAGGTTGTAAAGGATTTACAGTATATCGAGACGGATGTCGTTCAGGTGTATTAATAAAAAATGAAGAAAAGAGCGTAGAAGAATCATCAATACAACCTGTAGAAGTCATTGAAAATCATGCACCAAAACGACCCAAGGAATTACCTTGTGATATTCATCGAATTAACGTGCGTTGCACTGAAGGAACTGAAAGCTATCTGGTGCTTGTTGGTAAGTTGGCAGGACGACCGTACGAGGTATTTTGCGGCGTATCTGCACATGTCGAGGTGCCGCGTAAATCAAAGGTTGGCACACTTATCAAGAACGTAAAGAAATCAGGAATGGCAACATACAATTTGTCAATTCCTATAGGTGATGATGACTGCCTTCTCTTTAAAGATGTCGTAAATTTGTTTGATAATCCCAATCATGGTGCACATACCAGAACAGTTTCATTGGCATTGCGGCATGGAATTCCAATTAGTTTTGTCTGTGAACAATTGAGAAAAGACAAACACAGTGATATGCAGAGCTTCTCGTCAGTCTTGTCAAGAGTTCTCAAGGGCTACATTCCAGATGGAACAGTATCAGCTTCAGACAAGACATGCCCATCATGCGGCGTCGATGGCTTAATTTACATCGAAGGCTGTGTGTCATGTGTTGGTTGTTCTTACAGCCGATGCGGTTAACAAATACACAATTTTGAACTGTAACAGCCTATTTACAAATTGGAGACGTCAATATGACCATAGCAAAACGACAACTTTCACAGATTCAGAATATCCTTCGTGAAGGATCTGATGAGATTATACAAGCACAAAAAATTAGAAAAGTACTGCTTGATGAATCATTAGAGCGATATGATAATGAAAAATTTAATTCCATTGCAATTGAAGTTGTAGATGAGGATGGTCAGGATTTAGCGCTTAATTTATTGACTCAATTTAATCCAAAACTTTTCTATAGATTAGCAGCATTTTCAAATGGTACTAAAATGTTTACATATAAGCACCACGGCAAGCAGTTAATGAATGATGTCGAATATTTCGATGCTGATGGATTAATGGAACTGAAACGTGAGTTTGCTACTGATGTATCTGCTGCATTGGAAAAATATGCACTTGAGATTTCAGAACTTGTTGCACATATGGCTGAAGGTGAATCTTCGCAAGGCGAAATGAGTGATTATGTGCCTGGTTACGGGTCTGACGATACGGACACAGTCTGACATGTCACAAGCTGATTTCAAAATATTACGTTCTGTCATTGAAGAAGAACTAAAAATCAAAGCATACAAAGCGAAAAAGCTTAAGGAAGATTATGCCAGAGGGATCCCAGACTTTGCATTGTCACAGGTATCTTCAGAAGCATGCGAGAGTCTAAAGCGGTATATCGTTCGTTACATACAGACTGTGTCATCTAATGCTACACAAAAGAGAGAGATGATAGGTGCAGCAAATGCAGTGCTTGAGAAACTTGAAACAGATCTCAAAGCAAAAATGGAAGATAGTCTCTTACAATTTATGCGGAACACATAGTTAATACTTTCGGAAGAAAGATGAAGTGATGGAACACCGCCGGCCGCGTCGAGGTACAACATGAAGATAAAATTATCACAGCTAAGATCGATTATAAGGGAAACAATTGACAGTGATTTCACAGAAGATGAAATGTTAAATTTTCGACAAGGATTGGGCGTAGAACGCACTGGCTCAGTTATGGGTAAACAACCTGATAATGCAGCTTATGCGCTCACGAAAAAGAAAGCAAGTGCTGCTTACGAAAATGCAATGAAAAAACATGCATCATCATGGACAAACTACTCTAAAGAAAACCCAAAACTTGATGATTATGAGCTTACAGATATTGCAATGGATTCACTTGTAGATTTTTTTGACAATAATCCGGATTGGGGTCATTGGGCACAGATTCTGAATCTCTCCCGCGATATAATTAAAGAAGAAGTGTCAGCCGCTGTATGTCAAGCGATGGGCATAGATGTTTATCAATAATTGATAAAAAAACAAATAACATGAAGATTACAACAGATCAGCTTAAGCAGATAATCAAGGAAGAGCTGAAAAAAAGTCAGCCTGCTAAACAATTGAATCTTCCGTTTCTTGGCGGAAAAGTTACTGTAAAGTGGAGCTGGAAGCAAAACTTACTATTTCCAGGTGTTCTTTTCTTAAAGAAATATGTACCAGGAATGTCAAAAGCCGCAATCGCAAAAAGAGAAGAAGCAGTTGCAAATAGAAGAATCGTGTTTAATGATCTGCAGACCGCTGAAGCTTTCAAGAAAGACCTTAAAGACTGTGCAGATTATTCTATTGGAAACATGGGCGGTTCAGATATGAAGATTACTATCGAGGAATCAAAAAAAGCTGAATCTTCAGACGTATTAGCAACCATTCGTCGTCAGGTTCGAAAGATCATGCTTGAACGAATGAAGTGACACAAAGCTGTGTCATTTGTTAAATGACACCGTGCAGCGTATATTTGCTCAATGCCGCCTCAAGACAATACTGTAGAGTTAATTGGTGTTTACGGTTCTGATGAGACTCATGCACTTTCTGCATGGACATCTACTTCAAGAGAATTAACGCCTGAGAAGAAAGCAAGAATTCCTGCTCTGCTCTCAACACTGGCAAAAGATGGTCATCATACTGTTTTTGAGAAATCATCACTGCATTTTCTTATAACAACTGACGTTGCAACACATATTCAGCTGTGTAAGCATCGTATAAGTGTTTCTGTAAATACCGAGAGCGCAAGATATAAAGAACTAAAAGATGACAAGTATTATGTGCCATGTGATTTCGTCCTTGAAGAACGAGAACATTACATAGCATATATGGAAAATTCATTGCGAGAATATCACGATGCGCTGAAACGACTTGTCGCAGGTGGAATGGATAGAAAGCGTGCAAAGGAAACAGCGCGGTTTTACCTGCCATATGCAAATCAGATAACTCAAGACGTCATGTTTAATTTCAGAAGCTTTCATCATTTTCTCAAGCTTCGTTATGAAAAAAATGCTCAGGTAGAAATAAGGAATATTGCTGGGGAAATGTTACGACTTGTTTCTGAGGCCGGCGCGTTTGAACATACATTGATCGCATTCGGATACACGTTATAATTGAAACGAAAGATTTTGTATTCTTGTGCTTGAAAATGTTCTAAGCCTAGATGTAATATCTTGCAACAAGGAGCTGTAGAAAACATCTAAATGTCAAAGATAATCGCAATAGAGGGCCCAGATAGGGTAGGTAAGAAATCTCAATCAAAGCTCCTCAAGGACAACCTGGTCCGTGCAGGTTATAGATGCGCATTGATCGAAGTACCTGTAAGTGATAACCTTACATATAGTATCATTTATTGGATGCTTGGCAATGGTCTTGCCAAGAAGCTTCCAAAATCATTTCAATGGATGCAATGTCTTAATCGATGGATTTTTCAGACATTCAAGCTTGTCAACATAGAACACAATTTTGACTATATCATCTTTGACAGGTGGAGTCTCTCTACAGTCGTGTATGGAGCTGTCGAAGGATTGTCAGCTTCTGAAATCGATACACAATATCAACTGATTCGTAAGCCTGATATTACATTTATCATGCTTGGTGATGCACATCCACATGTTGCAGAAGATCATTATGAAGCAGACGCAGAATTACAGGAAAATGTAAGGCTTGTCTATGCAAATTGGGCAGAATGTAATTCAGATGAATGCATCGTGCTAGATTGCAACCAGCCGCAAGAAGACATAGCAAATGAAATTGTGCAATGCCTTATTGAATGCGGCATTGTACCATCTGATTCAGATTCTGAGATTGAAGAAGATTCACTAGTTCACTAGAAAAAGGAAAAAATTATGATCGAAAACAATGACATGTACTTGGCTGACAGCGTTCTTCATAGAGTAGTTCAAATCGTTCAGGAGGGATTTCTTCTTGGCGTTGATGTGTCAGATCTACTTCGACAAATTCGTCTTACGACAGACGAAACAGAACCTGGCGCGCTGATTCTAACAAATGTATATTCTGCGTCTGTCGATAAAATGCATGAAAAGTATCTGGAAGATGCAAAGCGACTAGCAGCAGGTGCTGGTGGCATTGTTGTTACTTGATCTAATATTTCTTAAAATTAGTTTTTGAACATATATAGTTAGATCAGGGACACAGCAATGAAACTAACATCAACACAGCTTCGTACAATTATAGTTGAAACTATGAATGAGGCAAAGGCTTCAAAAAATGAAGGTGGTCCGAATCATGCCGCATTTATTGCAAAAATTGATGTTATCACTGATGCGCTGTCGACAAAATTAGAGAGTGCAAAGTCGCTTGAAAAAGCAATAGAAGTTGCACAAGCTGCTGCTGAACGTATTATGAAATTAACAATGGCTGCTTCTGCAAAAATTGAAAAATCAAAGCCTGCAGCCGAATATGTTCCTGGGCGTTCATTTCGTGGCGCGCCGCGCACCCGGCTCGCCGACTGGTAAATCATAATCTTGGAAATATAAATACAATGAATGATTCAACGCTTCGATACAAGCTATATGAGGCAGCAATCGTAGCTGGAATAAATTCTGATCAATATGATAACTTGTCTGAAGGGATGTTTGATTTCTTCAAGGATATTTTTCGAGATATAAAAGCAGGAAAAGAAACAGCCTCAGGAACTGCTGCTGCAATTAAGAAACTTTTTTCTGATAACAAAAATAAGGTGATTGTCAAGGAATTTACTCAAGACTTCAATAAGCTTGCTATGGCCGCTTCAAAGGCTGGAATTGGTAGAGAAGCTTTGAAAAGTATTGTCGACGGTGTTTTTGCCGACGTTTCAAAGAATCTGACGTCAGGACAATCACCACAAGACAATGTAACGTCCGATATTAAACCAGGCACTGCAATCGATCAAAACAAAGCAAATGAAGCAGTTCCTGCACTTGCATCTGTCGCAGCACAGATCGCCGGATCAGATCCAGAAAAAGCAAAAGAGCAAGTCATTAAAAATAAAATCAACGTGCCAAAGGCAACACAGATTCTTGCAAAGGCACTTGAAAATACTACACGTGTTGCTGCTGACAAAATTCAAAAAGTTATTGATGTGCTTATACAACACAATCATATGGTTGCAGAATCACGTCATAAATCACTTTCAGATAGTCTTCTCGAGGCTCGCAAAGTTGTTTTTGCAAAGAGTCAAATAGAACGATTGAATGTTATTGCTGGAATCATTACAGAAAAAGATGAAAGCAAATCTGGCAAAACAATCGTAGGTATTCGTCCGTCACTAGTTGCTGCAATCAAAGATATTCGTCAAAAATATACTTCTGAAGAGATTAGCGATGATGAGCTTCTCAAGATATTGAAAACTCTTGATGATCTAGACTCAATAAAAATCAAGTAATGTAATTCCTCATATTTGCGGTATATGATGAATCAATGAAGTCCGAGCTTAGTGCAGCACTTTGTGCAAAATATCCGCAGATCTTTGCAGATCTTCTTGTTGCAGGCAAGAAGATTCCATTTTATATAGAAGCACCTGACGGTTGGTATGATCTGATCGATCTGTTGTGTAAACAGCTTATGTTTGCAACAGATGCATCAAGTTCTGATCCTGTTCCTATTGTTTTACAGGTTAAGACAAAGTTTGGTGGTCTTCGATTCTATGTTGGCGGAGCTTCTAATCGTGTGTCAGGAATGATTAGCATGGCAGAGGCAATGTCACATATTATTTGTGAGATGTGTGGAAATAAGGCAAAGACTCGAAACGAAAGCTGGGTCATTACTTTATGTGATGATTGCCACAAAGCACGTAAGCAGAGTAAAAAGTGAAGAAATATGAGTGGATGACAGATGTTCATCTTGATCATCTTGAACGTTCTGGTGGAATAGATCATGTCAAGAATGATTTTGTCAGGCAGATAGGCAAAGACGTTGATGGTATCATGATCACAGGTGACATATCGCTCGGAAGTGATATCGTAAGACATCTTGAGATCATCGATTCTATTGTCGACAAGCCTGTTTATTTTGTTCTAGGAAATCATGATTTTTACAAGGGCTCTTTTCAAGACACTCGTCAAGCAGTCATAGATTGTGCAACATCTTCTAAAAATTTGAATTATATGACATCAAAGTCATTTATTTCACTTACCAATGACACAGCGATTGTAGGACATGATGGTTGGTATGACGGCTATCATGGTGATGCTATTTCATCGCCTTACATAATGTCTGATTGGCTTCAGATTGCAGAGTACATCAATGCAGGTGCACTGCATAAATTTCCGTCACAGATTCCAACACAATTTTACGTGCGTCCAAATTTTGGAATCATCTTAGGAATATCACGTCAACAGGCTATGAATGCTGCACAACATGTTCTTGATAGCGCAACGTTGGCTGCAAAGACGCACAAGTCTGTTTTCATCATGACGCACGTTCCGCCGTTTTTAGATTTATATATACGAAAACCAACTGACGGAGAAGTTTCTGCGGCGCCGTGGTACACTTCAAAGTTTATGGGTGAAGCAATCATTGAGATTGCAAATTTACATCCTGATGTACGATTTGACGTTTTTTGTGGTCATACTCATCAGAAAAAAGACGTCCAAATTTCAAATAATGTCTTTGGTCATGTAGGACCTTCTGCTTATGGAAGTCCTCAGTGTGCAGGCATTATCATTGCAAATTAAATCGTGAATACGTTGTTATATCGAATTGTGTACCATACACATGTTAAACATGCAAATAAATTCATTTGAAGACGGTCACGCAATTAATGGAGATTGTACAGATCCTGCTATCATAGACGAAGTAAAGCTATTACTGGGTGATGATCTTGCATCTCTTGTTGCAACAGATCCACCGTATGGAAACGTGATCAATGAGAAATGGGACAAATGGCGCGACGGCCAACGAGCATTTGTTGACTGGATGATGGAATGGACAAATAATTATTCTGATCTCTTGATACCTGGCGGTGCCATGTATGTTTGGGGCGGATATGGTGTCCCGGGATTTCGTCCTTTTTTCGAGTATGCTTCTCGTGTAGAAGATGATACGCCGATGAAGATTGCGAATCTAATAACGTGGTCAAAAAAGAGAGCGTATGGTGTACAGAAAAATTATCTAGCAACACGCGAAGAAATTCTGTACATGATAAAGGGTAGCGTAAAAACGACTGCAACGTTTAACATACCACTGCTTACGAATAAGCGTGGTTATGCTGGTTATAATACCAAATACCCAGCAAAGTCAGAGTTTTACAGACGAACAAATGTTTGGACAGACGTAACAGAGATCTTTCGAGGAAAAGTTCATCCAACACAAAAACCATTGCGCGTAGTTGAGATTCCAATCGAAGTGAACACAAATCCAGGCGACTGGGTTATTGATCCCTTTGCAGGTTCTTTGTCAACGGCAATTGCTGCCCGTAAATTAGGTCGCAAATGGATCTGCATTGAAAAAGATGCAAGCATTTATAATGCAGCAATTGCAAGTCTAACGTCAGGTGCACAACGCAAGAGATGAAGTATTACTAGATTATATTGACATTGTCTGCCGGCGACACTCAGATTATGTTTCAAAAATTTGCTGTGTAGACAACAGGACAATTTAATAGATATTTCAGAATGTCACAATGAAGCATTCACTTCTTCTAAACGCAGACTGCACACCGCTCAATTTTGTCCCGAGCGTCCGTGCATTCAATTTGATTTTTAATGGTCGCGCAGAAGTGATGTCCCTCGGTGTAGGTCTTAGCATTTGGGATGATAAGCTTATAACAGTAACAAAATCTTATGACGTTCCAGCGACAATAAGACTTCTATCACGCGTCAATAGACGCAGTATGGTGCCTCGTTTTAGAAAGCATTCTGTTTTTAGTCGTGATAATTGGCAATGTCAATATTGTGGAGTCGACCTCACTGCTAGTTCTAGAACTGTCGATCATGTAGTTCCTAGATGCCGCGGCGGCACCAATTCATGGAAAAATTGTGTTGCATCGTGCAGGCGATGCAATTCTAAAAAAGGCAATCGTTCACTTTCTGAATCGGGCATGAGTCTAAAAAAGAATCCGATTGAGCCAAGAATAACACATTTTTGGGAAATGCGAAACTATGCTTCATGGCATCCTGACTGGCATGCATTTTTTGATTCGAACGATACATATAGAGCGTGAATCTCTACTTACTTCGTCAAATTATTTTAGAAAGTGATGCTGCTTATGCAGGCATGTTCAAAAAAGGTGACGAAATCTTGTATGGTAAGTACAAAAATAAAAAAGGCAAGATCAAAGACATCTATCTAGATGATAATGATCGTCCAACGATTGATATTGAACCATTCCCAAAGGGCAAAAAGAAGACTGTATCAACTGGTCTGTACAAGATATGGTCACCAAAAGAACCTTTTGTCATAGATGATGTCAAAGAATCATTTTTGGATCTTCGCAAATTCATTCGAGAAGAATTGTCAGGTTCTGATCCAAATGAATCATATGACAAAGACCTCGTAGATGATCCCGCATTCAATAAAGACAGCGTTTATGTTCCTAATGACGTAAAACAAAAGATCAAAGGTTGGGCTAAAGACATGAAGTTGTCTCGATAATCTAAGATTTTCTCTTTGATGAATACTTATTCGTCAGGAGTCTATGTAGTATGCACTTGAAACTTAAAGAGTTGCAGCAAGTTGTAAAGAGAACGATGAGAGACGAGAAGTCTCACATTGCACTTCGCGAAGAGCTTACGCGAGTTCTTGGCCAGGGAATAGAAGGAAAAGGAGACTATATCAGTGTTGCAAAAGCAGCCAATGAACAATTGGATATTCTTGAATCTACCGGAAGATTTCCGCGTCAAGGATCGTTCAAATTATCTGTGCTTGTTGAAGCAATAACAAGTCAGTCTTCAGCAGTCAGAAAACTGGCTGCAAGAGTACTTCCTGAAAAATTTATCAGAAATATGATTAATGATTCAGAGTCGAGCGTTCGAACTGCAGCTGCAAAGCGGCTGTCCTACGCTCAGATAAGGGAAGCAATTCGTAAATACCCGGGTGATGATCAGCTGCGATGTATTGCAAAAGCAAAGAGACTTGCTGAGGCAGGTCTTCCGACACCAAAGGCTGAAGACGAACCTTTTGACATGTATGGCGATAAGCCAATGGGCGATTCAGGCAAAACCCAAGAGGGTGATGACATGTCAGATGCTTGGTATGAACGAAAAGCAATTGATATTTGCAAACAATTCGGTTCGAATATTGAAGGCCAATGGGAAGAGATAATCGCAACTAGAGTTGTTGCATCACACTATTCTACGATGCGCGTGATGCTTGATAGAGAAAAGCTTCTCAAAGCAATTTATGACAATATTAAGACTAATGAGGATGCAGTTCTTGGTGAAGGTTCATTAAAATCATTGATTCATAGACTTCGTAGTGATTCTCATCTTGATGAATCATTTATGCCTGTCATTGAAGAATCAAATGATCCAATAAAATCTCTTCTTGAATCTAATCTTTCTCCTTCTGATTATGTGAAAAAAGCAGAAGAAGTTTTCACAATCAGGAAATCGACTGTGCCTGCTGGAATTAAGAAATTCAGAATAGGCGAAAACAGACTCATAGACACAATGATCCCTGTCAAGGGACAAATGCCAGATGGCAAATGCATTAATTCAATTGCTGAACGAGCACTTGAGACATATGTCAAACACTGGAATGGCCAGCAATCACTCCGCGGAGAACCATACACGTTAACGTGGAATCACAATCCAATGGGCATGGATATTGTGGGTTTTAACGTTACGTTAAAGTAAGTCAAGGATTTATGAAGAGACGTCTAGTAGAAACGCTTGAAATGAAGATTGTTGCCGATCCAAATGTCGAAATAGTAGTCGATAATATGATTTCTGAATGGGGTGCCGTTTCTTATCCTCAGCTTTCTGTGTTTCTTGTTCATCTCAAATTTCTATCGCAAATACACCAGACACATCATTGGACAACAAAGGGAGATCCGTTTTATGGCGATCATCTTTTATATTCTCGTCTATATGATGGTATTGCAGGAGAAGTTGATTCGATAGCTGAAAAAGCAGTGGGACTTGGTTCAACTGCAAATGTTGACCTCGTCCTTCAGACGTCACAAATCATGAAGCTTGTTCATGGCTATGGCATGTCATCGACAATTCCGCAACAGTCTGAGCTAGCAAAGAGATCATATCTTGCAGAAATGAATTTCCTAAAAGTTGCATCATGCCTTGCATCATGTATGAAAGAATGCGGAACATTGACACGTGGTCTTGATAATATGCTTCAGGGAATCGAAGACAAGCATGAAGGCCACGTTTTTCTCTTAAAACAGCGAATTTCTCAGTAATGAAGCTTGCAGAATCAAAATTGCGTCGGATAATTTCTTCAGAAATTAAAAGCGTCTTATCAGAGAAAAATTATTCATTGCGTTTTTTACTCGAGGAAAACGATTCTGTTGCTAAAAGTTCTGAAAAAAAGTCTGTAAATTGGGAAACAGGTTATGAAAGTTTCATAACTGCACTAAAAAGAAATGTGACAAGCAGAAAGGTTAAGGCTTTCATCGCCGCCGGAAAATTAGATGGCAATCCAAATGATGATAAGTTCAAGTTTTCACAAACATCTGTCAATGTTTCTGATTTGATTCCAATGCAAAATGAAATTGACACAAAAAGTTCACTGAGATATTCACTTAAAAATCCAGATAAATTTCAGATGTACGTGAAAAGCACGGGACCATTTTCACCTGGTGACAAACCAATTGTGATATTTAACGACAAGTACATTATAGACGGACATCATCGATGGGCAGAATTGTATTGTTGCAATAAAGATGCAAGTATAGAATGCATCAATGCTCAAATCGGAGGACTTGAGCCACTTGACGTACTCAAAGCAGTACAGGCAGCTATAGCAGTACAGTCAGGTGAAGTTCGAACAGAAACTGTTGATGGCATCAATTTATTGACCATCGATGATCAATCACTTGATTCGTATCTTGACAAGAACATAACAGATCAGTTCGTTATAGCGATTGAGAATGATCTTGACGTCTTAGAAAAGATAAATGCAAGCGATGATACGCTTCAGTCAATAAAAGATCATATCGTATCAAATGTGGAACAAATGAAAAATATGTCACAACCAATTGCAGGAGCTCCTACACGTGGTTTTATGCCGCAAACAAGTAATATCAACTGGGAAAAACCTCTAGCAGCAGGCATAATAGATATCGTAGCACCTCATGCGTCAAATGATGCACTTGAAAAAGTTGCCGAGAACAAAATCACAAAAAATCAATCTATAATACTTGAGCGATGGCACAAGATTGCAGGGTTAATTTCATGAATCGATCAATAACAGTTATTTTATCTTGCTTGTTCATATCAACTAGTTGTGCTACATCTAATGAGAGTACTTTGCCTTTTTATGGTAATGATGCATCAATAGGCGGTTCATCAGGTGCATTAACTGCGGGAGGTTCTTCGGGTTATTCTTCAGGAGGATCAATTGTAAATTCTTCAGGCGGATCAGCTGGTGGATCTACAGGAATCTTAACAGGCGGATCAACTAGCACATTGTGTAGAGTACAATACTGTCCATCATCAGGTTCAGGTGTCAGCTGTTGTTTAAGCACTTCTGGGCCATGTGGAGTTGATTTTGGTATGGGCTGCACTTCAATTCCAAAAGACGGTGGTTAAATCATGAAACTCACTGAAAGACATCTTCGCAAGATCATTCGAGAGACAATCAGCGATACATCAGCCGAGCTTGATAAGCGAAATACACTTATTTCAATGTACTCAGATACGTACAAAGAGATATATGGCATCAGGCCGCATGGAGTAGACTTTTCAAGTTATACAAGTGCAGATATAAAAGAAGAGCTCGATGACTTGCGAAATAATGAAAGATATGAAGAGATAGGTAATGACAATGAAGATTACTAAAACACAACTTCTTAGAATTATCAAGGAAGAACAAGATGTAACATCAAAAGAACTCATAAAGAGTTATCTTGAAAAAGCAAAGAAAGCCGTCACAAAAGCACAGAGCTTTCTTAATGATGATGATCCGTCAAAAGAAGAACTTGAGCAAGCATGGACGCTAATAGATGCTGTGTATTCTGACTATATTTCTACGCTCGAATCAAAAAAGCGATCCAATCGTTCAAAAACATTGTCTGAGAGCTATACACGAATCACAGATACAGAAATGAAGGCTTGGAAAAATGGCGACTGGGGATTCGTATCAGAAGGAATTCAAGATCCAAAGGAGATGACTGCGCTGGATGCAGCGAAATTCATCTCATCACAGTCAGGCGATACTTCCTCACCTTCTGATATCATCGACTCAGAAACAGGAGAGATATATCTCACAGCAGGTGAACTGTATGGTTCATCAGATCTACACCCAGATGCAGATATTCGTTATGCTGATTTGCAAGCAAAATCAGCAGCTGCTGAAGAAGAAGAAGAGAAACAATGGACAGACGAGACTGCTAAATGGGATTCAGAAAAGCCTGGTTATCTCGAATTTGCAGAGCGAGAATATCTCCTCGCTGTTCATGACTTCGCTTCAGAATTTTCTAGTTGGTCTTCTGACATCGATCCTTCTGAAAAGCTTGACGCAGCACAAGACGTCGCGCCAGATGCCGCTTTAAGCTTCTTCTATAGATATCCTGAATGGACTGTATGGGCTAGACAGTTACATCTATCAAAGCAAGATATTCAATCTGCCGTCGCAGAAGCTATTCACGAAGTTATAATTACCAATTAATAAAAAGAAGATACTATGAAATTAACAATATCACAATTACGCAAAATCATTAGTGAGGCAATTGAAGCAAAGTCTGTCACTGAAGTAAAACCAACTACTAAAGAAAAACTCGACCCTCACCTCGTCACTAATGATGATTTCTCCGCCGCGAATAGGTCAATTTTAGATTTAATTGGTCTCGGTGGTGGTAACGATCAAGAGATAGTTGATAGGACAGTTCAGCGTCGCAAATTTGTAAATGCACTTCGTAAGGCTGGATACGATGGCTATGAAATAGAAAAAGCCTGGAGCGAAGCTTGCAATGACCAGGGAGTTGTTCCAAGCGGATCAGATACGCGAAACAATCCATGGGATTGATTGTCTAAATATGCTTCAATGGATTACAGCATAATGTGAAGCACTATAGCTGATCGCTTCATTTCTTTTTGTGCTTATTATGAATTGACCATGCAACGGCCCAGGGATTATCGATGTCAGGGTTTTTCTTGAGAGCCTTCACGAGTTTTTCATCGCCTGGCGGCGCAACTTCATCAATTTCATCCTCGTCTAATTTCATGAAACCATTTGATGAAATGATATTGTCATTGCATTCACAGTTTCCATCGATTGACATCATGCCACATTCTGGACAGACTTCAGGTTCATCACGAACGCCAATTGGTGCATCGCCCGCATAACTTCCAATAGGATCACCGAATCGTTCTTGAATAATGTTCGAAGTTGACTTCTTTTGCATGATGTTTTAAATATGCGTATTGTACTGCAATTTTCTGTATATTACTATTAAGCTGTTATGACAAAATGCAAACTTGACGACATGTTCAAACTTCGTGAGAAGTTTATGAAAGATCTTGCAGCAAAGAGGCCTGCTGTTCTGCAGGAATGGCCTGTTGATATCTCCAAGAAAGAGTCACAACAGATTGTCAGAGATACAGTTTTAAAGGGAGTCGAAGAAATTTTTGAAGCCATCACACATTGCCGTGGCTGGAAACCTCATCGTCTAACAGAAATAACAGAATTCGATCGAGATTCATTTCTTGAAGAATATGTTGATGCATTTAATTATTTCTTGTCTGTTTTGGTGATGCTGGGAGTATCACCAGAAGAATTTTTCGAAGCATATAAGAAAAAAGATGAAATTATCCATAACAGGCTACTTGGAGATTATTGATGATTGATTGGACAGAACTTTCTGCTGCACTCCGTCAGCAAAAGACATTTTCTGATATCTTTTTTGACTCTGAAGAAATTTCAATCAAAGAAAAAGAAGACATCCTGAAAACGTTTGTGCTTTCATTGCATTCTGAAGTAACTGGTATTACAGAGAGCGTCAATTACAAGGATCACAGACGTCAGTCAATTCCAATCGATAAACAGAAGATTCTTTACAAGACTGTCGATGTATATCGATATTTGTTGGCAATTCTTAATTTGCAAGGAATCGATTCTGATGAATTCTCAAAAGCACTTCAACAAAAGGATGATTTTCTTCATTACAGAAATAATCTAAAGAACAAATCTTGGTCCGGACAGCCTGTCATTCTATTTGATCTGGATGATGTTCTTTCTGAGTTTCGAACATGTTATTTGAAATTTATTCTTGATGAGACTGGCGTTCTACTAGACTCGGAAAGTCATGAATACTACATTGCAACAGAGATTAAAAATGCAGGCCTAGACAACGATTATTTGTTCAAAAAATTCATTGACAGCCATGGTTTTCTGAATTTAAGCATCAATTCAAAGTGGAATGATGTTCTAATGAGATTGAAAGAACAGGGCTGCTGGATTCAGATAATCACTTCTCGACCTGAATCAAATACGACAGCCTTCTATGACACGTATTCATGGCTTGTAAGACACAAGATTCCTGCTGACGGTGTTGCATTTTCATTTGAAAAATTCGCATGGTTGTCATCACAGCCATTCTATAGAACTGGAAATTTTATTGCAATTGACGATTCATCAAAGCATGCTGCAGAATATGCAAAGCATAATGTCGTTACAGTTGTTCCTCAAAAATCATACAACACTGAAGTAAAGCTACTTGAAAATGTTATTTGGACATCTCATGAAACAGATCCATTCTCAACAATTCTAGAATATATCAAAGCAAGAAGTTTGTAATCCGCCAACTGTGTGTCTATAATAGAGGTCTGGAGACATTATGCCCATCAATGATAAGCTACAAAAAGTTGAACTTCCAATGGTACTTAAGTTTGGTCAGAAGCCAAACACTCAATTTCACAACAATCTTGATGCATTAAAGATCGAATTGGTAGATGCTCCAACTCGACAGCAAGCATGGAATGTTGCATGGCATTATGTCAAGGCAACTTGGGCTGACAAACCTGATATCGATCCGCTGAACGGTGTTTCTGATCATGAGCTTTCAAAGAACTTAGAAGACGTGTTTGGCGGAAGAACACTACCAGCACCAATGGAATGTCTAGGATTTACGTTTCGTTTATCAGGCATGTCATTCCAGGAAGTAACACATATTCTGAGACACAGAGCCGGCACGTTTGCTGCACAGTGCACAGGCGACAGAGACCTGCGAGATGACGACGCCGTAATACCAGAGCCAGTTGAAAATTCCCCAGAATTTCTTGAAAGGTGGAAGAAGATTGTTGAGGACTCAAAGCAACTTTATTCTGACATGACAGATTCTAAGGTGGTATCAATGATGGATGCAAGACTCATCTTGCCAAAGTGCATGACTTCATTTTATTACATGCGCTTACCACT
>Ga0315291_10000960_pt1 | contig 38726 bp, 51 predicted proteins | sample YL17G12_20_MG_FD_203070 | JGI IMG/M metagenome (GOLD analysis project Ga0315291, IMG submission 203070) | Sediment microbial communities from Yellowstone Lake, YNP, Wyoming, USA - YL17G12_20 | ecosystem: Environmental > Aquatic > Freshwater > Lake > Sediment | place: USA: Wyoming | collected...
ATCGGACAGGGGAACATCTAAAGGCGCATACCTCAGAGGGAACGCTGGTGTTCAATAGTGTGACGGGGGATATTTCACCGTTGCTGTCAGATCGTCAAGTGAAGTGGATTTTGGAAGATTATAACCGTAAGCGAAAGAAGTTCGTTTTCTAGGAGTTAGCATGTATAACACGATACAGGGAAAAGAATGCCCAATCAAGGTTTGGGCGCCGATACATGATGTTGAATCGGGAGCGTTGACGCAGTTACGGAACTGCGCTGAGTTGCCGTTCATGTTCAAGCATGGAATGGCAGTCATGCCTGATGTTCACCAAGGCTACGGAGTCACGGTGGGGTCTGTCTTGCCTACGGTCAAGGCAGTTGTTCCTGGTGGTGTGGGCGTAGATATTGGGTGTGGTATGATGGCTGCGAAACTTCGTTCAGTCAAAGCAGACTGGTTGCCTGATAACCTTCAGGGATTATTTGATGCGATCATGAAGGCGGTTCCTGTGGGGCAGGACATGCACAACAAGTATGCCACGAATGATCTTGACTTGGGTTACTTGCTCTTACCCAAGAAACTTCAGGATGATGAGGAGCGTGTACGTAAGCAAATAGGTACCCTCGGTGGGGGAAACCACTTCATTGAAATCTGTTTGGACACTGAGGACAATGTGTGGGTCATGTTGCATTCTGGTTCGCGTGGCATCGGCAACCGAATCGGGAACTACTACATTGATGAAGCCAAGAAGATCATGAAGGTGCAAGAAATCAAGTTGACGGACCCTGATTTAGCCTACTTGGTAGAAGGCACGCAGATGTTTGATGACTATTGGCGCGACCTTCAGTGGGCGCAGAAGTACGCGATGGAAAACCGCCGACACATGATGAAGTCAGTCTTACAGGTGATTTCCAAGGAACTTTTCGGGGAACCGAACGCTGATATTAACCCAATGGTGCGCTACACCATGATGGTGAACTGTCACCACAACTATGCAGAGCGAGAGGAGCATTTTGGTGAAGAGGTCATTGTTACTCGTAAGGGGGCTGTGCGTGCTCGCGTTGGTGACTTTGGTATTATCCCTGGAGCGATGGGTGCCAAGTCTTATATCATCGAAGGTTTGGGAAATGCTGACTCGTATTGTTCTTGCTCACACGGCGCGGGTCGTGTCTTATCACGCGGCAAAGCCAAGAAGAAGTTTACCTTAGCAGATGTTGAAACGCAGACTGCGGGACTCATGTGCCGTAAGGACGCTGGTATCATTGACGAATTGAAGGAAGCCTACAAGGACCTTGATGTAGTCATGGAGAACCAGAAGGATTTGGTCAAGATCGTAGCCCAGTTGCGTGCGGTCTTGTGTGTGAAGGGATAGGTGATCTGCCGGTATGAGAAAAGTTGTTGCTTTTCTCATACCGCTGTGTTATACTAAAGGCTAAATAGCGGTATCACTGGAAAGGTATTATGAAAATTAAACGTCAATCAACACAATCGCGGGTGAACGATCTCCTCTCTAAGGACGAACCGACCTTTGGGATTATGGAACTTTCCCCTAATGAACTAAACCTCGCATTGAACTGGTATAACCAGAACAAAGAGAGGGATACCGCGCAAAAGTATCTGACAGATTACTGCAAAGCCAACGGCATAAAAGTCAAGGTCGCGCAGATTGAACATACGGTCAGCACAGTCGGATTTGTGTGCCGTATGCTGAGTCGGGGTGCAATGCTTGATGATAAGTCGCTCGCGTGGCTTTCTAAGCATATCAAGTGCATGCAAGCCATTGTGTTTGATGATAAGACACCCTCCGAAACCAGTATCAAGCCCAAGCCTCCCACCATTCAAGATCGCCTGAAGGAAAAATCAAGTCAAAGTATTGGTATCCTTGAAGGCGCAGTGGATGAATTCATCCTGTCAGATTTCAAGACGATTCCCAATACCCTCCAACTCATGCGTGAGAACGAAGTCAAGGGGTCGCATGGTCCCAACATCGTGAACTTTTTCAAAAAGTATCGTGATGAAATCCATGTTGCCATTGCTGGCACTGATCCGCAGATTGAAGAAGGCTATGACAATTATACTACCCCACAACTGAAAAAGATGGAAGCCCTCTACGATCAGATTATTTCCGACACGCTCACCATCATGGGTGAGGTTGCCAAGTCCCCCCGCAAGAAGAAAGCCAAGTCTCCTGAGAAACAAGTCAAATCCCTCAAGTATTCCCTGGAAGATAAAACCCTCAAGGTCAAATCCATTCCCCCACAGCGTATCGTTGGCTCTGAAGGGGTGTGGGTCTACAACTCTAAGACTCGCCTTCTGAGTTACTATGCCGCCGATGATGCAGCGGGATTGCAGGTCAAGGGCAGCACGCTCCTGAATTACTCCAAGCAGAAGTCCTCAGCCAAGAAGTTGCGGAAGCCTGAAGAAGTGATGCCCAAGGTCCTTTCAGGTGGGAAAGTGGTTCTCAAGAATCTGTTAGATTCGTTGACCACCAAGAATGCCAAGGTCACAGGGCGAATAAATAAGGACACCATATTGGTGAGGGTCACGGTATAATTATGATGACGTGGATACATGTGAATCAGCATAAAATCAGAGCCAACAAAAGGAATGGCACGAATGAACCTGTGATTACGGTCAGGCGCGGTGGAAAGAATACATACTGCCACCAAGTCCATATTGAGGGTCCCTCCGACGTGATCTATTCTGGAAATGAAAGACCATTATTGCCGTGCGGAGCGCGGGTCGCCGTTCTGACAGCATCACCTGTGACGATTATATCATGATTATTGTTGACTTTTCACAGATCGCGTATTCTTGCATCCTTGAGCACTTAGCCTCAACAAAGGTGGTTGAGGCGGACATTGATATGGTCAGACATGTGATTCTCAATTCGCTCCGATCTAACGTCAAGAAGTTCAAGCGTGAGTATGGCGAAGTGGTTATTGCGATGGATGATCGGAACTATTGGCGCCGGGAGTATTTTGCCCACTATAAAGCCAACCGTAAGAAGAACCGCGACAAATCTCCGTTCAATTGGACCAGCATCTTCACCTGCCTTGATACACTCAAGGCGGAACTTCAGGCAAACCTGATGTATAAGATCGTGAGTGTTGAAGGCTGTGAGGCTGATGATATTATCGGAGTCCTAGCCCATACCTATGCACCAAGTCAGAAGATCATGATTGTCTCTGGTGACAAGGATTTCAACCAACTCCAAGTATATGCCAATGTCTATCAGTATTCGCCCTTGTTGAAGAAGATGATTGTTGAGCAGTTTCCAACCGCTGCATTGAAGCAACACATTATTCGTGGTGACTCAGGAGATGGGGTGCCCAACATTCTCTCACCTGATGACGTATTTGTGACGGGTGGCAGACAGAAGCCTATCATGGAAAAGAAGATAATCACCTGGCTAAATATGGAAGCGGAAGCCTTCTGCACCGCAGACATGCTGCGAAACTTCAAGCGCAATGAAATGCTCATTGATCTGAAGCAGATTCCCGAAGCAGTCAAGACCAAGATTGCGGTAGCGTATGAATCGTCAGCGGCGCATGGTCGTAACCATTTCTGGAAGTATTTGATTGCGAGCGGATTGAGAGAATTGACAGCCACCGTAGAGGATTTTTAACCAATGAGGTCACTATGAATTTTGCAAGCGTATTGTTCAACGAGATTTTTGATGAATTTGACAAGCAGAAGAACCGCGAGAATCGGATTGCCGTGCTGCGTAAGTATGCAGCGAATATCTGGTTCAAGGAATTTCTGAACTATGCGTTCAATCCCAAGATCGTATTCGACATTGCTCAGATTCCCAACTACAAGCCTGCGGTAGAACCCGCTGGTGTGTGTTACTCCAATCTCAGCAACGAAATGCGGAGGCTCTATATTTTCATTGTGGGGCATCCGAAGCGCACAGTTAAGTTGCCCCCATTGAAAGAAGCACGAATCCTCAATGCCTTGCTTGGCGCAGTTCATAAGGAAGAAGCGGCATTGCTGGTCAAGTGTTTCAAGAAGGACTTGGAGATCAGATATCTCACCCCCTCGCTCGTCAAGGAAGCCTTTCCTGGCTTGCCATTTGAAGTGGCACAAGCCCAGGTTGAGGAAGCGAAGAAGCCAGAAGTGGCACAAGCCCAGGTTGAGGAAGCGAAGAAGATCAAGAAGATCAAGCCCACAGTCGCAATGACAAAGGTGTAATCATGGAAACAATTGTTGTCAAGAGAATCAGACTCACAGATGGAACCATCGTGTTGAAGTATCCAAAGACCCCGACATGGCTCTGGAACATGGAAGGATACTACAGCGTCCCAACGGATGATCGTCCAATGTATAAACTGTCCACCTTTCTAGTGGAAATGATGCGATGAAATCGTTTGCTGTGATTACTCCGACGATTGGCTCCAAGCATCTGAAGCGGAACATTGAGTCGCTTCGGGGGCAGGATTGCACCCACTATATTGTGGTGGATGGCAAAGAACATTGGTCTGCGTTGAACACTATGCTCATTGGGCCTGGTGGTGTTGGACTGTCACGACAAGAGAAATTCATTTCCTTAGATGTCAATGTCGGTAAAGGCTGGTATGGACATAGGGTTTACGCTGCGGCGTCCTTCCTGGTCAACGAAGATGTCCTCTGTTACCTGGACGAAGATAACTCAGTGTCCCCCAATTATATTGAGGAATTTCAGAAGGTGTTTGAGGAAGATAAATACTCCTGGGCATATACGTTGCGAACCATCATGGATGATGCAGGAGTCATGGTTTGCCAGGATAACTGTGAGAGCCTGGGGCATTGGCCTGTAGCATTCGATCAAACGAGAAATCACATTGACACCGGTTGTTTCGCCATACCGCGAGAAATAGCGGTGAAAGTCGGACATCATTGGTTTGGGCAATGGGGAGCAGATCGTCAGTTTTTTGCAGCCGTGAAAGCGTATGCACCGGAGTTTGGATGCACGATGAAGCATACGATGAATTATAGGATGGGGAGTGAGACCAGTCGGGCTTCAGTTGATATGTTTTTAGAAGGCAACAAAATCTCTGAGCGAACCTACACTGGTGAGAGGAATTACCCGTGGCACGTACTAAGAAACCGGAAAAAACTTCAGACACAGTTCACGTATCAGACGACGAATCCTTGCCCACGATAATTATACAGGAACCTGAAAACGATGTGATCGGGCAGGGGTTACTGGGGCATCATACCCATTTCCTCATGGGGGACCTTGGCAATGAGATTACAGCCAGGGCAATTCAGTGGATCGTGTTTGAACACACAGTTGCGGAACGCCCCGACCATATGACCTTGTATATCAACTCAGAGGGTGGGGACTTATATAATGCCTTCGCCTTGGTAGACATGATGAAGTTGTCGCAGATTCCTATTTACACAGTCGGCATTGGGAAGATTATGTCCGCGGCCGTCTATATATTGGCATGTGGTGCGACGGGGCATCGGTATATCGCTCCCCATACGGGAATTATGATGCACGAATTCTACACGGACATGGGCGGCAAAGAGCATGAGATCAAAGCCTCTATGATTGAAATGGCATACTGTCGGGACCGTGTGAATGAGTTGTTGGTGACGCATTGTGGGATTACAGAAAAGAAGATCAAAGAGAAGTTGTTACAATCCTCTGACGTGTGGCTAACCGCGAAAGAAGCGATCAAATTCAAATTAGCCGATAGTGTGCTCAACGTAATCCTTTAGGAGGAAGTCATGTTTCAGTCGAGACAGTTAGAGAAGCCAGTGCAGAAAACCAAGTTCCGTAAGCAAGCAGAAGAGGAAGTGAGAGACAAGCAAAAGAAGAAGCAGCAACAGAAACAAATGTCGCTGGATAGTCGGGGCTATGATATGTGGTTGGATGACGATGAGCAGTTCTCGAAATGATGTCTCTTCATGTTCCCCAAATCGCCGGTTTTCCGACAATGAGGACACGATATCTTTGTGGAATTAAGTTTAGCTCTATGAGCGATGGCAGTGGGACTATTCTTCATGGCTATGGATCGTATTGATTTGGTTTTCTTGGAATGGGGTTTGTAGGTCCTTCCCAAAGTCCCCTCTCCACCAAGAGTCATGTTGTAGCCATTTCCGTAAATAAAATGTGTGTTAATCTCTTGGATAAGTCTACTCTCCATGACATCAAGAGTATGTTTGGAGTTTTCCGATTCATAGATAATTTCCCATTTGAAATTGCCAGTACCATATTTTCTGATGGCGCGATGGAAGATGTTATGAAATGCTTTATGTGCAGGATTGCGCGAAATTCGTAGATGTTCTCGTTTTCTGCGTGGCCAGGAAGAATCAAATCCTATATAGGATTTACCATTGACGATGTTTGTTGCACGATAAATAGTTGACATAACCTTATTTATGTGGGAGGATGATACCAATGGCTGATGTAAGACAGGAAATTTTCAACGCAGAATGCGCGGTCACCGCTGCCAAACTTGTCTATAAGCAAGCAGAGGAATCTCTGATGTTGGCACAGAAAACCCTAGAGGCTCTGAAGCGCCGGGCATCCTACACCAACGAGAATGTTGCAGACACAAGGCAACTCCTCAATGGCTGATATCCTTCTCGTAGATTGCAGAGGGTTGGAATGCCCTCTGCCGATTATTCAAGTTCGCCTCGCCCTGAACAAGTCTAAAAAGGGTGACGTGCTAATGGTCTATGCTGATGATGAAACCTTTGATAGCGAATTCAGCCGTTTTTGTCAACTTGCCGATATTAAGCTACTTGCCAGGGTAGAACGAGGCGGTTTTCGTGAGTATGAAATCCTCGCCCTTACATAACCTAACAAAAACAACCACTTAGATATGAAAATAGTCCTTGACTCTTTCGCCAGATATGCTATACTTATAGTATGGAAGAACGTCTAGTATACTGGGTTGAACAGGAAAACGTGTCAAGCTGCGAATGCTGCCCTTCGTATCGGTATGTGGTGCAGTCAAACAAGGCGGATAGTCTGTTCGTATCTTCTTCATCTGAAGAAGCCGATGCAGAGTGTGATAGATTGGAAAATGATGCTAAACACTAAAGAACGTGCCTTGTTATTTGCCACCGCTGCGCATGCAGCCGTGGGGCAGAGGCGCAAGTATACAGAGACTCCTTATATCGTGCATCCTATTGAGGTAGCAGAAATCGTGCAGAGTGTGAACCACACGGATGCAATGGTTGCTGCTGCCTATTTGCATGATGTATTGGAAGATACGAAAGTCACAACGAATGTGCTGCGGGAAGAGTTTGGCGATGAAATCACTGCCTTGGTGCTGTGGTTGACTTCGTTAGGCGTAGAAGGAAATCGCGCCGAACGCAAAGCCTTTGATTGTGAATTTCTAGCACATGCACCTGCCGAAGCGCAGACCGTGAAACTTGCCGACCTGATATCAAACACCAGCACCATTGTTCAGTATGACCCCAAGTTCGCTAAGGTCTACCTGAAAGAGAAACTTGATCTGTTGGAAGTCCTCACGAAGGGTGACAAAGAGTTGCACAGACGAGCGTATGAATTGTGTTGGAGGGGGTTATGATGATATACCTATATCTTTACCTATTGGGTGGTTTCATTCTCGGATTGGGTTACATGATCGGGGTGAGGGACGAACGCAAGAATGGTCCGGCGGCTTGCCAAAAGATCATGGACGAGGATATCGCTCAGTATCATTCAGATGTGAAAGAGTGGAATGATCTAGCGGACAAGGTAGAAGTTGCGGAGATTGACTTCGCGCCTGCCAGTAAGCGTATCAAACAATATGGGCATTTGAGGTTGATAAAATGACGATCCTGGGAATAGTAGTTGGTATCACGCTTGGATTCGGTGGTGGGTATTTCATTGCCAAGGCGCGACAGGTTGTAAAGAATGCCGAGTTTGAGGCAACGGGTGTGTTGCTCAAGGAGCGTCTCAGATTGAAGGGACTGGTGAAGTAATGGCAAAGTTTCATGTTGGGGTCATGACCGTCTATGAATTTGAGATTGATTCGGATAAACCGGAAGATGCAAAGTTTCTGGTGGAAGATGGAGAGATGCCAAGGAACCATGAAGTTGTTGGCGTATGGGTGCAAGACGTAGAAAGGCTAGAGCCGTAAGGCGAGGAGCAAATTATGAGCAGACCGAAAGTAAAACCAAAGGGTGAAAAGAGGACGGGAACGGTTCTTGAAAGTGAAGCAGACTTAGAGAAGTTGTGCAGAGATTTTGATGTGACTGACGAAGAGGATATTGAGGATATCGTGTCAGGTCGCATTGGCGAAAACATTGATTGGTAATGGAGGAATTATGACTGGGTTGGATCGTGAAGGCGAATGGTTGGTGCCGGTGGTCGTTTTTATAATCCTGGCAACAGTGTTTGGGTTAATAGGTGTTGGGGGTTATTTTTGGAATACCTATACCTGTGACAGCAAGTGGAAAGCCAGTGGCATGAGGTCGGAGTATGGTTATATCAACGGGTGCATGCTGGAAGTCACACCTGGAAAGTGGATTCCTTCAGACCGTTATCGTAGCATTGATTAGTCAACCGTTTCAATAAATAAAAGGAGATCAGTAATATGGCAGCACAGCAGGAGAACACCAAGAGGCAGGGAACGCGCAAGGTCATGGGTTCATGGCTTCAGATGAAGAAGCACATGACCTACACCAAGTATTCCCACTTGCCTACCGCAGAGAAGGTAGCCATTCAGAAGGAATACAGCGGAAGAGGAAAGGAGTCAGTTCGTGAGCCTGGACAAAGCAATCGAACACAAGAAGGAACTGAGGCAACCGTATAGGAAGTCAAAGTCCTTTGACACAAGTTGTCGCAATCATGGACGATGCTCATGGTGCGAACATAATCGGAAGCATCAGCAACATAAGGCGGAATTATCCGCAAGTGAACGAGGAGAATTAGATCATGGCGACGAGTAAGGAATTGTTGGCACCGAAGGAAATCACCCGCAAGGAATTGGCTGAGTTAGTGGATGCGTGGGTGGCTGAAGGGAATGAAATCACGCAAGTTGCCCCTGGGGTTGCGTTGAACTTTAGAACTCCCGAATCCCCGAAGGTTCCAATCCCCAAGAAAATCAGGAAACTTCGCAGATTGAAGGAAGCCGCGAATGCACCCAAGGTAGTGAAGCGCACCAAGACTAAGACCAAGACTAAGACCAAGACCAAGAAGCGCAAATAATACTTGACAGTGCGGGGGGAATGTGGTATACTATACGTTGGAGAATGCAATGGGTGATACGATGGAGACGCTGGAGACGCGCAGGGGTCGAGGCAAAAGCAAGAAAGCATGGCAATCGGAAAAACTGTTGCTGATCTTGCTTGATGGGCATGAGGCTCCTGTGCACGAATTGGAATCGTTGCTCTCCTCTGAGATTGTCTTTTCAAGAATGTCAAGTTACTTGTGGGATTTGAAGCGAGCGGGGGCAAACATCCTCCGCACTCGCACAGGTCGCAAGATCGTATCCTATCAATTAGTCAATGTCGTAGAAATGCGTGCCTATGCACTCAAACGAAAATTGATTGCCCCGCCCCCAGTTCGTTTGACCGCTGCTGATTTTGCAGTCTCAGCCTAAAGGAAGTATGAGCGAGTTATCAGACGCTTTGGATAAAGCCATGAAGCAGTTGTTCCCCACCAAGGCGAGGGGTGTGGAACCTGCGGTGTCTGCTCCATTTGTGCGCAAGAAGGGTGACGGTATCTCATCAGTCTACACGTCCAGGGACCTTGCATATAAGCAAGGCACATCCGACAAGGTGTATCATATTCAGGTTGTTGGTGAATCGGGTGACCAGTATCGCGTGAAGTTTCAGTATGGTCGCCGCAGAGGAACGCTTATAGAAGGGGAAAAAACCCACGATCCCCTTGAGCTACATGATGCAATGGACATTTTTCGGAAGGTTGTGGACGAGAAACTCAGCAAAGGATATAGATAATGCGAATCGTGGCAATTTGATATGGAACTGACTGGTAAAGTTTTTCACAGGCTGACAGTTCTTGAACGCACCACGAGAGTTTCTAGCAAAGCCCCTTATTGGAAATGTTTATGTGAATGTGGAAATTTTTGTGAGGTGTGGCAGGGTTCGTTGACCCGCAAGGCTGGAATTTCTCAGAAGAGTTGTGGGTGCCTGAACAAAGAAAATTGTTCCAGACTCAATCGGTTAGAAGGAAATCTGGCAGCAAAAAGAGACATTCTCAGGATATACAAAAAGAGGGCGAAAACAAATGGCGTTAAAAATAGTAGCGATAAGTGATACACATGGATTTCACAAAGGATTGACGATTCCCGATGGGGATATGTTGATCTGCGCGGGTGACTTCTCCATGAGGGCAGAAATGAAGCATGTGGTGGAGTTTGCCCAGTGGTTCAATTCACACCCCCATAAGCATAAGGTGGTTGTCGCTGGCAATCATGATATGGTATGTGAGGGAGAGCGACAGTGGACTAAGGACGAATTCTTTCCTGCGATTTATTTGGTCCATGAAGAAGCGGAAGTCAACGGCTATCGTGTCTTTGGTTCGCCCTATTCTTCGTGTATCTTTGTTCCGTCCGCATGGTCGTTTGACTATGACCCCAAGGGACCTCGTTCTGAGGGGCTGTGGAGTCAGATTCCAGACAACCTAGATATCCTTATCACACATGGACCCCCCAAGGGCATCCTTGATAAGGTTGACAGAACAAACCCGCGAGAGGATGAGCATGTCGGTGATGTCAACCTGTTGTATCATGTGAAACGAGCTTTGCCGCGAGCGCATATCTTTGGGCACATTCATGAAGGTGCGGGATCGTATATCTCTGATCTTTGGACCACCAAGTTCTATAATGCGTGCGTCTGTAATGGGAAATACAAGCCCATGAACCCTGTAACAGTGTTTGACTTATAAATAAGGAGACCCCATGCCCCAATACCTCGTAGAAAATACCGAGACCAAGATCATCAGTGAACTCCCCATCATGTCGTGGGTAGATTTTCAAAAGTTTCTTGCTGAGAATCCTACCTATACCGCTGTGCTGACCAAACCTGCATTTGTGAAGGTGAACTAAAATGCCAACCTATGATATCATGCACAAACCCACTGGGGAAGTGACTGAGAAGTTCATGACGATTGCGGCAAAAGACCTCTTTCTGAAAGAGAACCCTGATTATGAACAGGTCTACACGAAGATGCGAGTGGGTGATCCCGCAGCCTTGGGAGTGCAGCGTCCACCCTCAGACTTTACCGATCATGTGCTTGCCCCGATTGAGCGGTTCTATAACAGTGGCAAACAGCGCGAAACGCGATTCGGTCGGAAGGCTCGGAACGTCTGATGCCGCCATTCAATTTTACCAAAGTTCCAGGGTTAGACTATACCCTTGAAGTAAGAACAACCAATGCGGGTCGATGGTATACAACCCCACAGGGTAAGTGCTATCCCTCAGCCTCTTCGGTGACTGGTATCCTCTCACGCGAGGCGATTGCCAAGTGGCGAGCGAAAGTGGGGGCTGAAGAAGCAGATCGTAAAACAAAGGCTGGCGCAGACCGTGGCACCCTCATTCATTTTCTCGCTGAACGGTATCTCCTCAATACACTCACTCCCGATGATCGCATGGGACTCCTGCCCTACCACAAAGAACTGTTTTTACAAATCAAGAGAGAACTTGATAGGCATATTGCAGAAGTGTTTTGTGTTGAGCAATCCTTATACTCAGATCGGTTACGCCTTGCGGGTCGTTGTGATGCGATTGTGATTTGGGATGGCGTGTTATGTGTCCTTGATTTCAAAACTGCGGCATATGTCAAGCCTGAAGCATGGGTCTTGAATTACTATGTGCAGACCTCCGCGTATGCAGAGATGTTTGAGGAGCGCACGGCACTTCCAATCAACCATGTGGTGCTGTTGACTGCGATTGAGGGGCAATCCTTCCCCTCCATTAGTATGAAGAAGAAACATGAGTATCTTCCGGTGCTAGATCAGTGCATCGCCACCTATTACAGGGAACAGGGGGAAGTATGAACCATATCTTGTTTATCGTTATTATGACTGCTGCGTTATTGTTCGGACCTGAGTTGGGTGTTGAACAAGCCCAGTTAGTTGACCTGACTCGCACAAACTTGGTGGAGTGGAATTACAATGTATCCAAAACGATCAAGGAAGAGAAGTGTTTGACGGAAGCCATTTACTACGAAGCGGGAAACCAGTCTGAGATCGGCAAGGAAGCGGTAGCCTTGGTGATCTTGAATCGTGTGGGGCAGAAGCACCGACCAAAGACAATCTGTGGCGTGATCGCGCAAGCCCATGTGATTGAGGATAGAAAGATTTGCCAATTCTCGTTCTTTTGTGAAACAAAACGCAAGCCTATGAAGGAGACCTGGAACCAGTCACAGCAAGTGGCTCACAGGGTCTTGACAAACTACTGGAACCGTGATATAATATCACAGTATCAGGATGCGGTTTATTATCACGCACGATATGTCCACCCCAAGTGGGCGAAACACAAAGTTCGTGTTGGCATGATAGAGGATCATATTTTTTACAAGGAACCACAATGAATACCGCATGCTCCTGGTCCTCTGATGGGTGTTGGGAAACATCCTGCGGGGAGTCATTCACTATCAACGATGAGATGACACCAATGGAATGCGGTATGTGTTTTTGTTGTTTCTGTGGCTTACCTTTAGTCCAATTGGAGGAAGCATGAATGACGCAGTGACCAACTGGGCGTTTTATATCATTCTGACAGTGATGTGTGTGGTGTCTTTTGTCGCCACATGGAAATTGATGGATTTTATTTTTGGAGGGTCATAAGATGGCAAAGCTAGGTAACGGAAGTGCAACAGAGAGTTTGACAGAGGAACAACAGAAGAAGCTGGCAGCAGCCTTGAAGAATGCGTCCGACAGCATGATGCGTGCTGAGGGAGAATCTGAGTATCTTCGGGAGACGATCAAGAAGATCGCCGAGGAATTGAAGATTCCTAAGAAGATGGTCAACGTGATGGCAAAGACGTATCACAAGCAAAACTTTGAGGAAGTGGTCGCTGAGAACGATCAATTCCAGAAGCTCTACAAGACAGTGGTGAAGTAATGGCTCCCCACACAATGCCCATAAAAGAAGTGCTCGCAGCAATGGATCAATTGATTGCCATGTTGACACTTCTCAAAGCAGACCTCAAGAGGCTTGAGGAAAAGAAATAAAATGCCCACGAAAGAAGAGATCAACAGTTTCAGCCGAGGGTTGCGTGATACGGCAGAACGTAGACACGTTACCCTTTGGGAAGCCGTGTGTATGCACTGTGATACGACTGGAATGGAACCGGAGGTAGCCGCGTCATTACTGACTAAAGACGTGTTAGCAGATTTGACGGTAGAAGCACAAGACCTGAACCTTTTGAGGGTGCGGGGAAGGAAAGCGGGGAGACTCCCGATCTAATTATGACAGGGTTTGATGTTGCACAAGTCTATATGGCATTGAAAGCTCACTACTCCTCTGGTTCTTATGATTTCTTCAAATATAACGGCAGAGTGAAATGGCTCAACCCTGATCGGTTTGAACACCATAAAGACAAGTGGCAGTTCCACAAACTCTCCAAACTCTACCCTGACCGCGAGGCTTGCACCTTCTTTATCGCCTCCAATTTCTTTGAGTCTGGTGATGTCTGGATTCGCACGCTGTTTACGGAAGATGCTAAGAACATCTACCTTGAAAAGCTGCGGATCAAAGAATCGCTAGAATACCTCGTCATGCAGGATGTCGAGAAAATACGAACGGGCATGCTGTTGACGAGTGAGCAAAAACTTTCACGTATTCCCGAATTCAAAGATTACTTGACGGTGAAGGATGGGCAGAACCCCGCCTTGCTGAACCTCGCCTACCGCAATGAACTCCCCAAGGAGACGATAGTAGCCTTGAATGCCGCGATAGGATTCCTGCCGGTTTGGGAGAAGAAAATCGCTGACAGCATCATATTCCCTTCATTCAAACACCGCTGCCTTGCCTACGAACCCTTTTTGAAAATAAATGTAAAAAGTTTGCGAGAAAAGCTCAGAATGGAATTGACAAACACCTAAATAAGTGGTATAATTGTTCCTTATATGTGGTTCCCACATTATCCAACCATAGGAGGTTTTTATGTCCACTACACCTGTAGTTCCTGTCACGTTTGCTGCGCTTCTTCGTAAGCGCGGGTCCGTTGCTCACCTTGCCAAGGCTTTAGAAGCCACCACTAAGAAAACCAAAGAAGATGATCGCTTTTGGTCGTTGACGGTTGACAAAGCCGGAAATGGTCATGCCGTGATTCGTTTTCTTGATGCTCCCTCACAAGACGGTATCGATGGCTTGCCATTTGTGCGTCTCTTCTCCCATGCAGTCCAAGGTCCCGGCGGATGGTTGATTGATCTATGCACCACCACGATCAACAAGGATTGCCCAGTTTGCGAAGCCAACAAACTGTTGTGGAATTCGGGCATTGAAGCCAACAAGAAGGTCGCCAGTTCTCGTAAGAGAAAGCTGACCTACATTTCCAACATTCTTGTGATCGCTGACCCTGCCAAGCCAGAGACGGAAGGCAAAGTGTTTCTGTTCAAGTATGGAACAAAGATTTACGAAAAGTTGGATGCCAAGTGGAAGCCCGATCCAGAATTCAAGGAAACACCTGTCAATCCAACTGACATGTTTGAAGGCATGAACTTCAAATTGAAGGCACGCATGGTCGCCGGATATCGTAACTACGATTCCAGTGAATTTGCTAGCCCTTCACCAGTGGCAGCAACGGACGATGGGATCGCGGAGATTTGGAACAAGGCAAAATCGTTGGCGGAATTCGTGGCAGAAAAGAACTTCAAGACTTACGAGCAAACCGCAGCACGGTTGGCGAAGGTGCTCGGAAGTGCCGTAGCAGTCACCGTAGCGGAACACGCTGCTGGTGCTTTCAACGATGTTGATTCGGGAGTGGTCAGCGTAGAGACTCTCGCTGAAGCGCAGGAAGAAGGAACCGCGTCAGTACCGGAGGACATGGCATTCTTTGAGCGATTGGTAGACGGGGAATAAAAGAGGGTAAAAACCTTGTTTTGGAGGGGGCTAGGGAGTTATAAGACTCTCTAGCCCCTTTTTTATGCCCCAGGAAGGGGTCTAAATGACCCCAGGATCAACGATTAGGGGGAAGGTGGGTCAGGATGGGGTCTTAGGACCTGGCATAGGCTAGGTCGCGTGCGCGAACGTGGGTATCCTCACCACTTCTGGTGGGTGCCATACCTTGATTGATCGTGGTGGCTGAGTTATTGTTGACCGTCTTGTTCACGTTGGTCATTGGGGCGAAGATTCCCGCCGGACCTGTCGCCTCCGCATTCCTTCTTGCTTCGGCTGCGCTGTTCAAGTCCATTCCTACTGTGGGGGCTGTGGCTGTCATTATTGGCGCACCGGGAGTCGCCGGCGTAACAGTTTGGGGAGTTTGTGAGACTTGCGCGGGTCCAGTAGACGCTACCACTTGGGGAGTTTGTGAGACTTGCGCGGGTCCAGTAGACGCTACCACTTGGGGAGTTTGTGAGACTTGCGCGGGTCCAGTAGACGCTACCACACTGGCTAGGGCTTGAGAAGCCTGTGCAACCATTTCGGGCAATCGTGTTTTGCGACCTTCATTGGTGTCTTTGCCAGGAGATACCCCGTAGGTTTGTTCATACGCGGCCGCCGTCAATTGTGTCAAGGCGGCACCCGTTGAAACCTTCTCAGGACTTCCGGTAACGGCTTGTAGTTGACCACTCGCTCCGACCACTTCCGCATTCAATGATCCTGACTTGAGAGTTTCTGCGGCTGCAACTTTTCCATCTGCGGGTATCTTGCTGGCAAATTGTGGTGCCAGTTTTGCTAAGACTGCACCGGTGGCTTCTGGTGTGGCTTTGGCTTCAGCATCTTGCTTGGCTAATCGTCGGGCAGCACTCGCTGATCCGCCTTTGGCAGCGGTTTCTAAGGTGGCTCGTCGTTCTGCTTTTGTTGGTGCTGCGCTTCCAAATGGGAGCTTGGCTAAAAGTTCCTGCCCACCTTGAATGATGTTATCAAATACTTCTGCAATGTTATCAATGATGCTGTTGGTGGTATCGGAAATCCATGTGCCTGCATTAGAGAAGGCAGTTTTGACCCCATCCCACAAGTCTACCGCAGAATCTTTGAGGAGTGAGAAGGAGAGTTTGAGATTGTCCCATTGCTTTGCGAGCATAACACCCGCGGCGACCAACCCCAAGAATGCCGCGACAAGACCAAACTTGATTTTGCCGATCATGTCTGTCAGGAACTTCATGAAATCGCTACCCGCGTCTTTGGCTTTGCTAACGAGACCACCAACCCTCGTCGGCTTCTTTCTCGCGTTCTCAACAGAGGCTTCATCCTTGAGCGCATCCAACTGATCCTGAGACAGTTTTGAATCAGCTTGCAACAGCACTTCAATCCCAGTCAGGCGGGAAAGAACCTTCGTGAGCGTGTCGGCAATTTTTCCTAGCAGACCACCTTTTCCTCCATCCACCCGTTCAGCCCCACCGCCGACCCCACCAGTCTCCATTCGTGTTGGTGCACCAAAACTGGACTTCTTACCAAAAATAGAACTCGGCAATCCCCCTTCTTCAGCGGGGGCAAGGTCGGCAAATTCACGGACGGTGGATTCTTTGCGACCCATGACTTTACCCGCAAGGGCAACAGCCAAACGAGAACCCCCAGTCATTTTTTTGATGATATTGAGTGGGTCAAACCGATGCTTGAATTGCGCAACCTTGAGTCCGGCTGCCGCTTTCATCGCTCCGCCGATCCCACCCCCACCGGCGATATGTTCCGCAGCCACATCAGCCATAGACGCGCCTTGTTGCATCTGTTGACGATGTAGATTCCTCTGCATCTCCTTCAGCGTAGCCGATTGCGCCTTGGCTTGCTCGGTCTGAACTTTGGATTGCTTGATCGAGTCCTTCGCAATCTTAGTTTGATCTTTGACTACCTTGGCTTGCTCGGTCTGAACTTTGGATTGCTTGATCGAGTCCTTCGCAATCTTAGTTTGATCTTTGACTACCTTGGTTTGCTCTTTGACTACCTTGGTTTGCTCTTTGACTGCCTCGGTCTGCTCATGTGTGGCTGTAACCTGTTCGGTTGAGACTTTCGTTGTGGATTGCTGTAGCCCTTCAAGCTCGGTGTGCATCTGCGCGAACTGGGCATGCAGTTCTTTAACGTAATCTTCAATGGGGTCGTTTTCGTTAGCCATGTGGACGATTCCTCTTTGCGTTCGCTTGTTTGATTCGCTCGTTTTCTTTCTCAACTCGTTGCTGCACTAAGGTCAAATACGCAGACCGTTCCCACGGCATCATTTCTTCCAGTTCGGTGATTGAGAACTTATGATCCTGAACCAATGCGAACGTGGTGATGTAGTAGTTCGCTAGATTATCATGACCCAGGATTATCCGAAAAAACTGTCAAGCCCTTTGATCTCAATGTTATCCTCAAACCCGCACTTCGGGCACTTGAAGTTCAATGTGGTTTCGATCTTGGGCATGGTATCAAAGAATGCGTCCATCTTATCCACCTGGGGTTTGGTCATATCTTCCACGAAGGCAATGACCTCTTCCAGTAGAACATCCTTCGTGAACACCACTGCATTCTGATCGCTGATGGATTCAATACAATCCACGATGAAGGAGAACGATTCGTCCTTCTTCAACTCCTTACTGAGGACATTGCGAAAGGATTTGAATGTAGGGTAGCGCATCGTCAGCCCAATGGTATCGGTCAATTGGATATACTTGGCATGCCCTGTATCAAACTTTGGCTGAATGGATAACAAGTCTACCTTATACTCCGACACGGCATTGCAGATTTCGCTATTCCCGCTTACGGTATTGGCAATGGACTGATTACACTTGTATTTGAGCGTGACCACTTCCCCGATGCTGCGAGCGCGAAGTTGCAGGAACAAGAACTCAATATCAAAGAGAGGCAATTTATCAATGTCAATGCCCGATATTGCCCCTACGCAGTTATCCAGTAGCATCTTCACCGCAGCGATGATCGCCACCGTATCCTTGGATTGTTGCGCCATAAGAAGAAGTTTTTCTTCCTTGACGAGGAATGGTCTAAAGGACACTTTCAAACCGGATGGGCACGTTGCTTCAAATAACGGAACGGTCAATTTTGGTAACAATGCCATAATGAATCACCCCTTAGATAAATTTTGATTTTGATGACTGAAAGACCCCACCACTACTGCCCTTTGGAGGAACTGGGAAAGGGTTGCTGATATTGCCCTCGGCGCTCTTGGGCGTTGGCATATGCGATGCCCACAGGATATAGTATTCAAATGCAAGGGTAACGGTGGTGCGATGAATCCCATCCTCTGACCATGACACAGGCATTTGGTTAATGGCAGTGGGAAAAGAGTTTTTCAGAGTCCACTCGGCAATCCTACGCAAGCCGCCAGTTGGGGTTGACTTTCCCGTTTTGGTTGTGTCCTCGTCGTCTTTATCGTCAAACATAACATCATACTGAGTCAGGAAACAATCGAAGCGGGTTGCATTGGGGTAACTGAGTAGGTTATTACCAACGGAAAAAATTGAATTCAACCACGTCTCAAAGAATGAACGAATTACAAAGTTAGACGTTTCCACGAATGACAGAGTAATTTCTTGATACACTACTGAGTGTGTGGTCTTATAACTTGGACCATACACGCGAGAGTCATTGGTCACCAATTGGCGACCAGGCAGTTCGGTGGTTTCGCAGCGAATTGATAGCAGACGCGCTATGTCTGGAAAATTCCCATCTTCTTTGACACCAGCAGTAAACCGAAAGTGAGAAGTTTTGGCAACTCCCTCTTGGCTGATCGATGAGAGAAATTCAACTAATGGTCCTACGGGCATAGTGATCCCTTCTAAATAGTGGATATGCCTATTTATAACACACGAAGGAACCTATGAACTGTAAATTATGTAGCACACCAACCAAATTGAATGCACATCGGAAGTTCAAGATGTTTTGTAGTCTGGCGTGCCGATACACTAACTCTGGATTCAAGCCTGGAAACACCATGAGCATCGGTAGACCAAAGGGGTCAAAGAACCGAAATCCCTATCCCATGACTGATGCGGTGGTCCGTAGGATGGGGATATTGAATTCTCGTACACGGATAGGCACACCCCATACTGAGGCGTATAAGGAACACATGTCCAAATTGACCTGTGAGAGGATCAAAATGAATGGAAAGAGCGTTAGTTACAAAGGAATCTTCACCCCCAAGTTTCCTAAAAAATATGTCGGAAATGTGAACAACATTGTATACCGAAGTCACTGGGAATTGAAGATTATGCACCAGTTGGATCAATCACCGGGGGTGATAGAATGGGCAAGTGAGGAATTGGTGATCCGATATTATGACCCTGTTAGAGAACGATTCAGAAGGTACTTCCCCGATTTCCTCGTCAAATCTAAAACAAAGGATGGATTCAAGAACACAATCATTGAGATAAAACCAGACTACCAGACCAATCTTAGGGCTGCGCCGCAACGAAAAACCAGACAGTATCTCAAAGAGGCTATGGATGTGGCAACGAATCAGGCAAAATGGAAGGCGGCAAAGGAGTTCGCAGACGAACAGGGTTGGGAGTTTGTAGTTCTCACAGAAAAGAACTACTCTTTCTGAACACATAAATAGACACATGACTATTATCAAACAAATCAAAGAACAAGCCGAGAAGAAGAATGTGGATTTCACCGCCGCATTTGGTCGGGCGTGGCTTCTTCAGAAGATGGCAAAACTGAATCCCACTGCACAGGAGCGTGGGCAGATTTTGAGGGACCGAGAAGCCCAACGCACTCGGACCCTGATTGGACGATTCTACTTCTTCTTATATAACCCCAAAGGGAAAGAAACCCTGCCCTACTGGGATAAGTTTCCAATGGTGATTCCGTTGCAACGCTACGATGATGGGTTCCTGGGTCTGAACCTACATTACATCTACCCCAAAGATCGCCTGATTCTCTTGCAGCAATTGAAGCGCACCATGTCAGGTCCCGTTGAGGATGAACGGACACGGCTCCGATTGAGTTACCCGATTTTGAAAGCCATGCACCAAGCCTATCGTGCCACACCCTGTATCAAGCGATACCTGTCTGGGCATATCATGACGCGGTTTATTGAGGTGCCACCGGAGGAATGGGACATCGCCTGCACACTCCCAGTGCAGGATTTCAGAGTCACGATGACCAAGATTCGCAGAGAAGAAGCATACTCCACAGCCAGAGAACAACGAGCAAGGCGAGCATTCATCCGTAAAGAACAGGTCTGGAAAGAATCGAAGGAGAACTACTAATGGGAACGAATGGGAACGCGGTGGCAACAGGTCCAAAGACCACATTGGATAATCAAATTGCCGGCGGGGGTGAAACAGGTTCAGGAAAAGTTACACAACTTCTTGCCCCACAAACACAGAGATGGGGAGAGACTCAGCGCAATAACCAAACAAACTATAGGTATAAGTCTTTGGAATATCCCATTTCTGACTTGGGACCGGGTTCTCGGCACCCATACTTCATGACGTTCTATATTTTAGAACAGGATTTGTCCAACTACAAAAAACCTAGGACGCAGGGACCAGCCCCACAATCAACCGCAGCGATCAACGCACAACAGACACGCTCACTTCAGAAAAATATCCCAGGAACCAATGGGGCAGTGGGGTTTGGTCGCAAGACACATCGTAGTTCCACCTGTATTCGTCTCTACATGCCAGAAACACTCAGTTGGCAATATACGAACGATTGGAGAGATGTAGAGTTATCGGGACAGCCATTTGCTCGACTCGCTCAAGGGCTGACTGCGGCACCTCAATTGGCGCAATCAATGGCAAAGGGATATCAGGATAGTGGGATCACAGGGCTATTGTCCAGTCTAACAGGCTCTACCGCAAGGGGCGCCGCGGGTCCAGTGCTGGAAATTGGAGCAGAATTTATTGGGGTAGATTCGGGATTAGCCCTCTCCGCAATCGGGATTGCGGTCAATCCACAGGTCGATGTCATTTATAGTTCACCCCACTTACGTTCATTCAATTTTCAATTTACGTTTGCTCCACGATCTGCCACAGAAGCCGCAAAGGTTGCAGAGATTGTGATGGAATTTAAGAAGGCGGCATCTCCAGAGATGCTCGGCGAGGGGATCGGGGTGGGTCGCTACTTTGTTCCCCCATCAGAGTTTGATATTGAATTTAGCGTGGAAACAATGGGTAAAATTTCAAGTTGTGTGCTTGAGAACATCAACGTGGACTATGCGCCCTCCGGTACGGCATTCTACAAGGATGATTACCCTGTCTACACCCAATTGGTGCTTCAGTTCAAGGAACTGGAATACATGACCAAGTGGCACATAGAAAAGGGATATTAACATGCCTTCTACATATTTTGATAATTTTCCCTACATTGGATATACACTCAACCTGGCAGGCACGCAGGAAGAATTGCAGTGGGTGGTAGATATTTTCCGTCGAAGTTCCCCCATCACTGAACTGCTCAAGAATACATCTGCCTATTATGAATATGTGGTTATTGAGGGGGAAACGCCTGAGATTATTGCAGCGCGGGAGTATGGGTCAGCCAAGTATTTTTGGGTGGTCGCCCTCATCAACAATATCCTCGACCCGATTCTTGACTGGCCGAAGGACTATGCAAATTTCGTGGCGTATATTAAAGAGAAGTATGGGTCAGTCGCCGCAGCCAGTGGAGCAACCAGCCACTTTACCATGACAGAGGTGAAGAGTGATTCATTGGGCAACTCCAGCACCATCACCTTTGTCATCGATCAAACGAGATATAATGCTCTGAGCACGGCGACTCCGGTGGTCACAACTTTCGCTAGTGGAGTAACAGTCACCACGACCATCACCCGTTCAGCCGTGGATGCGTATACCTATGAGCTAGAATTGAATGAGGCTAAAAGAAGGATTCGGTTGTTGGAAGCCACATACATTCAACAAATCGTCACTGAACTGGAAGGTCTGTTGAGCTAATGGCTGTTCAAGAAGGTATCGGGAATGCAACAGAATTTGAACTCAAGAGCCTTGTCTTGACCAGTGCTACGGGGGGGCAAGTGGACCTCCGCGAGATTATGCAGGAGTTGAACATCTTTGAGGATTTGTATGCCAATGTCATGACCGGAAATCTTCTCATCCAAGACACACAAAACCTTATCAATCGCCTCCCTATCGTGGGGGCTGAGTATCTTTCCGTGACGTTCATCAAGCCCTCCACCACCTGGCAATTGAAAAAGACTTTTCGTGTGCATCGAATTACCAATAGGAGCAAGGTTACCGCTGCTTCAGAAACGTATATGCTCCATTTTTGCTCAGAAGAACTGATACTGAGTCAATCAATAAAAGTCTCCAACTCCTATAAGGACATGACGGTAGCGAACATCATTCGTGATATTGCGTATAACTATCTCCAAATTTCTTCCGAGAAGCTCCCTCAGAGTGAACTGACCCCAACGACAGGGGACTTCAGTGTTGTGGTGCCGTTCTGGTCTCCATTCTATGCGATCAATTGGCTTGCACGTATGGCAAGCACGGCACGATCTACCAGTTGTTCGTTCATGTTTTTTGAAGATAGCCTGGGGTTCCATTTCAACTCGATTGAAAATTTGTCACAGCAAGCCCCACTGCAAGCGATCAACTTCATGCCCATGAACTTCGCCGGGGCAACAAGGGAAAAGAGCAAAGATAAAACAGACATGCAGCAACGGTTAGAGGCAGCAGAGTCCTATGAACTGGTCAGCGCCCCCGATACCATTGATCTCTTCAATACGGGAGTGTATTCCAGCAAACTCATGACGGTGAATGTGCTGGACCAGGCGATACGCAGCCATGAGCAGGATGGGTTAGGATTTTTCAACGACACCAGGCACGCAAATGACTTCTCCTATTTACAGGACGCGAAGGACCGCACGCACAAGTATCCTACACGCCATCATGAGGCATATTACCGTGTGGCTGTCGATCAATTAAAAGTGGAGACGTGGCTCCTTCAGCGCAACGCTTATATCGCGGGGATGCACGGATATCGAGTCAAAGTCGCTATGCCAGGGAATATGTTACTGCGTGTGGGGCAAGTCGTGACCCTGAACCTCCCAGTCGCTTCGGTGGGGTTCAAAGAAGGCAAGCCGATGGACGAACTGCTATCGGGTAATTACCTGATTACGTCAATCCGACACAAATTAGATCGTGTTAAATATGTCTGCATCCTAGAACTATCAAAGGACTCTATCACTGATACGTTACCCGCTCCTCTTGAAAATAGTGGTAACATGTCAAAGTTGAGGAATTCATAATGGAATCATCTCTAGGGGCACAATTTGTTTGGTGGATCGGAGTCGTAGAGGATCGTCAAGACCCCCTGAAGGTTGGGCGATGCCGCGTGCGTATTTTGGGGTCACATACAGACTCAAAATCATTGATCCCCACAGAAGATTTGCCGTGGGCGATGCCGATGATTCCGCTCAATGATACCTCCTCTCTTCAGATCAAGGAAGGGGATTATGTTACGGGATTTTATTTGGATGGACTGGACGAACAAGCCCCGATTATTTGGGGTATCCTTCCAGGCATTCCGAAAGAACTCCCCCCGGCAAGCCAGGGGTTTGCCGATCCTCGCATAGACTTGTCCGGTGCACCGAGTTTGCCAGGTTCCTCGCCGACGCGCTACCCCTCACGTCTCGGAGAACCCACGTTCTCGCGCCTCGCACGGAACGAAAAGATCAGTGAGACTCCGATCCAAGAAAAGACAACGGGCATTGTAGCAGCAGTGCCTACAGCGGGACCTGGAACATGGAGTGAACCCGCCACCCCCTATGGGGCTGTCTATCCCTATAATCGTGTGATGGAAACTGAATCGGGTCATATTTTAGAATTTGATGATACACCAGGGGCAGAACGCATTCACATTTATCATCGTTCAGGCACGTTTGAAGAAACTCATCCAGATGGCACCAAGGTTATCAACATAAAGGCTGATGCGTTTGAGATTGTGTTGTCGGATAAGAATGTCTACGTCAAGGGAGACGTGAACATCACCGCAGCGGGAAATATCAATCTCAAAGCAGGTAAGAATGTCAACATTGAATCGGGGATGGACATTATTCTCAACGCGACCGGGTCGCTCACGACACAAGCAGGGATACTACAATCACACACCTCAGCGGGTCCAATGATGTTGACAGGCATCCCAATGAATTTGAATGGACCACCAGGAGCGATTCTTCCTCCACCACTGCCTGTAACAGGAGTCTAACATGGGTGTGCCGTTACCGGTGGTGCGATTGGGTATTGATATGTGCAGTGGGCATCCTGCGGGACCGACCTACTTTCCGCCGCGTCCTGCGGTGACGGGATCAGCCACGGTCTTTGTGGATGGGCTACCAGCGGTGCGAGTGATTGATATATGGGCACAACATACAAACATCATTAGTGTGCACCAAAGTCCAGGTGGAGGAGGTTCCCCCACGGTCTTTGTGGATGGGCTACCACTGATGCGTATTGGGGACCCTATCGCGTGCGGATCAGTGTGCGCGATGGGTTCTGTGACAGTCTTTTCAGGATAAAGGAGCATCATGGCATTCTCTCTTGATTTCTCACATATTCCCGCTATTCCTGGGTTGCCGACCCCTGCGGCCGCCACATCGGGCTTTTCCAATGTCACAAAAATTTTGGTGGACAAGATCACCACGGACCCAGGTAGTCTGTTCTCCAACCCAATGATTAACCAAGTCAACCTCGTTGGAGATGGGGCTACACGGATTGAACGCACCCTCACAGGTATCGCGTCCGGTGATATCACCAACGGAAGTATCACACAGGCTGATGCCGCTGCCTTTCTGACCACTGATCCTATTGAAGATGTCCGCACGTCAATGGGTAACTTCATGATGCACACAGACCGACTCTCAGGGCTTCTCAAGAGTCAGGGCATTCAAGCCCCAGGACTTCAACAAATTCTCTCGATAGGCACCTCAATGCAAAATATGTTGACCGTGGTGAACGCAGGAAAGGATTGCCTTGCGGTATTGGGAGGGGCGACTGGGTTGTTTTCTCAGAGCACCTTTGATGGTTTCTTTGCACAACTTGAAGGGGTAGCCTCCAAACTAGAACGGGGTGCGGCGACCATTGCCGACATCACGGATACCCTGGCTGTCGTATCCAATTCCATCAGAGGGATCGTAGACAAAGATAGCCAATTCCTTCAGAACTGCGTCAATCAACTTCAGCAAGCCGCAGTTGCAATGGGGCTGGAAGCCTTGAATGCCGATCCCTGCACGCACTTCTTGTTTGATACGGTTGCCAATAAGAACCCAGGTGGCGTTTTAGATATTCTCAGCAACCCCATCTATAAATAATAACACATAAATAGGGTCTACTATGGCTACACCAATCGTTTATCAAGATTTTCCGTTAGACTTCACCATCCATCCCGTTCGGAAGGATTTGGTGCTACTGACGAACAATGATGCCGTGGTGCGGTCCATACGAAATTTACTTCAGACCAATCACTATGAAGTGCCGTTTCATCCTGAGATCGGGTGTAACATTCGCAAGTTACTCTTTGAGAACATAACCGAATTTACCGCACGCGATATCTCGCGGTTCATTCAAGAAACCATTGAAAACTTTGAACCTCGTTGCACGATCCAATCCTTGATCGTGGAACCTGATGAGGAGCACAATCAATATAATGTTACGCTGCGCGTATTCATCAATTCTTCTTCGACACCATTGACGGTTAATCTAATACTTGAGAGAGTAAGGTAAAATGCCTAACCAATTGATTATCACCGACTTAGAGTTTGAAACGATCAAGACCAACATGAAGGTGTTTCTGCAATCGCAGCAGACCTTCCTTGATTATAATTTTGAGGGATCGGGGTTGTCGCAACTCATCAACCTCTTAGCCTACAATACCTACTACAATGCGTATTATTATAACATGATGGCAAACGAGTTTTACATTGACTCTGCACAGGTGCGAAACTCTATTTTGTCCCGCGCCAAGGAACTCAATTATACCCCAGTGAGCCGACGCGCTCCCACGGCTATTGTTAATTTGTTGGTGACCCCTCCAGGTGGAAATACGCAAGCGGTGTTGACCTTGGAACGATTCACTGAATTTCAATCGCAGGCTATCGATGGAGTCAACTATACCTTTGTCAATGAAGGGGCCGTCACAGTCTATAAAGACAATGGGGCATTTCCATTCCCCAATTTAGAACTCAAAGCCGGCACCCCACAGACTGCTACCTTCACCTACGTAGCCTTGAGCAATCCCGCGTCTCGGTTTGAGCTTCCCGATGATTCAATTGATACCAGCACGCTGCTCGTTACCGTGCAGGAGTCCTCTGTCAACACAGCAACAGAAGTGTTCGCATTATCTGCGGACATCACTACCTCGACTGCCAACTCCGCAGTCTACTACTTGAGCACCTCAACCAGCAATAAGTATCAACTGACCTTTGGAGATAACGCAATTTCTAAAGCCCTGTCCAACGGAAATATCGTGATCGCAACCTATCTCTCCACAGCGGGGGCTGATGCGAATAAGTCCAATGTGTTTGCGACAGGCTCTATTGGTGGGTTCTCCAACGTCATCATTACTCCGATCTCCTCAGCCTCCGGTGGGGCAGAGCGCGAAGCCGACGATTCAATTCGTGTGCGAGCACCACAATCCTATACCTCACAAGGGCGTGCCGTAGGGGTCAAGGATTACGAGTCCTTGCTTAAAGCCTCATATCCAGATATCTCAAGCATTTTCGTATGGGGTGGGGAAGATAATATCCCACCGGTGTATGGGAAGGTGTTTGTGTCCATTGCCCCAAAAGAGGGGGTGGTCATCAATGATGCAGAGAAGGATCGTATCATAGCCGAATTATTGGACCCGATCAAAGTCACTGGGATTACCCCTGTGCTGGTTGACCCTGATTATGTCTATCTGAAGTTTGAGTCTATCGTTGAAGTGCAGAGCAAATATACGTTGCTGACTTCGGTGCAGGTCTCATCGGTTGTTCGTAGCGCGATTGTGAATTATGCCACTACCACTTTCAATCAATTCGGTGCGGTCTATTCGGATTCAAAACTGAGCAGACAGATTGACGATTCGCTCGGTTCGCCAACCATCACGGGGTCTGGAACCTCGGTGCGGTTGGAGAAGCGTTTGCTGCCGACCCTCAATGTGCGCACAACATACACGATCAACTACGCAACCGAATTGCACCATGCCCCCATTCAGAAAGCCATCAAGTCCAGTGCCTTCACGGTCTTTGATAGCGCAGCAGTGTTACGCACCGCCTACTTGGAGGAAGTGTTCAATTCCTCAACGGGGGTGGATTCCATCACGATCACCAATCCTGGGTATAATTATGCCTCAGCACCTACCGTCACGATTACAGGGGATGGAACAGGCGCAACAGCAACCGCTACGATTGTCAATGGAAAGGTCTCGGTTGTCACATTGGACAAGCGTGGCACCGGCTATACCTCTGCATTGGTGACCTTATCCGGTGGAGGGGGTCAGGCGGCGGCCGCCTCAGCAATCGTGCAAGCGAAATTCGGCACCATGCGATTGTTCTATTTCAATAGCAATTCTGAGAAAGTAGACATTGATCCGACGATTGGCACGATTGATTACCTCAATGGCACCATCACGATTCACAATTTGACCGTAGTGAGATGCCTCTCCGATACCAATGATCTACGAGTTAGTGCGGAACCGGAGTCGGCAATTGTTGAAACACAACAGAACCAATTGCTGACACTCGATCAAGATGATTCAACTGCAATTTCTATTACCATCATCATGCGATAATCCCTATGGCTAACACAATAAGTTTACTGATTCGTCAGCAACTACCGGAATACATTCGCACGGATTACGATACCTTCGTTGCGTTTGTAGAAGCGTATTATCAATGGATGGATATGAATGGTCAAGTCATGCAAGTGGCAAAAAATTTACCACTTGATACCGATTTGGATACAACTTCGCTTGACGATTTCATCACCTATTACATGAAGCAATTTGTGCCGCTCTTTCCCCCGCAGTATCTCACGAATCCCACATTCTTCATTCAGCACGCGAAAGAATTCTACCGTGCAAAGGGCACAAAGAAATCTGTGAAGTTACTGTTCCGCTTGCTCTTTCAGCAAGACATTGAAATGTTCTTCCCGAAGGACAGTATTCTTCGTGCCTCAACAAGTGGGTGGAAACGGTCACTGTCCTTACGCCTTGATCCGACGATGTGGACGATCCAAGTGGCTGATGGGTTCAGCACACGCTATCGTGCGATAGATACGTCTCGCAATTCCACACCTTCAGCCGTGTATCTCAATAACGTGCTGCAAACACTGAACACTGACTACTACCATAGCCCCAATGAACCGTGGTTTACATTCGTCGCTACCCCAGGAGCAGGCTATGAAATCAAAGTGGTGTATCCAGGCACGGATTTCATCAGTCACTTTGACACAAATGAGATTGCCGCGAAGTTTGTGGGGCAAACCTCTGGGGCAAGTGCGGTGTCTGAAACGCTGCAATCTGTCGCAGATGATAGTATCACGCAACTGGACCTGGCAGTGTCAAAACCACTGGGCACCTTTACCCAATTTGAAATTGTGAAGGGACGCTGGACCTATGACCAGGCGCGAAACTCGTCGGTGGATGTGGGGCAATATCTTGACATCTACGGGCAGTTAGTCTCCTATCTCAAGGATATTATAATCGTCGATGGGGGTGCACGGTATAATGTCGGGGATACAGTCGTAATTACAGGTGGCTTTCCCACCACTCCCGCAACCGCGATTGTTGATGCGATTTTCTCCGCGTTGATTTCCAATATCACCGTCCTCCAAGGAGGCGCGGGATATCAACCCGGTCAAGCAGCCTACATTACGTCAACCCCCAACACAGGACTCAATGCGTTTGTCCTGTCTGTGGATACGTCTGAAGCGGTGCATCCCAACAACTATCCAATGAACCAGGATGTGTTGACACTCTGGGCGAACACGGTAATGTCCGATCCAAACTATTATTTCACTCCAGGGCTATCCGAGAACGTCAATACGATTATGTCAATGGCATTCACGGATTTCATATTCGGGGAGCATCCTATTGAACGATTGGGACCAGTGACCTCCCTGACCATCACCAGCAGCACAACGATATTCAATCCTGCACCGACATTGAACATTGATCCACCAATTGTGCATGTGACAGGGATCACGGCAAATGCCAATGTCGCAACCGCGAATGTCTCCCTTGCCTACTTCGGGATTCTTGGGAAGATGAACGTGCGTAGTGGAGGATCAAATTACCAAGTAGGGGATGAAGTCTCTTTTGAAAATATCCCAGGTGTCGGACTAGGGATCGGTGCCGCAGCGGAAGTCACCAGTCTCCATATCGCCAACACAGGCATCAAGACGGTGAATTTCCGCCCTTCACGCTTGACAGGCAATGTCACGGTGAATACTGCGGTGTCAAACGTGCAGGTGGTCGGAACGGGGACCTTCTTCACAACGGAACTTATGGCGAACGATCATATTGAAATCAACAGTGAATCAAGTTATGTCAGCACGATTATCAATGCAACCCACTTGACGGTCAATACCGCATTCACCCGCAATTCAACAAGCCGACGATTGGGCATCTATGGTCGGTATTTTGTGGGAGGGATGAACTATCGTCAGGAAGCGTTACCGACAGTGCAGGTTTCTTCAAATGACCCCGCAGCCACAGGCGCAAACATTGCAGCGGAACTGACCCTATCGGGTGGAACGTCCTTCCTCTTGGAACCGCAGACACAGGAGCCGGTAGGAAAGATCAAGACTATCCGTATCACGAATCATGGCTACGGGTATCAAGCACCCCCAGTCATTAACTTGACGGGTAGTGGAAATGGCAAAGCAAATGCGGTGGCGATCATGTTGAGTAATCTCTTTACTGCCCCTGGACGCTTCACCACAACAGAGGGATTCCTGAGTGCGGACCAGAAACTTCAGAATGATGGGTTTTATACGACTTATTCATATGTGGTCAAAGCCGCAACAGAATTGGCAAAATACAAGGGAATTCTCAAAGACTTGACCCATCCTGCGGGAATGAGATTATGGGGAGAATATGTGGTTGAGGAGAATGTCATCACCAGTCCGATCACTGCCGCGAATGTCGCATAAATAGAACATTACAAGGAAACACTATGTCCAATTCTTCGATCTCTCGGCGCCTTGGCTATGAAGGAGCCTTTACACTCTACAGCGATCTCTCCACGTCATCAAACGACGCAATGGTGGGATACGTCATGCTTGGGCGAAATGTTGCCTGGCCCGCAGACCCCACACCCGATGTGATCTACGATACGGAGAACACACTGTTTGATACCTACAACAATTTCCTAGGGGGAAAGCGAATCACTGGTAATGATATCGCCTTGGTGATTCCGCGTAGGAACTGGACCGCGAATATCCGATACACCCAATATGACGATCAGAGTAATGCGCTATTCACCTCTGCGAATGCGATGTATGTGTATACCTCAACAGGAAGCGTCTATAAGTGTCTCAACAATGGTAATAATGCCCCCTCCACGATTGAACCCGCTGGCAACTACACCAGCGCGAATGGATTCATCAGCCCTGGTGATGGGTATGTGTGGAAGTATATGTTCAAGGTGCCAAGCACCAGCAAGTTCTTGACCTCAGCGTGGATACCGGCTCCTACCACTCAATCCGCTGCCTATTTTGGATTTGCGAACAATCTTGTCGCCGGAGCGATTACTCGCTTGCAAGTCACCTCCAATGGTGCGGGATGGTATCAAGTCAATACTGCGGTGATAATTACAGGTTCAGGCACCGGTGCGAATGGCGCACCTACCGTAACAACAGGCAACCTTCGGTCTGTCGCCTTGGATGCACATGGATCAGGGTATACCCGCCAGAATGTCAAAGTCACGGTGGTCGGAGTGGGATCAAACGCCGACGTGCGTCCAATACTCTCCCCGTATGGTGGGCATGGGTTCAATCCTGCGCGGGAACTAGGGGCGAATTGCATGATGATCTCCGTTCAGATTGGGTTCCCCGATACCACAGAGGGAGCCACGTTGACCGCAAATAACGATTTCCGACAAGTCGGAGTCCTTTTGCGACCACATAAATATGGTGAGAATGTCGCAGTCACCTCAGCGAATGCGAATATCGCGGTTACAATGGTTACCCAATTGCTGCTTACTTCGGGACCAGGATATATCAAAGACGAACTGGTGTATCAAGGCGCAAATGTCTCGCTGGCGAATTTTACCGCAAATGTCTCGGATATCTTCTCCAATGCCGTTGAAACATCAAATGTGCATGGTTCAGTGGTCGCCGGAGCCGTGTTGACGGGCAATACATCAGGAACCGTGCGAACGGTGGTTGCTGCCACATACCCAGGATTGGAAAAGGAAACGGGTGATCTTGTGTTTACGGACAATCGCGCACCAGTGACCCGCGTGGTCGGGCAATCCGAGGTTATCAACATTGTATTGAACTTCTAAGACAACGTGCATAAATAGAACAAAGGTGGGAGCAATTTCATGGCTATTGATCTGTCACAAAATCCGTATTACGACGACTTTGACCCAACGAAGAATTATCACAAGATTCTCTTTCGTCCATCCTATGCGGTGCAGTCGAGAGAATTGACACAAGCCCAAACGATTCTTCAGGATCAGGTTAGTAAATTCGGAAACAGCATTTATCAGAATGGGTCCATCGTTACGGGTGGGCAGACCATGTTGGAATCGACTTCGACCAAATATATCTGCGTCGAAGCCACAGACCCTACGGGTGCCGTGGTCGATGTCGCCAATTTCATTGGTAAATTTATTGTTGATAACGAGACGGTCCCAAGAGGTATTCGCGCCTACGTTATTGGTGGTGCCATTGCGACTCTGACTTCTCCAACGTATCTCATTGTCAAATACACCTCTGGGCAGATTTTTGACGCGACTCTCGTTCAGCCAATCAAAACGGACGACAGTGCCTATAGCGTGGCGATCATTGCGAGCCTCAGCACCCCAACCAACTTCACGGATGTTGTTTCGGGGCTGAAGTTTGGGGATGCGTCTATTTGCAGTATTGATGAGGGTGTATTCTATGTTGATGGATACTTCGTCCAAGTTTCCCCACAAACAGTAGTCTTGGATGCGTTCAGCAATACCCCAACCTACCGCGTAGGTCTAGAGATTGGCGAAGTGCTTGTTGACGAGACGATGGATGCGACTCTTCTTGACCCCGCACAAGAATCCACGAACTATCAGGCTCCTGGTGCCACTCGTTATCAGATCAACCTCACCCTTGTCAAACGTGCTCTCACGTCTGAAGATGATACGAAGTTCATTGAATTGATTCGTGTGACTGGTGGAACACTGACAAAGAAGGTCGTGTATCCAGTGTATTCCGCATTGGAAGAGACCCTGGCTCGTCGCACTAACGATCAATCAGGCTCCTTCACGGTGCGCCCATTCAAGATTGCGACCACTCCCCATGCGACCTACGCGAATGCCTACAACATCGTCATTGAAGCGGGGAAGGCGTATGTGCAGGGATATGAATTTGAAACGATTGGACCTACAACGATCAAGGCAGAACGCTCACGAACAGCCGCCAATGTTACCAATTACAACAGCACGATTGATTATCAGAATTGGATTGAATTCACAAACCTCGTTGGTCCAATTCCATTCAAGACTCTCCAACCAGGAGTCCTGCATTGTGTAAGCACTGCGAACATTGCCATCGCTAATGCTGCGGTTGCTGCCAATACCACAATAGGCACTGTCCGTATTCGTGCGCTGGATTATCAGAGTGGTGCCAACGGCACGTCTATCATTACTGCGGTATGGCGAGCGTATGCGTTTGATGCGAATGTATCGGAAAGTCAAACCTGCAACTGCGGCGCGACAGGTTCCGCGAACACAATGTTCCTCGCACCAAATTTCTCCGCTATTGCAAATGCGTATGTGGGAGTGAAGTTCACGATCACCACCCATGCAGGTGTCGCAGTCAATGAAACTCATACGATTGGACGCTATGAAGGGTCCAATAACAAAGCCTTTTTGCAGGGGTCGGAGACCTTTGCCTTCGGCACGCCAACAACAGCGACCAAGTATCGTTTTGATTATGAATTCAAAGATGTTGAAGCCTTGGTATACGCGAACACCTCAGTCAATCAACATCTCTTTTCTACCACGATGGATGTCAACTCGTCCAGCAAGAATGCACTGTTCGTTGATGGTATCCTCTCTGATCCATATGAAGGTGCCTTTCTCAGTGATACGGGATTCAACCGACTCATTATGGAATTGCCGTATCCTACCATTGCCGATCAAGCCGTAGTCGGAGGCTCCCCACTCACGAACACAGAATACTTTGGTCGCAAAGTTTACACAGGGCAGGGGTTCACACAAAATGTAACCACGATCACCAGTGCTGCGGGTATCACGTCCGCTGTCAATGGAACCTTGTCGGGGTCCGATGCGATAGACAACATCCTCGTTGTCGTGAAGAACAACACCGGGGCTTCGGTTGGCAACAATCAAGTTATCAACTTCTCTTCGGGCAATCCAGCAGGCAACACGGTTGTTGTCAGCACCGTCAGCAATACCTCAACATGGGTCATCACTGTTCCAAACATGAATAGTGCATCGGCGGCTGATGTCTATGTCAAGGTGAAATTGCCATATTCCCATGCACTCGGAAATCTCCTCAAGAGTAAGACCGCACGTATTGCGAATGTGGCGAGTGGATTGAACTCCGGTGGCACGCAGATTGCCGATGCGACGGGACTCGTTCAGTGGTATTCACAGGGAGCAGGCAACTTGGGGGCGCAAATCACGATCTATGCGAACTCCGCAGCGTGGCTCAATCTCAAGGACCCAAGCAAGTCGCAATCACTCTTCACGTCCGATGTCACAAGACTTCGTAAGGTCATCGATGTCGGTTCCAATCTGATTGAAGATGGTAACGTGGCTATTGCCGCTGATATCACCAGTCGCTACATATTGGATTCTGGGCAGCGCGACAACTCCTACGATCATGCGAGCATCACCCTAAAGCCACAGTCACAAGGTCCAAGCGGTAACGTAGTCATCTATGTTGATTACTTGACCCATTCGGGATTAGGCTATTTGACCGTGGATTCGTATGCGTCCGCCAACATTGCCTACGGAAACATTCCGTCCTACACGTCAGCTACGACTGGGCAGGTATTCAACTTGCGCGATTGCATCGATTTCAGACCTCGTAGACAGGATGCAGATTTCAATAACATTTTTGATGAAGAGGTTTTTGGGGTATCGGGACTCACGTTTGAGACAGACTTCTCCTACTATCTTGCTCGCATTGACAAGATCATCCTTACGAAGGATCGCACCTTTGAAGTCTTGACGGGTGTGCCGTCTCTGTTCCCAGTCAGCCCATCAGATAAAGACAATGCCATGACATTGTATACGTTGGTGCTTCCTCCCTACACGAACACCACTGGGGAAATTCGTCAACGCTATAATGACAATCGCCGCTACACAATGCGCGACATTGGCACACTTGAAAAGCGTATTTCAAACCTGGAATACTACACGTCCCTGAACTTGCTTGAACAAACGGCTAAGAATCAGGAAATTCAAGATGACACAGGAGCGAACCGTTTCAAGAATGGTATCCTGGTTGACCCATTCACCGGACACAAGATCGGGGATGTGTTGAATGTAGACTACCTCTGTTCCGTTGATCCTCAGAATCAGGAATTGCGTCCAGCCTTCAATCCTCGCAGTCTCGACCTGGAATTGAGCGCAACAAATTCCACAGATTATGCACGTATCGGTGCCTTCTTGACACTCCCATATACGGTGGTGACATTCCTCGATCAGTCTATCGCGTCTAAAGCAATCAACGTCAATCCGTTCAACACAGTCTCGTTCATTGGGCAGATCAAACTTGATCCAACATCAGACAATTGGGTAGACAGAAACCAAGTTCCTGATGTGAATGTGAACTTGGAAGGCGATGCTGATGCGTGGGAAGCTCTTGCGTTTGATGTCAACAAGTCAGCAGCAGGTTCAAAATTTGGTTCCACAACTTTCGGCACGGTCTGGAATGACTGGAAAACCACATTCTATGGAGAGAAGAAACAACCGGATCAGATTATCACCCCAGGCTGGCAGGGATGGTTGGGTCCAGTCGGGCACTATATTCCTGTCTATGGCAACGTCGTCAAGCGCAGCACGACAGAAATCACACAGAAATCAGCACGAACAGGAACAAAGAGTCAGTTTGGAACCGAAGTCATTACTGAATCCATCGGGAACAAGGTCAAGGATGTCTCGGTTATTCCATACATCCGTTCACGCGGCGTGTTGTTTGTAGGGAAGATGTTTGCCCCGAACACTGCCCTCTATGCCTTCTTTGATGAAAAAGCGGTGACGAATTATTGCAACCGTCTGAATGTCGTGAAAGTCGCCAGCACTACTGTAGTCTACAGAGACAACTATCAGGATGCTGAATCCGTGCGAGTATGGGACCCCGCGAGAGGAGCAAATGCCGCCTTCGGTATTGTGGTTCTCAGTCGCAACGAATCCACACACACCAATGTTAGCATTGTCAGCGTGACTGGTGGTGACGATAATAACGTGGCGAATGCGTATTTCATGCACTCAAGCAACTCCACCTTCTTGATTGGGGAAACCAGTGGCGCGAACTCGCGTATCTCTGGCTACTATCATAACACAGGATTCGCACAGAACGCGAATGTCAGCAGCGTCTTATTGTCACATGATATTGCAAATTCCAATGTCGCGTTCTCCAACACCTTCCTTGTTGGGCAGACGATTTACTTTACAGCGGGATCGGGTCTTGGACAATCCTCTGTAATTACCGCATACAATGCGAACACTCGCAACGTGTCCTTCAGCCCTTCGTTGACCACCGCACTTGGAGTCGATACGGCGTATTCTATTGGGCAATTCACCTCAGATTATCGTGGTGAGTTTGGGGGTATCTTTGTCATTCCTTCAACGGATGCCGTAAGATTCCGCACTGGGGATCGTCAATTCACCTTTGTCGATTCGTTAGCTGGAACCCTTGAAGGATCAGGCACGAACGGATCAGTCAACTATCAAGCCTCTGGACTCTTGCAGACTTCAGAGAACACGATCATCTCTACTCGCGTCCCTGTGGTACAGCGCACGGTGCTCAATCAAGCCAAAACCACTGTAACCAGCAAGATCACGGATGCCGCGATTGGAAGAATACAAGTTGGGTATTGGGACCCTCTCGCCCAGACCTTCTTGGTCGATCAAACATTCCATCCATCGGGTGTCCAGATTACGGGTATTCGTTTGCTTATCAAGAGCACTGATCCAAACATTCCAATGGAAATGCAATTGCGTCCTGTCGTCAACGGATTCCCGCATTCCTCCGCAGTCATCCCAGGTTCCGATGTGGTTATCAATGCGAGCGATATTGTAACCTGTTCTGAAGAAGCGTTGGCGGCAAAGTATGTGGCGGGAGGCAATCCTTTGGATGATGCCACCATGTATACGCAAGTCAACTTCAGTGGACCGGTGTTCTTGCAGCAAGGCGCGGAATACTGCATCGTCCTGATGGCAAACTCCGTCAAGTATCAGGTGTATGTGTCACGCATGGGCGACAAGATTCTGGGCACCGAGCGATTGATTTCCTCACAGCCCTATTTGGGGGTGTTGTTCAAGTCACAGAACTCAACCACCTGGAACCCAATTCAGGAAGAGGATTTGACCTTCCGATTGCTCTATGCACAATTTGATAAGACCGTGCAATCTAACATTGAATTCCAGTTGTCCTCATCAAACGCGATCACAGCCAATGTGCCGTTGGATACGTTCTATGTCTCCTCTGGAAATCTTGTGTTGCCAAACACCAGCGTTGATGCGATGTTTGCAACCACCACGGCTACAGGGGTCAAAGAGGGCAACAAGATCATCCCATTGGATGAAAACATTTACTTTGATGATACGTTGGGTCGCCGAGTCGCGTCCAGTGTGACATCCTCATTCAAGTTACGACTTTTGCTCTCCTCGCAGAGTGTTGATGTATCGCCCGTGGTTGATATGGACCGACTCTCTCTGTTGGGTATCGAGAACCTTGTCAACAACTTGCAACTGAGCAACAGTTCAGTAGTAGTTATCAGTTCCAGTAACAACTGGTTCAGTGCCGCAGGACTCAGCGTAACGATCTCAGGTGGAGGCGGAAGCGGAGCCAATGCGTATATTGCGAACACGCAAATTGATAGTAACAATCATGTGCTCGCTAACGTGGTCGTAGATTCTAATGGTAGCGGGTATACTACGTCCCCAACCTTTACGATCTCCGGTAACGCGAGCATCACTGCCAACATTCAGTGCATTGGAGAAGATCGTTCGTCTGGTGGACCAGCCTGGGCGCGTTACATCACTCGTAAAGTAACCCTGGCTGATGGATTGGATGCAGGAGACTTCCGCGTATTCTTCGCTGCCTACAAGCCTTCTGTGGCGAACATCTATGTCTATTATAAGATTCTCTCCTCGGATGATGCTGAGGTGTTTGATAATAAGGGTTACCAACTCATGACGATCATTCAGGGCGCGAACAACTTGTCCTTGAACCAAGATGATGTGAAGGATTTTGTGTATGCCCCAGGCGCCGGGAATATCGCAGATAACCGAGTCCAATATGGATCGTTTGCCAGCTTCAAATACTTTGCGGTCAAGATTGTCATGGCATCGACCGATACAACGAAGGTCCCGCGTATCAGAGACTTCAGAGTTGTGGCACTTCCATCTCTCTCATAGGAATGTGATGATATGATGATAAATACAGTGCAGATTGACAATAATCCTGATCTTGTGCGCGACATGGCTTCAAAGGCTATCATCAGCACGGATGCCATAGGGCTTGGACGCTATAAAGAACAGCGACGAAAATCATTAGCGCAGAAACAGGAAGTTGAAGAAACCAAACAACGATTGGTCTCTATTGAGAGAGAGATGGACAGTCTGAAAAAAATCGTGCACGAACTCTCGACCATGAGGAGTAAGAGCTAATGTCTATCGGACAAATTACAACAGCGAACACTTTCGGTCAACTCATTACCGCCGTTGCCGCGATGATTGCGGTTGCCAACAACCTCACCGATGGACCACAGGTTTCGTCCAATGCGGCATGGACGTTCACGAACCCAGGGGTCGGGGTCAATGTCGGCAACACAGCCCTTATCAAGACGGCGAACATCCAGTTCATCAATTCAGGATTTGCGAACATTGTATCGGGGAACATTGCGAGCATCAATACGTCCTCTGCGAATATCACGACCGCGAATGTGGTGGGTGCCACGATCACGAACATCATCAGCACAGATCATTTGAGTGCAAATGCGAATATCTCAGGACTCTTGCAAGTCAGCGACCGCATGAACGTGTACTCTGCGAACATTCAATCTGCGAACATCGGTTCCTTGGCACTCACAACGCTCTCCGTATCAGAACTAACTGTGCCTGTGCTGAACGCGAGTTTTGCGAACATCACCTCTCTGTCGGTCACCGGAACGTCTCAGCACCTTGCAGTCATTGCTACGTTGGTCACGACAGATAATTGCAATGTTAGTATCTTGAATGCGACAACTGCGAACATCACAGGTATGACCTTTGGCACCATGAACACTGGATTTAGCAATACCACGTCTGCGAATATCGTGTCCATGAA
>Ga0315291_10000961_pt1 | contig 38714 bp, 58 predicted proteins | sample YL17G12_20_MG_FD_203070 | JGI IMG/M metagenome (GOLD analysis project Ga0315291, IMG submission 203070) | Sediment microbial communities from Yellowstone Lake, YNP, Wyoming, USA - YL17G12_20 | ecosystem: Environmental > Aquatic > Freshwater > Lake > Sediment | place: USA: Wyoming | collected...
TTATACAAATAGTATCAACTAATACTGCTGTCTGTAAATCCGCTCTTGTGTATCCAAGTTTTATTAACCTTGCTTCTACATAGTTTTCCGCTTCATCTATCCTTAAATCAATATCGGTATCAAGCCAACCTGCCCTTGTGATTAGGTCGTTTATGGTTTTGTCTTTTACTTCCGTAGCGGTTATATAATTATGTGCCATATATTTATTTTATAATTGCAACCGCAGGCTTGAAAACCTGCGGAAAAGAAAACTCCAATGGCTAAATTGGTTATTTCTTTCTATATAAAATCGTCAATCCTACGTCTGATGTTGTGTAACTATCAATGTAAACTTTCATACTTGTGTCAAAACTCAACCATTGCTGTCTGTATTCAACAAATAAAGTATCTCCCATAGGTACTACATATCTTACCTTTTTTGATACTGTTGAAGTTGAACCATCACAGACATACAAGGTTATAATAGAACTACTATTGTTTGCCACCTGGATTGCATCAATAGTCACAGGATAGGCGTAAGCCGTAACAGTAGTCGTGGAACCAGTAGCATTATACATCAATGCGTGGCTTGTTCCAAAAGACACAAGAACCAGAAACAGAACCAGAAATCCTAAAAATATTCTTTTCATACCACTTTCCTCCCGTTTGTTTTTTTTATACGACTGTTGTAAAGATATAGCCTGCGGTATTAGCCACAATGGCTTTATCATACTTGTCGTTTACTCTTATCCAATCCGACCTCGTTTCAGGTTCTCTCCATTTCTCAACGTTCCTGTAACCTTCTTTTCTGAACAGAAAAGCATAGGAGATAGTTTTCACAGTCGCTCTCGGATTCACATATGCAAGGATTACACAGTTTGACCACAGTTGTGTAAGCGTCTCGGTTGACTGTCCTTCTTTGTCGCTGACATATCCCGATAAACCGATAACCACTTCATCAACTTCAAAGAACTGTGCAAGTAACTGCGGAGTAGTAACTCCGAGATGTGTGTATTTGATTTGTTCTCTGATTTGAGGGTGATTTTTGATTTTCTTAAACACGTCGTTTGAGATTATCATTATGTTCGGTGACAAGAATATTGAGTTTTCAATCTGCTTTATAGCGTCTTGAACCTGTCCGAGCGGGTCGCTTGAATTGTCACTCCATTTATCAGTTCCCGTGAGGGCTTTCTGGTTTGATGCTCCGTAATTGGTTACGTCCTGTGCTATCGCTGAAAGAGTGTATTCTAAGTTTAACAACCCAATATTTGTTATGTATTCGGTTGAATCGGCGTCGTATCTGATTGGGTCATCAGCGTTGTCCCTGATTTCATCAATCAATTGCATCTCGTTTGAATGTTCTTTCACTCTATATGCGTCGCTCTTTGAAATTGTCCACTCTACCTTTTTACCTCTACCGCCAGGTGCTCTTGTATCGTCCTGAATACGGAAGTCCTGCTTACCGTAAATAAAATATACATCACTATCTTTTCTCACAGGCAATACGGTAAATAATCTTTCGCCTATGAACTTTGCGTTTTTATACTTGACGGAGACGTTCGTCAACGCAACATCTATATGGACATCTCTTACAGTTGGTGCACTCATTTGTTTATTCCTCCTGCGTTAGTTTTTTTAAAATTTACAAATTAGGCAACGTATAAATGAATAACCAAAACTTCAATTATATCATTATCTACGCCTGCCTCCATAGCGATTGCTCCGACCATTCCTGCCGCACCTGTTTTTACAGCGTCGCCACTTGAATCCGATATCAGCATATCGCCGATTGCGACTGTTCCGCCGAGTTTTAACTTTGATGTTCCACCGATACACACAAGACCTGCGACGCCATCAGCGTCAGGTTTGTCCTGCAATATACCAAGAGGCATTAAGTTTGAACCTGCTAATTCAAGTTTGCCAGATGTGGTGTTCTTTTTAACAAAACGATACTGACCAGTTGTGCTTAAATCCGATGCCGATGCTACACTAACGTGCATTATTGGTGTTGACTGTGACATTTTACTTTCCTCCTGTCATAAATTTATTTGCGAGAATCAGGGCTTCCCTATAAGGGATTTTTTCCTTTTTCTCTATCCTTTCTGCAAGGATGTGGAGTTCAATGTTCTTGACCTCTTCTCCTTTTTCAGAATACTTTTTTACGATTTTATCTTTTTCCTCGTCTGTTACTTCTTCCGAAAACTTCTCGTCATCTTTTGCTGTTGATTTCAGAAGTTCTTGGAGTATGACTGACTTCCCTTTTACAAGTTCCGAAAGCATAGTGAAAAACAATTCACGTGCATTCAGTTCCTTGTCGTCAAACTTTACAATACTGTCCACTCCTTCAAGAACTTCACTGAACTTATCAATGTATTTGTCAAGGGCAGGAATAAGAATACCCCTGTTTTGTATTTTCAAGTCCTCTGTCATTTTTTTGAGTTTTTCTTTCTGCAACTGTTTTATCTTTTCCTGCAACTCGGCGTATTTCTTTTCCTGTTCCACTTTGTCTGCGTCAACTTTCGTAGTGTCTTCTTTTTGCCTTGTTGCTTCTATTTCCTGTTTCCTTTCGGGTGTCATAGCGTGGTGGTAAATCCAACCGCAAAGTGCTTCTGGATTGTCCGCAGTCCCGCTGACACTTGAAACACATTGGTCAAACCAACCTTTCGGCGGTTTCAGGTCATCAGGAAATCCGTCGGCTTTTACCATCTTACCGAGTTCATCTTGCTTTTCTTTCGGTAGTGCTTTATATTTTTCAATCATAGGTGCCACTTCTTCGGGCTTCCAGTCCTTTGGTTCTTTTTTCAATAAATCCTTATATTCGGCAATACCTTCTTCTTTCGGTGGTTGGCCAGATTTTGCTTCATCGGGTTTTGCTTCGGGTGGTTTTGTTTCATCTGGTTTCTGACCGTCAGGGTTGCCTTCTCCCATAGCAGGAACACACTTCTGTGACGCTTCGTCCCATTTCATACCTTTCGGGCAGACCTTTCTTTCTTCTTCCTTTCCTGCGTTGTCTGTCGTAACGCTTTCTGGAATACATCTCCCGACAGTAACGTCCCACTTGAAGTCAGGCGGACATTCTGGATTAGGGTTACCTGCACCATCTACGAATTTACTTAATCTTTCTTTTGTTAAAATCTCTGCGTATTCGTCCACAGTAATGGAGTCTTTTTTCTTTTCCTCCATATATTTTTTGACCACTTCCACGCAACACGGTGACATTTTCTCAACATCTTTTAACGTCCAAATACGTTCCATCTTGTTTACCTCCTGTAAATCTTTTTCTGAAAATGTGGCGAAAGTGAAACTCGCCTCGCTATTATATAATGCCTGTATATCTCCAAGACCTTTTATAGCAGGAACATCACCTCCGAGTAACGCTACTGCTCTTAAAACTTTCCCAATGTTCTCGCCAGTAGTCGGATGTTTGAATTCGTTGTATATCTCAGCACTAATCTTGCTGTATGCTCTTTTATCAATAAGTTCCTTTACTTTCTTCGGAACATCGCCTATATCAACAAATATCTGGTCGCCGATACGATATATCTTGTCAACATATCCGCCCGCAGGCAGTCCGTCGTTTTTAAGAAGTTTCTGCTCTTCATTGTGTCCAAGTTTTATCGGTGGTTCGTGAAGGTGTGAATTAAGAAGTGCGTTTGTATTGGTTACTATTTCATCTATGTCATCAATCGTGAAGTTCTGTCCTTTGTGGTTTCCTGCTTTGAATACGGGAACGCTTGTTACAGTAAAGACATTCTGATTTGCTGATACTTTTCTTCTGTTTCCGACTTTTAGTCCAGCAGGTATATGGACATCGGTTGCGGTTGGGCTTGTGAAGTCTGCTCCCCAAATTCCACCTGCTATATAGCGTTGACATCTTTCCTTTGTCCAACCCTTCCTCTGCATACAGTTATTGACTAATCTTTCCAGTTCTTTTCCTTCTGGCATTTTTTTTCTCCAAATAAAAAAACCGAACTAATGTATTTAAACATTGCCACAAACCCATAAGGTTCATAACACTTCCATAGGAAGCAATTCGGCTTACTGATACGTATTATACACTATCAATGTAATTTTGTCAAGACCTTTTTAAAAAATCCCTGCTTGACTTCTTTTCTCTCTTTTTCTATCTGCTCTTTTATCGTCCGCATAAACTCGGAAGCCTTCTTGTTTATTTCGTCTGCTGTTATAAGTTTTTTTTCTTTGAGTATTTCTATTAACGCCATCATATTGCAGTAAAACTTCTGCTGATTTTCTTCAAGCGTCAAAACAGAACCTACAATTTCCCTTTTGAATTTTTCAAAGTCTTCTCTTAACAATTCGTGTGATAACTTTTGCGGGTCAATGAACAATTTCTCTGCCATTGGTTTAACTCCCTTTTGTGCCAGGCTTTTCAAATCCTGCATCTGGTTGAACATCTATCACAGGACTTTCTTCCCACTCCTCGTCTGCTGTTACAGGTATAAGTAGACAACGACAATTGAAACCGTTTGGCGGTGTCCAAGTGTCCCATATAGGATTGGTTACTGCATAAATCCTGCTGTCCATTTTTGCGTGGTTCGGTCTAACCCTGTCATCAAGTATAGCCGAATACTGATACGCCTGCGTAAAACCTTCAAGTGTAGGGTCTTCAAAATACGCTTTTCTGCCCTGATTATATGCACTTGATATATTTGTTCTTGTAATTGTTTCAAGTCTTGCACCGCTATATACTTCGTCATCAACAAGACCTGTGTCAAAATACGGTTGAAGTGCATCGTCAAGTCCTTTCATAATGTCTTTGACGCTTGCACCTGTTTCAATTCCCCTGTATAAAATATCTTTGACTTTTTTAAGTATGAAATCTCTTTCTATCCCTGTAACGTAGAACGCTTTGTTGTTGTATAAGATATTGAGTGCTTCGGTTGGCGTCACTTTTCGCCAGTCAATTTCCTGGTATGTTTTGACTTTTTTCTTTGCGAGTATTTCCTTTCTTGCATCTCTCATACCAAGTTTATACAGGCTTTCAAGCATTTCCTGAAACCTTATTTTCATATCGCCCACATACTTCAAATGCAGATTTTCTATTGCCTTGATATTTTTGTCCTGAATGATTTTCTTTCTATCTATCTGACCTTTTATATCATCAACGCTTTCCATCATTATTTTGCCAATCTTAACCGAAAAATCCTCCGTATTACTTTCAAGTATGTCTTTTATATCGGAATAATCGGTGTGCTTCTCGTATGGGGTTAAGGTTTTACGTCTCGTTCCCGTGAACAGTTTTTCCTTGAATGCTATAATATTATCGGCATATTTCTCTGTTTGCTGTGCAATCGTGACCTGTGCAGGACTTTTGCTTTCATCCCTTTTCGGCAGATGCAACAGTTCCCTAATTTTGTCCTCGTCTTCTGGAATAGGTTTAATCGCTCCCATTTGGACGCCTGTGTAGTATTTATCTATCATCACGGTTACGTCATCCTGGACTAACGGTTTGAACCTGAACTTTGGATATTCTTCCTGCTTCCCGAAATTATAATCAATAAGTCGCTTTATAATCTGGTTGTTTATTGCTTTCTTTGAAAGGTCTTCCCCGAGATGCTGTTCATACATAAGCAATATATCAAAATGAACCTGTCCCAATCCGTAACTGCCTTTACTACCTGCGTCGCTTGTCAATGTCTGCCCGAGTATGGTTTTTCTTATCTGTTCATTTATGTGTTCCAATGATTTTATGTAAAGGTCTGTGCTGTTAATTTTTACATCAGCAAAATCAAGTTCAACTGCTTTCGGAATGAGAAGTCCTGTTTCAACCCTGAACTGTTTAAGTGCAGTTAATAGATTTGCTTTTGCCTGTGAGTCAAGACCTGGGTGCTTGATAATCGGGATAGGATGTCCGTATTTTTCTATAAATATCGCCCAACTCTTAATAATGATTTGCTTTAAGAACCACAAGTCGTATATTGCCCTCAGCCTTGAAGTGCCGAGGACATTCTCGTATTTTTTGTTGAAACTGTAAATAACAAACTTCTCGGCGGGATATTTTCTTCCGTAGTCAATACCTGATATGTTTACAATTCCGTCCTCTCTTATGTTGTCAAAGTCGTCAACCCACACGTTCAAGTATTTGGGATTTTTGCTTTTTAAAGACGACAGTATAATTTTATTCTTGTATAATCCTTGTTCCTGAACCGCCCATACAAGTTCGTTTATGCTTACTCCCATTTCAACCGCTCCCATCATCTCACGCAGGTCATCATCAAAAGAACCTTCAATGTTCTCAAAATTATATATAACAAAATCTGACTGCTGTTTGTGGATAGGAATATCACTTGCAGGAACCACCTCCCAACCAGAACTCAATCTGATTGTCTTTAAGGCGTTTATACTGCTTTCAATCTCGGCATCATTTATCAGGTCATTATATACTTCTATTTTCTTTTTGGTTAATAATTTGTCAGGACTGTATTGCGTGTATTTTATTCGCTTCCAGTATGCTTCTTCGTTTACTGCTAATTCTACATCAAGGAAAGGTCTTGTTGGCGTGATAGGCTTCATTCTTTGGAAGTATTCGTTTAATAGTCCCATTTTGTTAAACCTCCGCTATATATTCTTATCTTCTTTATATACTCTAATCTGGCATAGAGTTTTTATAGAATTTTTATAGAGTGATTTTCTTAACCATTACACTATTGAATTATAGTTTATGTTTTTGAAAAAGTCAAGAGCTTTATTTGTAATCAAAAATATTGTTGCTTTCCAAAGTCCCTACTCCTTCAATAGTATTCTCACTTCCAGTTATATTTACTTCCTCGCTCTGTATTGACCAATAGACGCTACCTGCAAGTGCGTCAGACATATCTTTGCTTCCCTTCGGCTTGTGGTCAACCTTGCTTTCTCTCTTTTCAAGTTCTCTCAGTTCCTTGTATAGCCACTCCTCAGGCGTCTCGGGAACGAACTTCGCCTTTTCTATGTTGACGTTAGGCAGTTCTATTTTCATATCGTAAATCAATTCTTTCAAAGTATCGTATGGTTGAAGCGACCTATCCACACTTAACAGTTCCACTTCAAATCCTTGTGCTTTTAATATTTGAAGACTGTCCACGCTTTGAAAACCGTCGTAACTTATTTTTGCTATCTGTATGCCTTTGTCTCTTAATGCAATAAGAATCTGCCTTATATCGCTGAATTTAATAGGACTCTGGACTGAACCCTTAAATCTCAGTAGTAACCCGACTTTAACCTTTCCATTTTCTTTATAGGTCATAGCGAATCCGCCTGCGTCACCAGTCAAGCCCAAGTCAATATGAACGTTACATATCTTGTGCTTTAACTTAACTATCTCGTCATATAAAACAAAACCTTCTTTGACAGGATTGTTCATATTAACGTTTATACACTTGTCTATTGCATTAGGATTAACCAACCAAGGATATAAAGTATCAGACGGGAAGCCAAGCATATCTCTCTTGAAACTGTCGGGATTAGCCTGTGCCTCTATAAGCAATTCAGTCGGTATTTTATATTTAAGCCACTCAACCAATTCGCCATTGAACAACCAGGGCTTCATCTCCCATATACTCTTTCTCACGCCGAATACTTTCGGGTTTTCAATTAGATATTCAACATACCTGTCGGGATAAGAAGGGTTGGTAATGAGGACTATCTTCCAAGCCCACTTGTCGGCAAACCTGTTACTCATTCTTTTTTCTAATGTTTCATAAACATCTTTGACATAGTCTCTTTCTTTTGTCACTTCCCACCAAGCCACTTCGTCCATAACCACTACTATCAGATTGTATCCGTATGGATTTGTTTCCGAACTGTTACCAGGTATGATGACCACTCCCCTGCCGAAGTCAAGTTCGCTTTTTTTGTCCTGGTTAAGCGTATTGAATTTATTAAACCAGAACGAGTTTTCAATTCGGGCTTTAATTTCGCCGAACACTACCTTCTTCGCTTGCAACCCATTCTGTGACATATTCATAACTGCTATGTTGGAACCCCTTGCAAGACCGAGTTCTGTTTGCGGGTCTTTGAGGCAGGATATTTTATGGATTTCGTATGCAGTTATTATACTTGAAAGATATGACTTGCCTGCTCCAGGTGGCATCTCAAACACGGCGGTATTTTTTTTACTGGCTTCAAATTCAGTTAGCAGGTCTTTTATTGTTTGCCAACATTCCGAACCCATATTCAAGTAAAATTGGTTATCAATAAAATCCCTTATATTTTTTGCGGGTTTGTGTATATATTCTGGGTGGCGTTCACAGAACACCTTATCAAGCAGTAAAAACTTTTCCTCTTTTGGAAGTTCGGCAGTATCAACCATATTTTATTTTGTTTCCAGTTCCTGTTCCAACTTATTTATTAGTTCGTCTTTTTCGGTATCGCTTTTTGTTTCGTTATATACGTTCTGCGTTTGCTGTTGAAGGACTATGCTAACAGGTTGCGGTAGAACGGCGTCTTCTTTCCAATGCTCAATATACTTCATCCAGGCGTGAACCTCTTGTGCAGAACCGTCCTTCAAAATAGTTTTGTATAAAGATATGAAAACATTCGGAGTTAAAAAGGACAGCATTTTCTCCGTTTCTTTCATCCGTTGCAATAATTCGGGACGTTTATTCCAATTCACAAGTGTCGCTTCATTCAGGTCGTATTTCTCGGCAAATTCTTTTTGAGTTTTTATCTGCAATAGTTCGGTAGCGAATCCAGGTTCAAAACCCAACTGCTCAAGCACTTCTATCGGCTTGCCCCTTAATATGCTCGGCAATGATTTCCATTGAAGATACAGATTGAATTCAACCTCTCTGCGTATCTGTATATCGCTTTCGCCTTTATTATTCAACTGAGTTTTATTAGAAACAATTTGTTCCATAATTTTAATTATTTAATTATGTTCTCTCCCTCATACTTGTATATTATATCTTTGTTTAAATCATATCCTATTGGTTTAAGCATACCTGCAAAATAAACATACATACCATTTTGGGCATTTACATTATTCCATTTATTTCTGAAAAATTGCATTAAACTCATCGCACAATATTTTGCCCTATGTTCTCCATTCTTGAAATGATAATGGATGTCTTTTTCAAGATTCATATCATTATATTTATCAAACTTTACATCGCTGAATTTTACTGTTCCATTCTTTTTGGCTAACATAAGGGCTTCGGTTAAATGAATCCTGCTATAATTCCACGATTCGTCAAGTCCGCAACAACAAGCATTGTGGCAATAATCTTTAATATGAGCATCAGAACAATAGAACCTCATACCAAGTTTTTTACTGAGTTCATACATCTTTTCTACATATTTAAGTTTTAACTGCCTGTTTAATCTATAATAACCTCTGTCTATGCTGTTTTTCTTGTAATAGGCATATACATCAAAACCAAGGACTTTTGACATTTCAAAGAACCTTTGCTTCGTATTTATCGTAGCCCGTGCCTCAACGCACATAAATTCAACCGAAACCGCAGTTGCTCCGCAAATATGGGCTTTTTTGATTAAATCAAGATATTCGTCATTAACGTCGCTCATACCCATTATAAACGGTCTAAGGCGTAAAGTAACCCCTCCTTTATTGAATTTTGAGTATATTGCCATTGCTTTTAGCCGTTCTTCTGGACTTGGACAACCACGCTCAATTTTTTGTGCTATTTCAGGGTTAAGGTTGATTATACTGAACTTGCAGTTCCAATTATCCTGATTTCTGAACAGTTCAATATACTTATCGTCATTCACCCACCAAGTTGATTTTGTTGAAAAAGTTATCGGATAATTGATTTTTTTAAAGAATTTCAAAAGTTCAAGGGTTATACCGTACTTTTTTTCGTGTTGGTCAAATTGGTCGGCAAGACCTCCCCACTGCAAAACTATTCTGTTTTTTATGAGTTTCTGGAATAATTTACCGTGACCTTCACCTGTTGAAAACAATCTGTATATTTTTTCGGGATTAACCCAACGAACCTGTGATTGCATATAGTTTGTTCCCATTGTTGAACTGAGAGATTTTTGAAAATAACTGAAACAATACAGACAGTTGAAACCGCACTTGCTGTATGTGTCCATAGACATAGGCAAACTGCAATCAAGGATTTCGCCTGTTATTCTTGGACTATCGTAAAATTTTAAAGTTTGCTCCATTTGAACCTTATTTCTTTTTGGTTATGTATTATTTTGTTGGTTATACATTTATCTCCATATCTTCCACGAAGCATTTCTTCCGCTTCTTCTAACAGTTCTTTGTGTTTATATATATCACTTGCTCCGCCTTCTCTTGATTTCATTTTGTGAATAAACATTGCATCATAATAACAAGCGGTTTTGTATCCCAATTTTATCAATTTCGCACTCATATCCCAATCATTGAAAATAGGCAAATTTTCATCATATCCACCAACACTTTGTATTGCTTTTGTAAAATTGGCAATGAACCCCCACGCACCTATTTTTTCTTTTACCATTCCATCATAATACCAATTATGTCCTATAAAACTCATTGCAAGTTGTGTATATTTATTATCATCAATTAGTTTATACATTTTGTCTATTTCGTTTAATAGGTTGCTTTTAATATCCCTGAATTTAAACCCGAAAATATCATCATCGCAGAATATGTATTTATTAAATCTATTTTCAACAGCATAGTTTAACATAGAATTCAGAAGATATCCGAATCCTTTATTATTGTCTTTTAATTTAACAACATTGAATCTTTCACCATACATCAGAAAATAATCAGGAAATTCATCTGGTTCTACAAACAGTGTAGCCCCTGATACTATTTTTGACATATCAAAAAAGAGACGGGATTTGCTTCCGATAAAAAAATTTTTCTCTACTTTATACATAAATCATTCTTTGATTATATCTTTAAATTTTTCTACGAATTTATTATATGGAATTGCTCTTTGATTTTTTCCTAATTTTAGAATATTCTTCACTTTTTCAAATTCCAATTTATCAGGGAATACAATTATAAGCGCCTGTTGAGTTCCCTCTTCTTCATATCCACCAAATTCCGAACCTGCATTGGGAACTGCTATATTGCCAGAAATAAGCAATATTTCTTCATTTGAAAATCCAACAACTTCAAGAAGTTCTTTATTAAAATTAGCCAACATTTCATAATCCCAAGAACCAAGATTTTTATTCAGTCTTAAATTAAGTTCCTGTTCTTCTTCTGTTGTCAGCAACTTGTTTGGAACCCTGACATCAACTTCTTTTATTCCTTTGTCTTTCAGTATCTTTATCCTGAAATGCCCACCGATGACATTATTGTTCCTGTTTATCACTATCGGGTCGGCTACACTGAATTTTTCCAGTGATTCTGAAAGGTCTTGACACTCTTTTTCTGTTGCTTTTCTCGGATTGTATTCGGCAGGTTTCAACTCGGATATTTTCCTTCTCTCGGTTTTCCAGGTGATTTCGTTAGGCATACAGCCTCCTTTTTTAATTATACATCAAGTTCTTTCGTTTGTCAAGCAATTACCTGTTCGCCATATATTCATCAATAACTATTTCCGCTTCATTTGAACCGTAGCAGACCACCGCCTTGTATCCTCTTGCATTAAGCAAATCTATCATTACATTTTGTTCTTTTGATACTGTCCCTTTTTCACAGAAATATGTTTTCGGTGTTTTCATTTCAATGAATAAACCTGAATATATTCCTTTCGGTTCAAAAATCATTAAATCTGGCGTCCCAGCCCGATACCCTAAACTTTTTATTCGTTTTGCCATAAATATTGATTTAATAAACAATGCAGGGCTAATTGTAAATATTACATCAGGATATTTTATCTTTAAATAATTTGCTACCGCTATCTGATATTCCTCTTCATAGTATTTTGGTTTTTGTCTTTCTGATTTCATAATTCCCTTTCTATCAAAACGTATTATTTGTTATACATTGTTAGGGCTTTTTAATTTATATTTATCAATCCTCTTGGAAAATAACTCATATCTGGTATTTCTTCATAAACAAAACACCAAGTTCTCCCTAAAAATTTAAATGCTATTTCTCTTGCCTGTTCTTTATTTTCTGCTTTTATCACAGCCACGGTATCTTTATCTAATGTTTTACCATTTATTGAATGTGTATGTATCTGACCAAAAGTTATGTAATACTCTCTCATCATTCCCCCTTTCTTATTCTATCGGAATAAGTTTAAATTTCTTTGTATCACCTTTTTTGATTAACTTTTTTAATTCATTCATAGAACCGAATTTAAAACTATCTATTGTAAATAATTTTCCTTGACTACTGCAATTTATGTAAACCACTATATCTTTGGGTTCGGGCTTGATTGTTTGCCAGTCTTTTTTGAATAAATCTATTATTCTACACGCCATACCAAACGGAGTTAATTTGCCATTTTCATCTCCGGATATTATTATGGAAATTATGTCTTTTATCAATTCTTTATAAACAACTGTCTTTTCGTGATAATCATTCGGTATAGCAGTATAATCAAATTCCTTCTTAACTCTTTTAGGTTTCATCTTTCCTCCTCAAATATATTGTATTCTTTAGGATTGCACCTTACTTTATTAACTCTTTTCCTGCTTCATACCCTTTTTCATAAGTTATAAATTTATCCTTTAAATCATAATTTCCTACACGAACATACCAATGCTTCCCATTCATCCATTGTTGAACAACTATATCTTTCTCTGTATATTTATTAGGAAACACTAATTCCTTACTCGAGTATGTTTCTAAAATTTCAAATGTGTCATCTATATCGCGATATGAAAAACAATTAGGATTAACGACAAATTTTTCTTTTGCATTATAAAATCTTACATAACCGTCGGTCAAACTATCTAAAACATTAGCATCATCAGTTATAGTTTTCCTTTCAGTATGTTCCATAGTTATACCTATCAATGTTTGGTCTGCACTAAAATAATGTCCACCTTTTTCGCTCTTACGATTTTTTAAATCAAAATATACTTTTACTAATTTTCTTTTTCTATAATCTATAAAATCCATTAAAGAATCTATATTATCTATTAATAAATACCATCCTATATATGTCTCTTCACATTTAGGATGTATCTTGTGTTTAGCATAAATAAATTTATACATTTCTTTGTTACCTCTTTATTAAAATAAATTCAGCACTTATACCTTCTTTAAGAACTTTACTTAATTCCGTAGTTTTCCCTCTTATTTGAAAACCAAAAATATTGTGTTCTATTTCCACAACTATCTGCTCGGGTTCGGGATTGATTGATTTTTCTTCAATTATCAATTTACCATCATTGAATATATGTTCGTGATTTATTTCGGGCTTAATTGGTTTCCATATTATTTTACTTTTTTTGCTTTTAACCCAACAAGGTGGGTTTATCATTTTAGAATTTCCTACACAATCTTTATCACCACAATTCTCACACGTCTTTTTAACTCTTTTAGGTTTCATTTTCTTAATCCCCCTTTAACAAACCAATAAATTTATATACCATTTATGTCCATTTTCACACATACAAATTTTTCCGTTTATTTCTAACACACAAGGTTTACCGCAATATGGACAAATCAAAGTAAGGAACATTAACAATAAAAAGCAATATATTTTCATACACTCTCCTTTCCCATTATTTTATCTCGCAGGTTCTGGGAATACTTGTCTATTGCTTCATCATAACCATTATAAAATTCATTAGATGGTGCGTGATTTTCTTGATTGGGCTTCGCTTCTTCCACCAGTTTTAGCAGAGAGACTTTGAAGTCTTTGACAAATTCGCAATTATCAATACAACTATGTTCTGAATTAACAGTAGTTATACATAGACAACAAAAACTATTCTTAATCAACTCATCTACTTCATTTTGTTTGGACATCGGGAACCTCGCTTTTCTTAATATGAAAAGTTAAACTAAATACAAGTAAACTTAATATTATTGTTGTGCTACCAATCTGAATACCTAATTTCCAATTCCAACCGCCACCAAATCTACCCCATAAGTTATTTTTACTTCTCCATTCAAATTGAATTTCTAATCTATTTATATTCCAAGTTTTTTTGATTTCTTTCCTACCAAATAATTCATTAGATCTAACAATACTTAAAATACCTTTTTCATCATTTGTTAATTTCATTTCCCCTCCTCATTTTGTTTGGGCATTTTATACTCCTTTAATATTCGGGTTCATTAATATTTTTATCGTGCCAATAATCTTTTAACATTTCTTTATAATTCATTTTCTGTTCCTATTTCATACCCTAATATTATAGCTAATACTCCAATCACAGTCAAAATTAGATTTACAAAAGAATTTTGATTTTCGCCTATTTTTATTAAAAGTATTCCTATTGAAGAAAACACTATATACAACATAAGTTTAATAAATATTTTCACTATTCCCCCTTTCTGGTAACGATATATTCGGAGTTACAAGATTTTTTCTTGCAATCATTTCTCTTACATTTGGATTACTCATTCCCCACCTCATCTGAAAAGATTTTTTCTATTTGTTCATAAGTTAAATGACAAGGATTTTTCTTTTGATAATCGGATATTTGTTTAAATATTTCAATCAACCTAAAATCTCTTGCTTTTATTAGGGATAGGATTTCCTCTTTTAACTTAATCTCATCTTCTTCATATATTACTGGTGTATTTTTGTGTATTACTTCCTCAATCTCTTTTTCCAGTTTATTCATTGCTTTTCTCCTTATATAAACAACCAGCAATTATTAAAAAAATACCAGACATAAACCATATCAGTAAAACATCTTCGAAATGAATACAGGCAATAATTATCAAAATACCCATTGCATAACAAAATTTAATATAATCAAATTTCATCTCTCCACCTCCATTATTTTACCGAGATTTTATTTTCCTCTTTGTCTTTTTCTTCCTTCAATATTTTCTTTAATATCCTATATAAGTCACGTATTTCTGTTGAACCTCGCAATACCCAACCGATATAGACACAAAGAACATAGGCAAGTCCACGCATAATGTCAAGTATCAATCCTGTAATTTCAAGCCAAGTAATCATTCCTTTTCCTCCCTTTCTCTCATAACAACTTTGGCTTGTTTGACTACCATCCACATTATTCCTATTGATACTCCTGCACAGAACGAAGCGACTATCAATACTACTATAAGTGCTGTTATCAACATATACTCCTCCTCTTTTATATTTTAAAGCAGGGCAGTTACCAGAATTTTGCCTCGTCTATATTGTATCCCTTTGCTCTACAAAGAACTATACTACCTGCCCTGCTCATATTTTATTTCTTTTAAACAAATATAGCAATTATCTTTACACATTTTATTCACCTTCCTTTTGCCCCTGTTTTGATATTTTCGCTGTCTCGGTTTTTCTTAATGCTTCAAGAAGTTTCTCAACCTGCGAACCTGCGATATGAATGACCAAGTCGGTTTCGTTGAACAGCACGTCAAACGCCTCGCTATCAATGTAGAACTTGTCACCTTGTATCCCAAGATTCATAAGCAATATTTTCAATTCATCGTTTACAGGTTCCAATTTAATCACCTCTTGGAGAATACTTTGTCTTGTGGTTTTTCACGAACATATCATACATTCGTTTTTCTCGTATTTCCCTGAACTCAACTTTCAGCCTGTCAAATACTTCGGGCTGTCGTGCATTTACATTCATAACCAAAGCACCGACGATACTGTTTATGCTCACATAATAACCGAGTTCCTTTGACATCTTATTGCTCAGGTTTTTCAGTATGCAATAGACAGGCTCACTTGTAGTGAACACCCTATAATGATACTTCTTCTTCTGTTTCATCTGCGGTTACCTCCAATTTGTCTATAACTTCATTTGGATTTATTTCGTTGGGATTTTGTTTCTCCTTCTTTTCCTGCTTCATCATAGCATCGTGACACCTATTGCAGATTCCGAACTCGTTCAACGCTTGTAGCTTGTATTCGTCGTCACATTTATTGCACTTAGTCCAGGTAGTATTGTTCAGAACATCCATAAACCTTTTTATCATTTTTTGGCATTCCTTTTTTGAATCGGTCAGCATTTAGTTCTCCTTCTTTTCCTGCTTCATCTTCCATTCAAGACTATGATTGACTATTGTTTCCAGTGTCCAATTTAATCCTGCTTTTTCAAATTCCGCACTTAATTCTTTCAAGCACGCCCTTATTTTCTCCCAATTATTGTCAAATATTTCAACTATTTTATTCACTGATTTCATACATCTTGCAAAGTGAATTTTATCCCACTGCCTGTCATCAAACTTGAACCCTTTTAAAAGTTTATACGCAACAACAATCCTTTGTTTATCGCTTCTTATTGTATATCCGCCGTCTTTTTGTTTCGCAGGCAAATTTTCAGATGGCATATATGTCTTGCCTTCCTGCAATTCTTTGAAAGTATTTACTCCGTCTATACTGTCAATAAACACCATTCCCTTTTCCTTAAACAACTTAATTGCTTTATCAACACTATCCTTTCCGTTGGAACTTATCTGCTTCGTTATCCAGTCCAAATCATAAGGTATAAGATTGTTTGTCTTGCAAGCAAGACATATAAGCCCGATAAAAAGCCATTTATGTCCGTCATCCATCATACTAAATTTATGGTCTATAAGGCAATTTAGATACCATTTGAACCAAATCATATTGTTAATGGAATCGTATTTTTTATAATGTTGATGTTTCCTAAATTTAACTACAACAATATATTCCACATTAGCCTCCTAATTAGCCTCCTATCATCTTGTTTTCTTTAAGGTTAATTATTCTGACTGTCACGGTCTCGTTCAGAACCATATATTGTTCTTTGACTTCTTCGGGAATTGCTTTTGTGTCCAATCTTTCCCCTGTCCGAACGCTTGTCAATATCCGCCAGTTAATTCCGACCATAACATCAGGTATTCTTTTATCTTTGAACTTTGTTTTTACCTCATCGTCTATTTCATCATATTCATCTGCCAATGGTTTAAGTTCCGCTCTCCTTTGTAACCTCGCTTCAAGTTCCTCGCTTTCAATAAAGTTAGCACCTTCGGTCTTTATATCGGGCAAACAGATATGATTAAACGCACATCTGTCGCAAATCTTACTCTCATACTCAATGGGGTTGGGATAGGTTCTGTCCTTGACGTGCTTCCAGTTCGCTTCTATTCTTTTTAATATCCACTCGCACTCGCCGTAATCCAAATACACAGGGATAAGTTTGTAGTGTCCCTGCAAGTCACTCAATACGAACATTCCTGATTCCTTTTCGTGTCCATATAAATATAGTTGCATCTGCCTTAAATACTTCCTATGCAAGGGCTTTTTTATAAAATCATCAAGCGAGTTCAAACTATTGAATGTGTTCATATTCATTGACTTTATTTCAACAGGGAAGGCTTCGTCTTTGTATTTCAACTTGCCGTCAATCTTTCCCCTGCAAATAATTTCATTGTCTTTGTTTTTTATTTCAAACGGGCTTGCTATTTCTATAAATTCAAAGCCAAGACTTGCGAAGTCCTGCCTAACTATCGTTTCTTCTTTGTTACCACGCTCAAATATCGCCTGTAAGCCCTCGTCATATAACGCCCTCTTATCCCAATCCAAAATGCTGTGAACCATATATCTGTCACAGTCTGGTATGTCACTTGCTATAAACCTCTCACGAGGATACCTCTGAATCTTTGAAGCAAGGTATTCCTTCCGCCTTGTAACTATCTCATCTATTAGATTCTCTATCGGCATTTATTTCTCCTTTTGGCTGAGTCCCTGCCCAACTCAGGTTAGGCAAGGACAGTCAGCCCTGTTCATTATTTCTTTTCCGCCCAGTTACAAATTGTCTCATAGTCCGAAGTCTTTATCTTTGAAGTGTGTCCTTCCGTGTAAGGATACTTCTCAACCAGATACTTCTTCACATCGTCGTCTTTTTTCTTTGCCGAAGTCCATATAGCATACAGTCTTTTTCTCTGACCTTCGGATATAAGTCCTCCACCTAATCCACCAGAAGCATAAGTCACCTTTGATATTTTATCTATATCTATTCCTGCTTCTTTTAAGTCTTCCCAAGTCGGATTGAACCCGAGTATCTTTTTCAGGATTCTGTTCTGAAAGTTCGTGTATGCCTTTTTCTTAATGTTTTCCAAGTCAACATCTTCTAACAATTTAAATTTCTTATCCTTCTTTCCGAAAAAGTCATCACGAGTTGAACAAGTCCCGATGTCTTCTATCGTATGCCCCTGCCAAATCGCCTTGCCTGAACAGGTGAATAGTTTGTAAGTTCCCGATTCATCTTTTATTGTCTCGCACTCTATTTTCGTATCCTTGATTGTTATACCCCAGACCTGCCGTATCTTCATCGTGCCGTTGAGCGTCAGGTAAGGGTTGTCACCGCTTTTAATCCAGTCACGGGAATTTGTAGAACGCATACATAATAACTTCACCTTATTCAAGCCGTTGACCTGTATCTCCGCCCTTTTCAAAACATCGTCAGTCAGTAGTTCAGTCTTCTGAACTACCAATGGTTGATATTCATCTTTCTGTTCTGGCGGTTCTATCGCATCATTTTCATCAAACGGAATCTCAAATTTTTCTTTTACTTTTTCTTCTGCCATTGGACTTTCCTCCTTATTGGAATATCAATAACGCCAACACTAAAACAACCAACATTACATCAGCCCAAAACTCTATCCTGTCCAATAAAATTACACCTCCCTTTTTTGATTTTTTTCTCCTGCTTCGGCGTCATACAGAAGTCACATCGCTTTCCATATAATTTCGTTGTCTCATTTCCGCAGGTGGGACACACCACGAGACCTTTTCTTTCTAACTATGTCAAATACTGTTCATCAAACAATGGTTTATCAGCCATTTGCCGTCTCCTTTTCGTTGAAGTTCCAGTTTAATGGAAGTTCGCCGTTGGGGTTGATTTTCTGCGAAAAACTGTTCTTTATCCTTGAAGCCCTGACAAACAGGCTTCTTGCTTTTGATTCAAGTTCAGAAAGTGCTATGTTCAAGTCATCCTGTGTTTCAATAATGAAATACCCGTAAGCATTGTGGGAACCAAGTAAGAAGCCTTCATCAACCATTTCTTTTATTATTCTACGCATATCTGAATCTTTAATCTTAATCCCTTCCGCAATTATCAAGCCGTGCAACACATCTCTCTTTATAGCGTTCTTATAGCCCTTATGCTTTTCCATTATCTGCTTAATTATTTCCATTATCATAATTTCTCCTTTTAATACCTTTCATTCCATTCCCCTAAACCACCACAGTTTTGGCAGGGGATAGTTCCTTTCTTTTTCCAGCATCTATATTCAAGTATCAATGCCCAATATTTCCAATATCTAAAAAAACATCGTGTCAAATATTCCCTAAACTCATCAATGTCAACTTCTTTGTATCCTGTCCCATCACAATCATCACAGAAATGCTTCACTTCCGTATAATTCGCAACCATATTTCCCGTTCCGATTGTTCTATATGTTTTTGTTATCATTCTCTTTCTTCCTTTCTTCTATGCCGTCCAAAACTGACTGTGGCATATTAGCCTGTTCAATCCCATCGTCCTTGTTCAGTTTGTCCGCTATTATGCTTCCTATCAAACAAAATTCAACATAGGTGACTGCCCTGTAAAACTGTATCTCATTGCAACTGTATTTCACAACAAGCCCACCATTGTCATCACGAATCCCAAAACTTTTGCTTTCGCTCTTTATAATCATTTTACCTCCATAAGTTTTTTGTTCTGTGCGTATATTTCCCTTTCCCTTGAAACTGTCCCTACCACGCTGTCATTACATTTCTTGCAAACTTTCAATTCTTCAAGTGTTAATATCAGTTCCATTATTTTGCACCGTCCTTTATTTCTTCACTCCAGCAATCTTCTGGTTTCCAGTTTCTTTTTTCGCCTTCGTCTAATGCTTTTTTAATTATGTCATTCAATGTATCTGCTTCTATAACAATTTCGTCAATATCTTTATAATGAATTTTATATTTCATTTTATTTCTCCTTTTTATTCGCCTTCATTGAATATTTTAACTGCTATTATTCTAAATACAGGACTATCAAAAAACATTTTTTTAAATGCTTCTACTATATCTCTTGTTGAACCTATATGAAATATTGAATTTTCTTGATTAACCAAAGCAAACCAAATATTATTGTTTAAATTATTTTCACGTTTTTCGATAAATAATAAGATAGCCCCCCCCCAAACTATCTTTAACCTCATAACAACATTTAGTTTTATTAAATTCAACATTTTCTGTGCATATTTTTTCAACTCCTTTTTCTAATTCATTCATTTTAATACCCCACCATTCCAATTATATTAGAATAGCTATTTCTTGTAATATCTCTTACCTTTAAATGCTCAAACCACTTTAAATGGTCACCTTGTAGAACATCATTCTCGTATTGTTTTAAATCCCTTTTTAATTTATCAAGTAATCTCTCTCTTGAAATTCTTGAATTTCTATGTATTTTTGCGTCATCAGATTTTAGATATTCCTCGCAGACTCTAATGATTTTCTTAATATTATGTTTTTTAATTTTTAAAAATAAATCTCTGTTCATTTTGCACCGTCCTTTTTTATAATTACCCTTCAAATATATTATGATTTGAACTAAAACTATAACTTGAATTGTCGCTAATTATCATATGGTCAAGTAATTCAATACCTAAAATTTTTCCTGCATCCTTCAATCGTTTTGTTAGTTTATTGTCATCATCACTCGGCATAGTATCTCCACTTGGATGGTTATGGCACAATATTAAAGAAGATATGCCCTGCATTATAGCCGTTCTGAAAGTTTCACGAGGGTGAACAATACTTGCGTTCAATATTCCCAGCGAAACCAATTCAATGTATTTAACTGAATTTCTTGCTGTTAAGCCCATAACCCAGAAATGCTCCTTGTCCCTATCCACTTCGTTTTCAGTATTCAAAATCTCATTGAAAATCTTACATACATTTTCGGGCTTTGAAACTATTTCTTTTGTTAATTTTTCGCCTATCTTTATAATCATTTTTTTACCCGCCTTTTTTTAAATTAAAAAGGGCAGTCACGGAATCGGAACAGAAACCGTAACCACCCTTTTTGACATTAAAAAGGCTTAAAAGAGTCCCGATTTTTACCACCTCTCTTTTTTCTTTTAAGCCCTTTCTTGCAGTCCCGATTTTTACCATATCTTAATCCTTCTAAAATTGCCCTACCCCTTCACTAATATAATAACATATTTTTTTGAAATTGTCAATAGGTATTTTAAAATTCCCCTGCCCCTCAAATCCTTGACGGTAATCCTTATCCATACCATAATTATATAAAATTTTGAAAAGGTTGTCAATAGGGTCAAAAAATATTCCAACTTCCAAAACCCCGAAAAATCTCCATATAGTATTATTGTCAATTATAAATTTATTGGTTATTTATTATAGTTTTATCATTAGTGTCTTGTGTGTTATTCTTTATGTTTTAAAGATTAGAATAGATAAGAATATAAGCGTCTATAATCATTATATAAAAATCATATATATTTTATATAACTATTATATAATTTATTCCTTATTATGTAAAGGCGTAAAACGGGCTTTATATGATTTTTGACCTTTTCAGGAAGTCCTCAACAAATGTATATTTATCGCCTATTTCGGGGTTAAAAATGACCTCAAACGGGGTGTATATTTTTGATATGGTTTTATACACCAAGTCCTGTGCTTTTGCAAGTTCTGTTGCAGACCCTATTACCACGCCAATATGTCCCTGTTTTCCTGTTAAATAGTATTGGTTAGTATCTTTGTCCTTCCGCAGGTCGCCTTCAAAAAAACCCGCATCTACACCCAAAGGGTCAAAATCAAAAATAACAGGTATATCAGTAGGCACATTATATATGCTTTCCTGCTTCATATCAGGGCAAGGTTCTACATCTAATTTAACTATAACTATAAACCTTCCCACCGTTGCGAAATCGTCTTTTAATTGCCCTTTTGCACATTGATAAAAGAAGTCAGTCCACCTAATATTCAGGGCTTCGTTATAACCATATGTTGCAGGAATACCTAACCTATTTGTCAATTCCATAGGGTATATTCCGTTCTCATTTACCTTACAATTCATATCAAATTGACCGCAGTAATTGGTCTTTGTAAGCCACTTTTCAAAGGGCTTTAACATCTCATCAAATATTCTGCTTTCATTGACAAATAACTGCAAGGTTCCTGCTTCACCTATGTTGCTTCCTTGTCCATAAGTTCTTAGGTGTTTATGCTCAAAATTAAGTTCGTAGGGCTTAACAAAATGATTTCTTGAAAACATAGCACATAATCCTACCTCTACCCCTTCAATATACAGTTGCAACTGGTTCGCCTGTCCGCCCTGCCATACTTTTTTCAGCCACTTTATGAACCAGATAAGGTCTTGCCCGTTCACCATATCGCCCACTTTTGTGAAATATCTCGGATGTTGTCCCATAGGCTTGAATACGTATCTTTCGGGATTGTCTTTTATGAACTGAATTGTCTGGTCAAGCGTATCAAACTCCCAATGAGGTATTGTTTGGATTCCAAGTTGTTCCATTATTTGCGATGCGTATTTCCTATCGTTTTCAAGCATTCCACCGAACCTGTTCGTCCCAAAAACAACCTTGCCGTCGTCTTCCAACTGCTCCACCCATTCACCCTGATTTTCGTCGTCACAGGTTATCATATCTGCCCAATCAACATATTCCTGCCAGTCCCCTATCTTTTCAACTATTCCGTCACCAACCTGCTTGTTCATCTCTGCGTCAATATATAGGCGGACATCGTTTCCGTCTTTCTCTTTCATAAGCCTTGCAAGTGATAAACTATCTCCAAACTTACTCCAAACAAGTATTTTCACAGTTTTATATCCTTACCCAGTCCCTGTTCCAGTTTTCTGGTCTTGTGAATATAGTCGCAGACTGCGGTTCAATATACCTGAATTTTTTGTTCTCGTCTATAAATCCGATAACGTCGTGTCCGTGCCAGCCCGTGTTATCGTCCCAACTCACAAGCACCTCTCCTATACACAGTCCAGGGAACGCAACCTTAATTTTTCCAAGCATCGTTATAGCAAAATCGTCACAATCATAAAAGTCGGCTATATACTGATGAAGTTTTGTGTTGTCTTCGCTCAGCCATTTTGATATATCTTCATTTCTGTAAATCCTGTATTTGTCGTCATACAGTTTTATTTCCGTGACCTTCGTGTATTCAAGGATTATTATGCTTCTCGCCTCTCCGCTCCCTATCTCGCCTATCGGCTTGTATCCTTCGTTCCTGACAGTCTCATTGTAAACCTCGCTGAAAAACTTTGGTATCTTTTTGATAAGAACTACGATAAATTTTAGCGGAATGAAAAGATTGTTCAATACCTTTATTATATTGTCCATATTTTACTTTTTCTCCAATTCCTCAATTCTTTTGATTAGGTTTTGATTTGTCTTTATCAGTATAGTCACAATATCATTCAAAGAAGTTCCAGCGTTTTCAACAATTTCTTCTTGTTTATCTTTAACCATCTTGGTATATCTTTTTTCGGGTATATATGCCCTTCCATATGTTGACTTGTCGTTTATTTTAAGTTTTTTCAATGTGTCAACTGCCTCGCTTTCGGTAATGTTATCAATTAAAGAATGAAATATCATAGTTGAACAATGAACCTCGTGCCAATAAAATGTGGCATTTCCCGAATCGTGTCCCAAACCAAGTGGCGACACATCCCCTTCTGCTTCCAAATTGCCATTTTCTATATGTATATTGCCATTGTTAAACCAAAACTCGTTGTATATGTAATTCGGATTCATAGTGAAATAGCAGTTAGGATAACCGTTCAAGTCGCCCCATAAAGTCAAACCGTTTATCGTTCCCCCACTATGATTATAAGGTCTGAACCTGATTGTTGATATTTGGTTGCCAGCAAAATTCTTTTGATATAAGTCATAATACGACATAGTTCCGTCATCGCCCACTTTCATATTCCAACTTGTATGTTCGTCGGCTGAATATCCTGCTGGTAAAATATTTTTAGCAGTGAAGAATGGCATATTTATGTCGCTTGAAGAACTTAAAAACACCCCTGTCACAGAACTTGTTCCTATGTGAACTCCACTTATAAAATTGACAGGGCTTGTCCCGATTACCGTTGAAACGACTATCGTCTGAAAATATCCTGTTGCATCGCTTTTAATATCACCGTGAACATCAAGTGCGTATCCATCAGGCGACTTGTTTATCCCGACGCTTGAACCTCTTATTACAAATGTGTTTGTCAATGAACCAGGATATATCGCAACAGGAGTTTTTAAATTAGTCCTATCGTATATTGTATAAACACTTCCCGTCCCGAACATTTTCGGCTCCCAGATTTGCTCCGCATTTTGTAGCCAAAGCCCGACATCTCTATCTGCTCCTGACTGTGTGCAAAGTATGTGCAGGGAATTCTGCGTCCAATAATCAGGTGCATACAGTTCAAGCCCGACATAAGTTTGTGTGTTCTTCCTGCCTATCCCAAGATTAAAATTATACACTCCGCTGTCAGAATAAACTGCATATCCTTCTCTAAACTTTGCAGATTTTGGTATTGCATTTACACAACCAAATCCAAGTGCCATACTGTCAACTGCACTTGCGTTTGCATATGCACCCAATGAAACCGAACTGCTTTCAGAAGTTGTGTATGCTCCAAGTCCAATCCCGAACTTATGATTTCCCGTTGAACCTTGCCCGATACCAATGCCCCAATTATAATTTCCATTTGCAGAATTTCCAATTCCGATACCCTGATTATAGTTGTTGTAAGCATTTAATCCTACTCCAACTCCTGCATTGTAATTATTACTTGCGACGTGTCCAACACCAACACCGTTATTGTAGTTATATCCCGCCAACCTGCCTATTCCTATTCCGTCATTATTATTGTAAGTGCTATTGTATCCGAAACCAATACCGTAATTCCCGTTCTGGTTCGTATCCCAACCAATGTTTATTCCAAAAACATTTGAACTTGAAAGGTCGCCACTACCTATCTTGATTGATTCCTTCATAAAATTGAATTCATTTTGGTTGCCGTTCATTCTCATTCCCGAACCTTTCATATACGCACCGACTTCAAGATTTCCGAACATATAAGCAGTTGCATAACCCTGTATCGGGTCTAATATGATTTTCCAATAATCACCTGCGTAAGTTGTGCCAATAAAATACAAAAATAAAAATACTGTAAATAAGATTTTTTTCATCTAATCCTCCCGTTTATCCGAATAATATGAAGTCAGTTCCGTCCCAACCAACATACTGATGTTTGTCTGTGGCGTAAAATAACTCGCCTTCTTCAACGCCTGTCAATGCAATTATGTTTGCGTAAGTGTCTCTGTAAACCTTGAACCTATACTGTCCATTTACCAAATTGTCAAGTATTAACATTACATTATCAGCGTTTAATTCCGTTTTATCCGTCGGGCTTAAAGGCGGATACTTGTTAGATATTCGGTCTGCCCCTGGTATTGTTTTTGCCATTATGTCAACCCTCCGTAATATTGGGCTTGTCCTGTTGATAAAGTTCCCCAATATTTACCACCACCCCAATATTGTGCCACATAAAAATCTGCGTAGTTAAAAACTCTTGCCTCAACATCAACATCGTATTGATTCTGCCCCACGTCAAGTATTATTTCAAGGGAAGTAATTTCGGTATTCAAAACAAGATTATTATACCCGTCTTTTATTCCAAGCATAGTGTCTAATGATAAATCTAAATTAAAATCAACACCGCCGAGATTATACAGTTTCCAGACAGGTGCGGTTGCGAACCTCATCTGCTTGTTTGATACCGCTTTCGCCATAGCACTCGTCTGTATGTAATCATTCTTGACTTCTTTGTATATTTCCCCGTAATTCAGTTGGCTGTCAACATTTTCGTATGTCTGCTTGAACTTTGACAGAATATCGTATTTTTCCCCGAACACTTCTATCTTTGTTATGTTTATTGTTGCCACGCTAACATTTTCCATAACAAGATTCAGTCCCAACGTATACGCAGTATAAGTGACCTTCAAACCAGAAATCGTCGCTGTGCCAGGATAAAAAGTCAAGTCACCTATTCCTGTTACGGTTATTTTTACAGATTGATTGATTTTGTAATTTGAATCCAAAATAAGTTCAAGCGTCCGTGAATAAGTCGGGTCTATACTTATCGCCTCGTTGTATGTTGAGAGAGAGGCACTTGCAAGTTTACCTACATTGTCAACCTCTATGTCAACGATGTTTGTCATTATGTTGTCGCCGTTGTCAGTCCCCGTCTTTTCGTATTGCAGTTGCTTCGGGTATAAAGTCACCGATTTCCTGAAAGCAGGATAGGATATAGAAGTTCCATAAACAATTGTCAACTGAGAAAGTGTCATTGTTACATTTCCCAAGTCATCATCGTATATGTTAAATATCGCCATAACTTTTATATACCTGTTCGCTGTGCTTTTTATACTTCCACTTATTATTTCTTTGAATGCCTCCCAAGTTATTCCGTCAGCAGAAGTGCTTGTCAAATAGGTCATTGAATATCCTGCTTTGTTTCCCGTGCTATTGTCTTTTGCTACGGTATTTAAAGTGTCAAGAAACGCTACTCCTGTTCCCAAATCCAACGGGTCTGAAACCCAATACGCAAATGCCCTGCTTGAATTCCAGTATTGACTTAATTTCCAATTACCTGCACCAGAACCGTAGAATCTTATTTCTGAAATTTCTCCTGTTCTTGTGAATAGGGTTGAATCAGCAGTATCAGAATACGAGTTTGTATAACCGCCATTGTTTATATCAATATACATTTTCCAAGCAACAGGTGGGAACAGTCCTCCGCCTGTAAAATAAAAACCAAACTTGAACCTTATCCTGCTGAGTGCAAGGTTTCCGTTGTATATCATAACTGTGTTAGTATAAGCACCCCTTGCGTGCGTCCAGTATATCTCCCATTTTGTAGTCCCTGCGTTCCAATGTATTTTTATCGTTTCTTCTGTATTATCAGGCGTCATATATTCTTTTGGAATTATATACAAGTCGGTGTTTACAGATGTAGCATTAAAATATATTTCAAAGTCAAACATTTTTTGAACTGAATCTCCGCCTATCGTTTCAACAGGATTGCGCATATCGTAACTCGGAGTTCTTACATCTGTGCTTCCATCTATCTGCCAGGCATAATTTCCACCGCCAACACTTACTATTGAACCAAGAGTTTTCGCAGGACTTGTCTTTATGAAATTGAAGGGATAGCCAAATAAATAATGATACAGGTCAAAAATTTGATAATTCAAGTTATATGTAAAAGGATTCCAGTTATCGTTTCGTATCCAATTATAACCAGAGTGATAAAAACTGTTGTAAAATATATCTGATATTGTATTTAAGTTGTTATAAGTCAAATATTTTGGCAGGAATGTATTTCGGTTTCTTATGTAAATCTGCCCATATTCCGTTATAAATGCTTCCGTGTCACCGCAGGCTTCAATCAATTGAACGATTATATCTTTTACGTTTTTCCTGTCGGTCGTGAAAGTGGGGAGGTCGGGCAGTATGTCAAACATCATAAAGTCCGAGTGAATTTCCGCTTGCAACAAAAGATATTCAATCGTCTTGTCAATCGCAGTATTCGTATATACCGTGTAGTCTTTGTCAATCAATGTGCTTTCCAATTGTTTCCATAAGTCGTAAAATCCGAGAGAACTGATTTTCAGTTCCGTTTGGTTCTGTATGCTGTCAATGTAGAGTATCGCCTTTTTGTAATACTTGTCCTCGTATTCCGAGCCGAAGTCGGATATGTCAACATATACTTTCTGCCTTTTTTCAAGGACGGTCGTGCCGACAAAATAGGCGGAAGAAATATCTTTTAATGTCATTGAGGCGTATGAGTCCCTTGTGCCTCCGAGTATGTCTCTCTTGTTGTTAAGTCTGAAATTCATTACATCGCCAGATATGTCAAGAATCTTGAACATCATTATTTCGGTTATTTTATGTGAACTATATCCCGATGGGAATATTATTTTTATTCGGTTTGTAGTAACAGAAGTGCTTGAATATAATGAAACATAGCCCTGTGCATTATTGTCGGTAAATAAAGAAGGAGTTGAAGCGTCTTTTTCCAAATCAGAAAAACCATATCTATTATTAAAAGATTGAAGTGTATCCCAACCAACAAAACTTGAACCGTTGTAATATTGAATCTGTATTTGCTTGTTTGCTGAACCAGTAGTGAATCTTGATGTTTTCGGGAAGAATGCTATATCTATTTTATTCAATGTTACACTTTGATTGAAAATAATCGTAAATTCAAATGAGAAGGCACTTACATCTATTTCAAAATAACTACCGAGATGTGAAAGCATTCCGTCGTGTAATACAGAAGTGCTGTTGTTTGGAACCACCACAACACCCGTATAGGATATACTGTTATTAACAGTTCGTATAACATTTTCAAGTTCAATCAAGCATTTGACTTTCGGAAGTATCGCCATATATTATCTTTTCATCTCCCTGTTTATTATGGGAACTATCTGTTGAACCAATCTATCAATATGTCTTTGTTCAACCGACCTTATGTCAAGGGGAGAAAGATTCAGATTGACAACAACGGAAGGTCTAATTCCTCCCGCAATAGACGGCTGAGAACCTGAGGGAATAACCCGTTCGCCTTGATGCAACAAATAAGGTGCGGTTCTCGGGACAATTCCGCCCGTTTGCATACCGCCCATCAATCCTGATAGTGCGGTGGCAGGAACTCCAAATATACCCCCTAAAAGACCTATTATTGCACGGCGGGCTATATACTCAGCAACCATTGTCGCAAGTGCATTTACAAATGCTACCTTCACCCTTTCAAACATACCGCTTATTGCAGTTTCAAATGTAGTGCCTTCTCCTATCATTTGCGTCATAGTGTCTGCGAATATGCCTGTGAAATCACTTGATAACTTCTGTATCAATTTCAGTTTGTTTTCCCAAGACTTGTTATCCTCATCTGCTGTTTCTATTGTAGCATCTATTGAGGCGTCCATAGTCTTTTTAGTTTCAACTCTTTTTTTATCTTCCAATTCAGCATATTTCTTGTTTATTTTTTCATACGCCTCTTTCTGCAATCTCTCAAAATTAGCGGTATCAAAAGCAAGTCCCTTGAACCCTGCCTTGAATATTGCACTCATAGAAGCAAGCATTTTTTCAATATTTATAGGGAAGTTGACTATTGTCTCGGTAATCCTGTCCCAGAATTCCAAAAATATTTTACCGTAACTTTCCCAAGTCTCTCTCCATTTTTTCCTTGTTTTCATTGTCCTTTCAACAAGGTCGTCCGTTGAAATGGCTACGTCTTTTGTTCTTCTTTCAAGTTCCTTCAACTGTGTGACTACGTCCTTGCTGTCGCCAACAAAAGAACCGAATTCACGCCTGAGCATCAGGTATCCTCTTGTAGGTGATTGGAGAGCCAATCCAATCATTCGTGTTATCTCGCCCAAATCTTTCTGGGTTACCACCGATGTGTTCATTGCTATATTTAAAAGTCTTTGAGATGAGTTTATGTCGCCAGTATATTTTAGTAATGTCTGGTATGCTTTCAACGTGTCCGACTGAGTGAATCTTGTAACCTGAGATATAGTTCTGAAATAATCGTTGAGTTGTTTGCTTGTCTTATCCCAACTCGCCCCCGTTCCCTCAACAGCAAATTTCAACTGCTTCATTGCTACTATATCGTCATAAGCGTCCTTTATTCCAGTTCTAATCCAATTACTGAAAGTAGCAATAGCGTCATTTATTGATGTAAAAGCGAATTGTCCAAGACCAATCGCAATCAACATATTACGCCAACTGAAATTGAACTTTTTTGAGTTGCTGTCAATATTTTTCAAGTGTTCGGTAGTTTTACCAAGTTGTGCGTCAACTATTTCAAGGTTGCCTGTGTCTTTGTCAACTTTTACAACTATTCTCAGATTTTGCAGTTCTTCGGGCATATTATTCTCCGCCTTCTTTTTCTATGTCAATTCTGTTTGATATAGAAACGAGATATTCCAGCCTTTCTTTGTAGTCGTCTGGATTTTCCTCTTTGATTTTCTTATACATAGAGTATATTATGAATTTTTCAAGGTTCTCTTTCTTTGAAAAGTCAATGTCAAGACTTGACGCAGAAAAATCTTTATCTTCAAATTCTTCAATCCATTCCTTTACCTTAACTGTATCCATTGTAATTGAACCCCCCGCATATAATATCGCTGTAAAACTTCAATTTTTTATTTATTTGGCACACGCCTATGCATCTCCTGAACTTGTTCTTGCAATCATCTGAACACTTGTAACTCCTGCAATCTCCACAAAAAAAAATTCTGGACTTACTCTTATTGCTTTGTATATTTTGTTTCATTTTTTTAGCAACAAAGACAAGTCCAGAATTCGGACACTACTTGTCCTATAAAATTTAATACAGTCCTATATGGACGCACTCCTGCAATTTTTCAAAAAGTAATTGTCTTATAAGGTCAGGATTTTCCTTTCCTATCGTGTCTATTGTATCAAATATTTTCTCTCTATCAGTTTCACGCTGTGTTTCGTTTCCTTTTATATCAGGCAATATACTATCAAAATCAAGTGCCTTTACTTGTCCGTTTTCGTTTTCAAAGTGGTCGGAAGGGTTGCGTTCCTGTCCTGCCCTTGAACCAGTCAGAATGGTGACGTGTGACAGCGGTGCAATCAAATATCCCATCTCTATCAACTGCTCCCACGCAGGTTGCCAATCAGGGACATTGTGTCCTTCCCAATCTGTTCTTTCAGTCATACTTAAAGTTTCGTTATCAGGTATGAGTTTATGCAGGTGTGCCTTGTCAACGATAATTGCTAACTGCTTGTATTTAGCCCTTGTGCAACCTACTATCAGGGCGTGTATTCCGTTCTCAACGAGTTTGACATCAAGCAACTCCAAGAACTTGTTCACATAGTCGTTCATAACTACGCCTGTTCTGATTATTATGTTTCTCAGTTCCACAGTTAAAACCTCACAAGCGTCATAATCCCTATTTTTCCGTTTGTATTTATGCTTCCGCCGATACTTGTTTCTTTATATACTTTACAAGCAATTCCTAAATTAAGATAGTCGCCAATCTTATATTCAACCAAGCCAGTCAGTTTTTTGTCATTTACATTGCTTTGCTGGACAGGGATAATCGGTTCGGACTGCCTTGTTGTCGTGGTTTCCGAATACTCCAGCACTCTTTCCGCCTGCTTTATTTCAGGAGCGGTTGCGGGCGAATTGACCTCCACTCTCGTGGCATTATTTATCCGTGACGGTTGCACTACTGATACGACATCGTCCTCTGAAATATCTATCACTTTTGACGGCTTTTCGGGAACGGTGACTTTCCATTTTTTTGTAGTCGTGGTTTCGTTGACCTTCGGCTTGTTTAACGCTTCCTTTAATACGGAGTTTTCATCAATCGTTTTCCTTAGAGATATTTCCTTTGACCTATTAGCCAAAAACAAAATAACAATAACCACTACACACACAAACAATAATGCACCGAGTATTTTATTTAAGTTCATTTATTCCTCCAATATCCTGATATTTTATTCCATATCCATTTAATTGTTCTGATTATTTTGCCTATCCAATCGTGTTTGCCTTGCGTATAATAAGCACCAAAAAGAACAATCAATATAGTACTTACCCAACCTGGCAAGTTTAATATTTCAAGAAATCCTATTGATTTACCATTTACTGTTACAGGTTCGGTTATCTTTTCGCTTTCGGATTTTTTCGTTCCATCGGGATAAAAACTCTTGTATTTCTCAGTTGTCTTGACCTTATCACTTTGATTTTGAAATAGGGTTACATCTACTTTATCAACTTCAACAGCAGGACTATTATATTTGTCAAGAACTTTTATTACGGGTTCTTTGCCTGAATAGTTTATTTCCATACCTTTGACTTTGATAGCACCTGGCTGAACATTTATTGCGTCTTTTTCAACTTTGGCTTCTATTTTACCCTGAACTGCACCTGGTTGAACAGTATTACTGCTTACATTAGTATTTCTCGCGTCAAAAACAGTAACCCCTGCATCCTTACCACATTCAGGTAAAACACCGCCTAAAAGAAAAGGCAAAAATATTAAAAACCATAATTCTTTTCTCATTTTGTCGCTCCTAAATACACCCAATTTATTGCTTTCTCATAATCACACTTTTCACAGAACATATATTTTCTAACAAAGAACCAATGCTTCTCTCTCTTGTCTTTCCGATAAAAGCACAATGCGTCTTTAACTGTTTTAAGTATATGACCGCATTTTTTCATTCACTATTTTGGTGCAATAGGCGGAGTAGAATTATTTTCGCCAAGCAATTTATTGAATATGATTTTATATACACCAGAAGCGAACAAACCCGAAGCAAGACTAATTTCAAAAGATAGGTGCATTTTAAGAAGACCTATCGCCAACGCAACACAAACAGTTATTGCCTGTAATGTTACATCAAGATACAATGCTTCAAGTTTGTCGGGCATAATTGCTTTTACTATTTTTTTAATTACTTCCATACCTGCCATTGTAAATCCGCACAACATTGGGTTTACGTACTTCATAAATTCCGCCATTGCGTCCGTAATCATCTTTGTTAAATCCATTTTTTTATCCTCCCCTTTTTTTATTTTTTTATGAGAATTATGAAATTTATTACACTAATAATTAAGTTAAATAAAACTAACCAGCCTAAAATCTCAATTTCTGTGAATATAGAAGAATATTTACTTAATAATCTTAACATTTATTTTTGGTTTATCTTCATTACCGCTAATATAGATTTTATATCTGATTTCATTTCTGAAACATCTTTTTGTAAAACTTCTTTTTGTATCTTATCTTCAGTTTTATATTGTTCAAGGCTATCAAGCCTATAATTTGTTTTATTAAAAAAAGTCAGCCAGCCGATAAATAAAGCGAATAATGAAGCAAGAACCCAGCTAACAAAAGGGCTTCTTAAAATATTTAATAAATTGTTATTATTAACGTTGTTTTTTATTGTTTGAGTTTCATTCATATTATTTACTGCTGGTATTTATTATATATAAAGACCAGTCTTTATTTGAATATGTCGGTGTATAATTTCTATGTATAGTTCGTTCTACCATAGAATTATTTTTTTTACCTGTTATTGTATCATCATAAATCATTTCATAATATGTTGAAAGTTTGATAGCTTTATGGTTTGCTTCCAAATCTTTTAGTATATAATCATAAACAGCGTCAATAGTTATTATTACTCTTGTTGAAAGGCTTCCAATTACAAAATTTGTTTTTGTATAATGACATTCATTTAATACAGTCCATGTTGAATTATATACACTTTCAAATCTTGCAATAGGTTGACGTTGTATTTTACAATTAGTCATTAAAACATTTCCAATATTTAACAAATCATTTGCTGTTAAACTTGAAGGATACACAAGATATTCTACTGCAATAGATTGTGTAGATTTTATTATATAATCTGCATATAATAAATTTGAAACTAAACTTAGTAAAATTATAAAAATATATTTTTTCATATTATTGCATAAGTATTATTTCATTATCGTCAGGATTTAGAGTTACAGTCGGTGCATCATTAACAAGTGCTTGTATTTCCTGTTGCGACATAGCATAATTGACTACATAAAAATCATCATAAATTATATCTCCGCTACTTGCAAAAGGTGTCTGGTCATTAAATAAAGTTGCAACTACACTATCATTTCCGACATGAGAATTGACGCCTGCGTCTGCTACAGCTATAGAACTTACCATAACTGTGTCTATATATAAGGCTACTTTATCATTGCTGTCAAAAGTATAGTCAATATGGTGCCAAACACCAGAAGTTATTTGAATGTTTGTATCGGCAAAATTATTTACGTGTTCTTGCCATACTAAAAAACCAAATTCTTTTGAACTGTGTGTATAATGAGGATAACAAGAATATGTGTTTGGTGCAAGCCTGAAATATAATTCAGTTCCTGCTGGATATGAAGTATAATATATCCAAAATCCTATAGTAAACGAACTTATTGAAGTTAAACCAAAAGAAGTATTTACTTTGGTTACCGCATAACTTGCTTTACTGTTACCATAAGTTCTTATTCCTGAACCGTATTTGCCTGTAACCCAAGAAGTTGCAGTTAGAGTTATTGTATCGCCTGAAACAGTATCATTAGCAGATATACCGCCATTTTCGTTTAAGTTCCAATGACGTAATTTTCCTCTCTGCGTACTGTCATCAAATTCAATACTAAAAAGTGTTATGGGAATAAAAAATAAAATAATAAATATTATTACTTTTTTCATTTTTATTGTCCTACAAGTTCACTATATTTGACATTTATATTAGTATTAAATCCACCTATTGTGCTTCCTATTCCTGTAACTAAAATTGTCACAGGCGTATCTTTTGCTATGTATTGATTTGGTGACAATGTATTTGATTGTATTGTTCCGTTAACAATAGTCAATGTTCCGAGTACTGTTCCCTTTAATGTTCCTGTTGTGACTGTGATTGTCATATTTGCACCAGTAGGTGCAACTTCGCTATATGCGGTTATTTTAGTTATAGTATATGAAGTTTGTAATACTATATATTTTGAAAGATTTACTATCGGCGTGGAAAATGTTACATAATATTGTTTAAATAACGTATCACTTGGAAATGTGACAGATGATACAAATTGTCCGCCAGGCATATTTATTCCAGATGATACGTTTACAATTGTTGTTGTAACGCTGCCAGTAGTGATAATATCAGAATAAACATATACACTTGTGGATACAACTACAATATCTTTTCTTACACCGTCAAATAAAGGTGTAATAGCAATATCAATATATTTATTTCCGTGTCTTATATAACTAATGCTTGCACTTGACGTAAAATTCCCAAAGTTAGCATAAATACCCTGTTCAAGATTTACAGTAGAATTTGTATTGCGTAACATAATTGCGGCAGTATTTGCTAAATTGCTTGTTCTTAAAAAAAGAGTGGGTGTTGTTCCGTTATTAGTTACAGTGCAAGAACCTTCAATAGCCATAAATCCGTGAATTATTGTTGTTCCTGCACAAATACCGTAACTTCTTGATAAACTTTCGTTGCATAAATCAAGCGTGCCCATTAAAACCATTCCGTTATCGTCTATTACAGTTCCATTTGCAAGTGATACGCTGGTAGCACGAATTACAGCATACAATCCCTGAAAATTCAAAGGTATTAAAACTATATGGTCACCTAAATTATCACCACCTAAATCCACCCCTGCATAACTAACACTTGATACTAATAAAATCAATAACCCAAATAAAAAACATTTTCTCATTTTTATACCCTCTTTTTTTACGGTCTTGAATATCCCCAAATTTTATACGGCATACTTGAACCTGCAACTACATATAAATTAAATGTCGGTCTATCTAATCGTCTTGGTATATTATCAATATTTTCTGATGTTTTATCAAAAATATTAACATTATTTCCGCCGTTAATATTATATTGATTTACTGCTCCGTTTGTGTTTGAATTAAATGAAATAAACCAATATCCTGCTACTTCAAAAGTCGGGCTTATTGTTGTAGTTGTAACCGCTATTCCAGCTAAATAAGTAAAAGTTGAAATACCTGTATAGTTATAATCCGTTACTGTTGTCACATTTAATACATAGGTATTTTGCGTTGTAGGGAAAGACGTTATAGTGACATACCAGTTCCCACTCTGGCTTGAACCGAAACTTGCAGGAAAGTTATTCACGTTTGCGGTTACGGTTGAACTGTTTGCGGAAATATTTACCGCAGTCGTGACACTATTTACGCCAGTCACAACGGAAGTATCAATCACAGTCACGGGTTTTGTCTGGTTCTGAATATCAACTGGAACTAATATGTTTGAACCAGAAATAATATTGTAAACCGTCCCGCCTTGCTGTAATCCGCCTGAAACAGTAGGATTAACTAAATAAACCCTCGTAGAGTGTGTTGACGAACTGTTGCCTTCGTATGTCAAATTCGCTATCTGTTCGGTAGTGTAATTTGTTCCTGCAATAACAATTCCTGCCGAACACATCAAAATCAATACGCCTAAAAATAATCTTTTCATTTTACATTCCTCCCACTTAATACGCTGTTATGATATTTGTTAAATCTATCTGCAATGTTTTCGCTCCGCTTACGTTATAGTATGCGTTGAATGTAACGCTTGCTCCGAGCAACCCGTCAACTTCTCCGAACGGATACGCAGTGTAGTGAATTTCTTTAAGGTCTATGTCAAGTTGGTTGTAATAAGTTGCTTCAATTAAAGCACCAACTAATGAAAATTTAAGGGTGGCAGAAGTATTTGCAAGGAATTTTGTCCTGTCGGCTTCGGTAGTGAAATACACGGTCATAGCACCCGACACAAGAAGTTTTCCTATCGTTAATACATCAACAATATTCTGGCTTCCACTTAATACTCTTAATGGAACGCTTTGGTTGTCTATCGTAAGAGACCAGTCCTTTATTGCGGTGACATTAGGTGTTGAATCAATGGTAACTGTGTTCTGGTAGAACATAAACGGCTTCGGGTCAACCCAAGTCGGCGAAAGAGAAAATCCTTCCGCATCTTCCGACTTGAAAAGTATGTCTGCGTCCATCGTGGTTTTTCCGTCGGCAGACTGTGTTATCGTTACCGATTTTACTACCGACAGAGGATATTGCTTTTGAACCAAACTTCTTTCAATGTGAAATGTAAAACTCTGATTTTGGACACTTGAATTATTCTTTAATATTGTATGTTTATATGCTAATGTTCCTGGATGGGCAGTAGTTAATGTCCCTAAAAGAGAATAAAAAATCTCTCCACAATTCAAACTCGTGACATCCATTTTACTTATTCTGCCTGTCCCGTCTTTTATGCCTGCTTGCGGAGGGTATCTTTCAAAAATTCCCCTGACTAAATCATCTTCTATCAGGCTCAATTTATAGTCAAATTCGCTGTCTCTTGCTACTGCAATATATCTTGACGGAATTACCGCAGTTCCTCTCGTTCCTTCTTTTCCTAATGCAATGTATTTACTCTCAATCGGATAATAACTCATCTTACTTTACCTCCTCAATGGGTTCTTCTGATAATAGACCTTGCGGTTTCAGTATTTCTATTACCGTTTCGTCTGTTACTTCCTGTCTCTTTTTGTAGAAAAACACTGTCGCTTGATGTGTTACCACGCAATCCTCTACTGCATAATATTTTTTGATTTCGTCTTTTTCGTTTTTTTCCTTGTCTTTCTTTTTCATATTTTTTACCTGCTTGTTCTTAAAGTTACGAATTCCACTTCCATTGTTATCTCCGCTTCCCTGTAAGGGTAACTCACTATGCTGTAATTCGTTGTTAAGAACTGAAATTTTAACGCTTTCCCGTTCAGGTCTGGATACGCCTCAAGTGTGTTCTTTATATCTTTTTCTATATCCATTATTCCTTGTGCAGTCGTGTCTCCAATTATTTGTTTCGTTATCCCGTAAACGTCCAGAACTATGTATATTAGGATATTCAGTTTTATCCTTATATGGTTCGGGATACTATACCTATCCTCTGTGCAGGTCTGGGGTTCAAGGTATATAATCGGAAAGTTGGCGAAATCTTCCCTGACGCCTTCCGCTATTTCCTTCACGTAATTCAAAGAACCAGAACCTGCCTGTGCGTTTTTTAATATTGTTACGACTTGTGTCCAGATGTCCTCTAATTTCGCTACCGCCATTTATTGTCCCTTGAATACCCAATCACTTGCTATTTTTCTTATTCGTTCCATATGCAACCTTCTTATGTAAAGGAACGGTCTTGCTTGTATGACGCTTTCGGGCATATGCTTGTCGTGTTTTTTAACTTTAACTTTTTTCGGTATCATCGGTCTTCCCCAAGCCATCGTTTGAGTTCTAATGTGAGCCTTCGTGTGCAATATCCAGGGCGAACTCACTCCTCCAAATTGGTGTATAAATCCATATCCCACATTTGTTCCAACTGTCGCATATTCATCTGTTGCATTAGGAATTATATTTGCTCGCAAATACCCTGTATCCTGTAAAATTTTCGGCTTTCCTTCGCCTTTTCCTTTTCTTCTTAACGCTATTGTTAGTGGACTTAGTTCTTTCCATTTTTCTTTGTCCGTTCCTTCTTCACTGAAATTCTGCATAATGCTTTGATATATAACTTCCGAAATTCTCATCAAGGGAGTCTTCATATTATTTATTCTGTCCCTTGTGTCTACTAAATTTTTAACAATCTTTTTTACAGCCTCCTTGTCATAAGTTATGAATATCCCCATTATTTCAAACCCACCACGCTTTCATCAATGTTTGTGTCGTCAACTGTCCAAGTGCTTCCGTCGTCAAGCGTCATAATTCTCTTTACGTTTTTCGTTGTGGAATCTATTGCAAATCTTGAATCTCCTCCCGAAGGGCTTATTATTACTCCTGTGGAAGTTGTAAGTCTGATTTCATTGCTTTCAATCTTAGAAAGAACTTCGTCAACCCATTCCTTCCACTTATTGTAGCCCATCTCTGGACTTTGACTTGGGCTTGGCGTCCTGTTTTGGTATATATCTCTTAAAACTGCGTATCGTGAATAATTTATACAAATAGTATCAACTAATACTGCTGTCTGTAAATCCGCTCTTGTGTATCCAAGTTTTATTAACCTTGCTTCTACATAGTTTTCCGCTTCATCTATCCTTAAATCAATATCGGTATCAAGCCA
>Ga0315291_10000962_pt1 | contig 38713 bp, 63 predicted proteins | sample YL17G12_20_MG_FD_203070 | JGI IMG/M metagenome (GOLD analysis project Ga0315291, IMG submission 203070) | Sediment microbial communities from Yellowstone Lake, YNP, Wyoming, USA - YL17G12_20 | ecosystem: Environmental > Aquatic > Freshwater > Lake > Sediment | place: USA: Wyoming | collected...
AGAAGATTGTTGAGGACTCAAAGCAACTTTATTCTGACATGACAGATTCTAAGGTGGTATCAATGATGGATGCAAGACTCATCTTGCCAAAGTGCATGACTTCATTTTATTACATGCGCTTACCACTGAAGGAGCTAATTGGCTTTATCTATCAACGTAAAGACGTTGCAATTCAAACAGCTTCAGATAATATCATTGCAGTTCGTATGGCAGTCGAAACGGCGAAGGTGATTCCTGAGTTTACTTCAGTAATTGATTTTGATAAACCTGACATGCACTACGTGAAGACCTTTAGAATAAAGGATGGTGACAAGTGGATTTCAAGAGGAACTAATCTCTACTGGCCGGCAAGTAAGAATGATATTTTCGAGTATAATTCAGGTGACACAATCTATCAAAACACTCGCGAAGAACTTAATGGTACACATGGCAATGGTACTCAAAAGAAATTTATTGCAGCGTGGGATGAAGCAAACGCTGAATTCGATGATATAAAGTCCCGTCATGAAACATGGAAGAATGACGTCAACATAAATTCATAAGATTGATTATCATATGAACTCAGAATATTATGAGATAAAGAAGTCAGTTGACATAGGCCCTAATTATCGCAAGATTACTGTATGTCATCCTCGTGTAACAGCAGCTACTTTTTTCCTTTCTAGATGTGCTGTTTTGGACAAAGTCACTATTGCTGTTGCAGATTCACGCTTAGGAGAGTTTGATTGTGTAATCTCTCGTAAGAATCCGCTGTTTGAATGTGAACGAATAGAGAATGTAGGATTTCCTTCTCCCGGTATCACTGGTTTCAAGGAACCTGCACAAACTGCTAGAAAAGCACTTTTGATTGCAGGCGGAAGCGGCATCGGTCCGATTGCATATGCAGCAGCACATAGAACTAGTTTCAGACTTTATTCGTCAATAATCTTTTGCGGACGTACTGTGACAAGAGAAGCTGTATTTAATGCATTTCCACATCTCAGTTCACATTTGATTCATTTGTCGTGTTGGGACACAGAGAAGATCGGAAGACCAGATCTTTCATCTGCATCAAAAGGAGAGACTGTGCTTTTCGCCGGTCCGAATCAAATGATTGACCCGTGGTACAAATCGATGCTAGAATCTGTACATTTTAACGTGTGAGACTTCAATTAATGATATTCTTCCCATATTGTGTGTTGATACACACACATAAGATTGATATATTATGGATATAACACATATGCAACGGATCATTTCAAAGCTATCAAGACGATTTCGGTGGACATTTCATAACATTGTCGCACATCCTGTAAGTGAAATTCTATTTCAACTAAACTTATATGATGCCAGTGTATTTGTTCATGATTCTACGATACCAGCAAGTGAAAGAAACAATGATCACAATTGAAAAGTTAAAACAAGTTACAGTCATCTATGTGCACGGAAAGTGCCCAGACGGTCTTGCATCTGCAATGATATTGAAAGATGCATACAGAATGCTTGGAATGAACCCTAAAATAGAGTTTATCGTTCATGGAACATATGAGCACAAGAATGCAGGAATTGAACCTGGCTGTCCTATGTTTTGTGATATTGTGCCTAGTGAGTATGCACGACAATATGTCAGTTCGCATGAAGGAATTGTCTTAGATCATCATAAGGGTGCAGAAGACATTGTAAGATCATTTGGAAAATTGGGTATATTTGCAGATGAAAAACTGCAGCCTGGTGTCAGTGGTGCAGTGCTTGCATTCAACAATGTCTTCGCGCCTATATTTGATTTTAGCTTTGAAAGCAAAGCCAGTAAACATATACAGGAATCAGCTATACATAAGTTTGATTTAACAAGAAATTTCGCAATATGTGTAGGTGCTCGTGATACATGGCAAACACAATCGCAATATTTCAAACGAGGTCAGTATATCACGAAAATGCTGATGAGTAAACCAGCTTCGTGGTGGTTAGCTCCGCAAGGCAGTAGCCGAATCGCCGCCGGCGTGGATACACCGCTCTGGCCTGAGCCATTCCTGACAGAGCAGGAGATCGAGATTGGGTGTGCTCTATTTGAGAGTCATGAAGAGTCTGTCAGGCAGGCTGTTGAGCAGTGTGTCTATTCGATACTACCAAACGAAACTGAGTTATATGTGTTTCAGGAACAGGCATGCGGATTTAGATTGTGTTCAGATGTTGCAGAGGCATTGCTAGCAATTCGACCTGGAATGCATGGTATAGTTGCAGGTTTTAGTTACGTCGTTGATAAGCCGCATGATTATCCTCGGTTATTGTTTAGTTTGCGAGGCACAGGTGGATTTGATGTTGGAACATTTGCAAAAACGCATGGCGGCGGCGGGCACACAGCAGCTGCAGGATTTTCAGCTAGAATTGATGATAACAATTGTATAAATCCATACCAATTTATTGCAGAATCTCTACGATCATTTTTAGTGTAAAATAAGAAAGAAAAATATGAATAACTCTTCTAAAAGACTCTCGTGCTATACAGCAGCAGGCTGGTTTAATCCTACACAAGCAGAAGATCTTTCAAAAATTGAAAGCATTATCGATTCACGCGCCAGTTGGATTGATATCAAATCACCTCGAAGAATATTTGTGTGTCCTCCAAATGCACCAGATGATGTTCAAGAGGCAACTTTTCAAGGCAATCTTGAACACATCAGAAATGCTGATTTTATAGTTGCATCAACTGTTGGCCCTAAAGTTGACGTTGGCACAGTTTGGGAGTGTGGATATGCATTCGCTGTCAAGACGCCAATTGTGTATATTTGTGTCAATCTTCCTTCGTCGGCACGATTTAACCTTATGCTTGCAAAATCATCTATAAAAGTTTGTCTATCTTATGAACAGCTCGAGGATTATCTCGATCGTTGCAAGACTGCAGGAAAGATGCTTGTAGAACCTTATGATAAGGAGATTGAATGAGAAAAGTGCTTACAAAGAATAAGCTTGTTGAGCTATTATATCTTTTGATGCGAGATGCTGCACCTACTGGTGAAATCGTTAGAATAATTCGAATGATGACAGGACACCTTGACGATGATCAGACGAGTTATACAAGCAAAGAGCTTCAATCATATGCAATTCGTCTTGCTGAAGAATTGCTCGAAACACCAGAGATTGAATGATGACAACAACTCTTGATGATGACGTAAATGATGTAATAAAGAGTTTATCTAAATTTGTAAATAAAAAGCCTTCAAGTGAATTTGAAGACAAGAGAAAGAAGCGAATGCAAGAACTAGCAAATCAATTTCTTGAAAAGCTCGATGATGTTGTTGTGAACAAGGAGATCAAATGAGAGTTTATGTAACTGGCGGAAAAGGATTTTTGGCACGGAATCTTATTAGAACATTTCATGCAGCCGGTCATACTGTAATTACAGATGATGACATATCAATGAAAATTCGTATGGCATTTACGCCTCAAACAAATGAGATATGTGTTCATCGAAATTCAGAAGATGCATGGGCAAAACTGTTTAAGTCTTTTGAAATTGATGTCGTCGTCCATAATGCAGCTATCGTCGGAACAGATGTAGTTGCACTCGATCCTGTTACATCTGTGCTTACAAACATTCAAGGCACATATAATATCTGCAGAGCTGCAAATGCATCAGGAACTGCAGTTTGTTATCTTGGAACCACTGTGATTTATGATGTCGCAGAATATCAAGATAGCATGATAAAAGAGGATTCAAAGAAACGACCACTCACGTACTATGGCGTACAAAAGTTAGCCGGAGAAGGCGTTGTAATGTCCGTTGCAAAGAAATGGAATGTCATTCGTCCATTGTTTGCATTTGGCGGTGATGGCGACATGAATTCAATGATTGCGAAGGGAATATATGCAAAGCTGAAAAATAAGGAAAAGGTAGATATATTTCTGAATCCATCAAAGATCAAAGATTATCTCCATGCATCAGATTTCTGTGCTGCAGTTGTTCTTGCATGTTCTTCACCAGAAGGCTGGATGACAGACTGGAATGTTGCTGCAGAGACACCAATGGACGCAAGAGACGTTGCTTATATGCTTGATACAGTTTCAGGAGAGAATATCTCGTTATTGATCAAGTGGCATTCATCAGCAGACTATCTGGGAAATCACAGACTGTCATCTCAGAAAATTCGTGAAAACCTCGGGTGGAAACCAGCACTCGATTTATCAGAGGGTATTCAGCGAACTGTGGAGTGGATCCGCGATGCCGATAAGTCATATAATCCGCTTGCTTACTTGGAGGCAGCTGCTCGGCGCGGGACAGATTTATTACAACATTTTCCTCGTGTCTGAGATAGTTAATGCAGAGGATTATAGACAATGAAACTTACAGCAACACAGCTTAAAGCAATTATTAAAGAAGAGATTGAGAACAAATCAGCTGATTCGTGGTATAGACTTGAGAATGTAGATTCAATTAAAGCGCTTTTTGCTTCTCAAAAATTGAAATTACCACCCGGTGATTTGCGTGCACATTTGAGATCATTGAATTATAAGGAGTCTAGACGGCTTGATTCTGCTCTTGCGAATATTGAAAATGCTATTGAAAGAGTTGCAAATCTTATCTACGCGGCGAAGGCACATGCTGACGATACCGAGCGGGACACGCAACACTTCGACGATTGAGTATTCTAGATATCCAAATTGATGAAGTTGACTGGAACGTTAACTTTGGTGAAAATATAGACAATGAAACTTACAGCAACACAGCTTAAAGCAATTATTAAAGAAGAGATTGAGAACAAATCAGCCGGCAAATTGATCACAAAGATCGTCCCGCACGGCGTCTACTTTAACGATAAAGGACACGAGGTAGAAGTCGTATTCCTCATGGACGACGATGCAGCTTGGATCCTCCTCAAGAACGGCAAGCGCACTAATAAAGAGGACGGCACAGTGTCGGAACTCGCTGAGCTGCTCAAAGCCGGCAAGTTTGAGTTCGATCACAAGACAGGGTAAATCACAAGACAGGGTAAATACAAATGAAACTTACAGTCACACAACTTCGACAAATAATCAAAGAAGAGCTAACGATTAAAGAGAGTCTTTCATACTGCAATCCACGCGATATAATCGCAGCGCTTCAAACACTTTATATGTATTCTGATCCGAATGCAGGTACAGTTACTATTGATGATATCGCAGACAAACTTTCTGTTATGCCCTATGTAGTTCGTAATTTGCTATTGAGTGATCCTGAACTCGTGCGTATGTTTGATGTTGGTCTGAGAGATGAGACTGTTCGGCTACAGCCAGGTGCGTCAATGTAAGAGAACGAACCCTGAGATATTTGAGCGTGAAATCGCTTGAATTGAAGTTAAATCAATGATACGAAAGTACATTAAATTTGTCATTGCTGAAATCAAAAATGAATTTTGAATGTAAAATATAGACAATGAAACTTACAGTCACACAGCTTAAAGCAATTATTAAAGAAGAGATTGAGAACAAATAAGCCGGCAAGTTTGAGTTCGATCACAAGACAGGGTAAATACAAATGAAACTTACAGTCACACAACTTCGACAAATAATCAAAGAAGAGTTAACACTTAAAGAGAGTCTTTCATACTGCAAACCACGTGATGTAATCTCGGCGCTTCAAACGCTTTATATGTCTGCTGATCCGAATGCAGGTACAGTTACTATTGATGATATCGCAGACAAACTTTCTGTTATGCCCTATATAGTTCTTAGATTGTTATTGAGTGATCCTGAACTCGTGCGTATGTTTGATGTTGATCTGAGAGATGAGACTGTTCAGCTCGCACCAGGTGCGTCAATGCACGAGAACGAACCCTGAGATATCTAGCTCGATTCGACTCATGTAAAGCAGTCACAAAGTGTGAAATCGTATGTCATGGAAATTAATACTTAAGCGAGATTGCAATGCAATCAAATGGCTTACGATACAAGGAGATGTCATTAAGCTTGCTGCAGTATACATGGGCGGACCAAATAATGATCCGCACTGGCGAATTAGAAAAGCAGGAGAACATTTACGAAAAACACCATTGGGCACAGATGCCTGGGGTGCAGGCAGCAGCAACTGGGCTATTTTTGTTGATGAAAATTGGCTGGATAAATTTGCAAATGCTCCTGAAAAAATTCAAAAAGCAGCAGATCGCTTAATAAGTAGGACGACTGATGACAAGAAAGTCATTCGTCAAAAAGCAATTTTAAATCTTCCTGCAGATACTACAGATGTCGATAGCTTTTTGTTATTATGGGCTTCTAGAGAAGCAGAAGAATTTGAAGGACGAATCGCTTCACGATCAGAGAAGCTTAGGTTATTCAAGAAGCTCTATCATAAAGGCCCAGCTGGTTATAAGATCGGTCATGTGATTAGACCGTATTTCAAGCAAGATAATTCGAGTTTATTCACTTCGATGAGCATAGACGTACTAGAAAGCGCATTTCGTAGAGGCTTTGAAAGAATAAAACCCAAGTTCGGTCGACACGATGTTGCTTATGCCTTTGAAGACCCAGATGACGCGATTCGTTATGGATTCGACTCAGGACGGGTCGTCTATGCAGTGGAGCCCATCGGCCCAACAGATCGTCGCGACATGAATGCGATCGACACTGTTGAACAGATCTTTGGATCAGCGAAATCGCATGCGGACGTTCTCGAAGACGTTGATGAAGACGGTGAACCGACTGACACTGATGACAAGATTTATCTCGATGGACACAGTGAGCTAGCACGCCGCGTAATCGATGCATACTGGCTCGGCAAGTCAATGGATGAAGTTGACTGGAACGTTAACTTTGGTGAAAATTATAGTGGATCGTATTTTAAACCTCAGGGTGGACCTGTATGGGAAATCGTGTGTGCTGTAGGACTTAAAGTCGTTGGAATTGAAGATGAATCAATTGATGAATCAATGATACGAAAGTACATTAAATTTGTCATTGCTGAAATCAAAAATGAATTTTGAATGTAAAATATAGCTTCTTCGGATTACAATTGACAAATGGTTGATTCGAGTAAGTTTGATGTTTTGCGGCCTCCTCAACGATTTGTAGGGTTACATGCACATTCTGCTGGATCCCGCGTCTGAAGACTAATTTTAGCTCTGATTTCGCGGGATCCAGCAGAAGATGAATCTGGATTTAGTGTTTTTGACGGACTTTCGTATCCTGATGAACATATCAAATTTGTAACTTCAGAAGAACAGGGCATGGATGCCTGGGCATTGACAGACCATGGCAATGGAAATGGTCTTGCACATGCACATTCTGCAGCATCAAAATTGCAGAAGAAAGGCAAGAAGTATCGTCAGCTATACGGTGTCGAGTTTTACTTTGTGCCATCATTGTCACAGTGGAAGCTTGATTATGAGAACAATAGGCAGGAGATCAAAGATGCGAAGACTGCTGCAGAAATGGAAAAGAAGTCTAAAGTCAAGACAGACATTGATGCGGGAGATGATTCAGATGAAGAGGCGGGTGGACATACTGTAGAGGACGAGGCGGAGACAAAATCAGATGATTACAAGGAGAAGCCTGAATGGCAGAAGCGTTATCATCTTGTGGCAGTTGCAAAGAATCGAGAGGGTCTTTCAAACATCAATAGGCTAGTGAAGCTGTCTTTCAAAGACGGCTTTTATCGATTTCCACGAATTGATTTCGAGTTGCTTCGCAAATACGGTAAGGGTATTATTTGGTCGACCGCTTGCATTGGAGGAAGAGCATCAGGTATCATCCTTCGTGGAGAGTCAGAGGGAAAATCTTCAGACGAGATCATAACACAGCTTGAGAACATGTCTGATCAATTTGTCGATGCAGTAGGTAAAGAAAATTTCTTCCTTGAACTGCAGTTCAATAAATTGCCAAAACAACATACTGTCAACAAGTATCTGATTACCCTGTCTCGCAAGACAGGTATACCACTGATCGCCACAGCAGACTCACACTATCCAGATCCTTCTAAGTGGCAGGCTCGTGAGCTCTATAAGAAGCTTGGTTGGATGGGTAAGAAGCTTGATGCTACTGTACTTCCTAAGCTTGAAGATTTGAAGTGTGAATTGTATCCTAAGAATGCAATTCAAATGTGGGAGGAATATAAGAAGGGCTATTCTGAATACGACTTCTACGGTGGCACAGAAATTGAAGTTCGAGATGCAATCGAACGAACACATGACATTGCTTGGGGAATGTGTGAGGATACATGGGTTGATACAAAGCCAAAGCTGCCAAAGCTTGATGAACTAGGTAATTCAACATTTCAACAACTTGCTAATCTTGTTAAAGAAGCGCTTGTACGAGAAGGTCTAGCTGATAAACCGGAATATGTAGAACGTGCGAAATATGAACTTGGCGATATCAAATTCTTGAAATGTGCATCATATTTCATCACGATGTACAAAGTCTTCAATATTGCAAAATATAAAACACTTCTCGGCGCCGGGAGAGGTTCAGGAGCAGGTAGTTTAGTAAACTATCTTCTCGGCATCACTCAAATTGATCCTCTGCCTTACAATCTTCTATGGAGCAGATTCCTCGGGCGTCATAGAGTAAGTTTTCCGGATATTGACACAGATGCTGGTGATCGTGATGTTCTTATCGATGCAGCCCGTGAATTATTCGGCGACGACGCAGTGATTCCGGTGTCAAATTTCAATACTTTGAAGCTAAAATCACTCATAAAGGACATTTCAAAGATTTACAACATTCCATATGAAGAGATCAATGAAGTTACAGGTCCACTTCAGGATGAAGTTATGCCGCTAGCTCGGGATGATGATCAAGAAAAATCTGTTTTTGTTTTGAAGCATGAAGACTGTATGAAGTATTCGCCTAAGTACAAAAACTTCATGGAGAAGTACCCAGATGTTGAAAAACACGTTGCAACACTATTCATGCAGAACAGAAGCGTCGGTCGGCATGCCGGAGGCGTACTTTTGGCAGATTCTGATGATTTGGCAGAAAATATGCCACTTATTGGAGTTAGAGGTGAACTTCAGACGCCGTGGACAGAAGGCATGAACTTTCGAAATTTGGAAGACAACGGCTTTCTTAAGTTTGACTTTTTGGGTTTGACATTGCTCAAAGATGTTGAAAACTGTATTCGCAGAATTCTTGTGAAACAAGGAAATCTCGATCCAACTTTTCTTGACGTGAAAACATTTTTTGACGAGAAGCTCAACTGTCGTTATGTGAGACAAGATGATCCTGCCGTATGGAAGCATGTCTATCAAGATGGTGCATTTGTATCAGTATTCCAGATGACTGCAGACGGCGCAAGAAAGTTTTGCAAAGCTGTCAAGCCAACTAAAATTGAAGATTTGACTGCAATTACAGCAATTTATCGACCAGGTCCTTTGAAGGCAAATGTTCATAACCTGTTCGTCGAAGCAAGAAAACTTGACAACATAGTCTATCCTCATCCGATCATAGAACAGATTCTTGGGCCGACGAAGAATTTCGTTGTTTATCAGGAACAGTTCATGTTGCTAGCTGAAAAACTTGGTGGATTCACTCCGGGAGAAGCAGATCAGCTCAGGAAGACTCTTGTTAAAAAATCACTTGATACGCTTGATAAAAAGTCATCAGAGAAAGAAATTGCAAAGAAGAAGTTCATAGAAGGTGCAATGAATCTTCATGATGTGGGTCCTGATATTACAGAACCGCTATGGCAAACAATTGATAACATGAGCGTCTATTGTATTGCAGGCGACAGTGAAGTTATTACGCCTGAAGGAAAAAAGTTAATTAAAGATGTCATACCCGGCGATAAAGTTCTTGCAGAGACAGGTTATGTCAATGTAGTCAAAAGATACAATCAAGGTAAAAAGAAAGTATTCAAGATTACAACAGCAACTGGCAAAGTACTCAAGTGCACACTTGATCATAAGATTCGAACTGATGTAGGCATGATGTCACTCGAGGATATTATTTCTAAAAATAAAAGCATCTTTACTAGATGATTTAACGTCTAACATGCATGTGTATACGCATGTCACATACAAAATTAACGTGTCAATGTTGTGATCGTGTTAAGATTTTGGACATCAGATATTATGATTGACGTAGCGAGTATTGTTAAAAAGATAGAGGACGAAGTATGTTTGATAAAATTGTCAGCGTAGAAGAATGTGATGAAGAAGATGTTTATGATATTGAAGTAGATCATCCTAACCATGTTTTTTTTGCAAATGATATTCTTGTAAGCAATTGTTTCAATAAATCTCATAGTTTAGCCTACGCAATTGATTCATACTATGCTGCATGGTTACATACACACTATGAGAAAGAATGGTTATCGACAGCACTTCAGTCAGCATCTTCTAATCCAAATGAGCTAGCAAAGTTTATTTCTGAGATCAAAGCGCTAGGATACAAATTCTCAAAACATGATGTCAATTATTCAGGAAAAGAATGGCAGTTTTCTGACAAGGCAGATGCATTTGTTCCACCTCTAGGATCTGTAAAAGGTATAGGCATGATTGCTGTCGAAGAGATAATGCTAAACAGGCCATACACAGATCTGAAGACAATGCTCTATGATGATGAAGGAAACTGGCGTCTCAGCAAAATCAACAAGACTGTTCTTTCAGCACTATGTCAAATCGAAGGCCTAGAATCACTCGATGATTTTCAGAAAGGAGAAATTGTGAATCACAAACAGCTTCTACTTGCACTGACAACTGATAACAATTATGATCTTCTGCGCCGTGGCTTTTATGGCCTTACACCAGCACAGCTGAAAAAGAAGGAAAAAGCAGGAGAACCTGTCATTCCGTTTATGGATTTTCTTCTTGAGGAGTTGGCAGATACTGAAGACTGGGACAGATCTGAAAAGATTGCAATGTCACAAGATCTTACATCAACTGTTGATGTCGACCTGTTGTTCCCACCAGATGTGATGTCAAAGATTCTTTCGAAAGATGTTCCTCGTCTCGTAGATGTTCCTGCAGGATCAGAAGGCATTGGCTGGTTCTGTATCTCGTCTATTGAGATGAAGAAGACAAAGAAGGGAACAGTATTCTATCGATGTAAGACAATGGATGATCAATTCAGAACAGCTTGGTTGAGAGTCTGGGGAGAACCTCGAGAAGAACTCAAGCCTTTTACACTATGGGCAGCAAAAGTTCAAAATGATGCTCAGTGGGGTTTTTCAACATCAGTTTTCAAGATGAGACAGGTAGTATGATCATCAAAATTGGCGATTTATTGGTAACTGCAGGACATCGTTGTCTTCCAATTTATAAAGAAATATTTCTCATACGCGATGAAGCTAGTTCATATAATTTAGTTGAAAAAACAGATATCATGACTGTCTTGGCACCACCAAATGATGAAGGTTATGTCAGAGTGTTGGTCAATGCCGGCATAATAGGATACATTTTGTGTGGAAACACTGAAAAATTATTCTGACATGCAGGGAATGCACAAATGAGGCACATCAAGCAACGCGGGTTTATGATCATGTGGCCATTCTTTTTTAGAATCAACATACTCTCCGTGCCGAGCCGCCGCTTTGGTGAGTATAAAACAAGACTCGTGATTGAACTAGGAAACTTTCATTGCATGATGACATTTCCAGAATGAAATGAACAATGTTTATATCATCAAGAGACGACTTGATAGTAGGTGAACTATTGCGGTGCCTGCGCGATAATGAAATATTTTGGAAAAACATTGGAAAAGGTATGACTGTTGATTTATCAAAGGGTGATCTCTTTATATTTCTTCGCGATGAAGGCATTCATGGCCTTCGTGTATTATCAAGTAAATTTGGAATTGGAAATGTTGCATTTGTGCACATAGAAAGAGCATGAAATCATGGCAAAAATAATTAAGAAAAAATCAGGCTGGCTTAAGCATATCATGCCAAAGCTGAGGATGCCCCCTTGTAAACCACAGAAGACAATAGAGAATATTGAAAAAATTAGAGAGCTATATACTATGGGGAATTATGGCGAATTAAATCTGGGGCTGCTGTTAGATCGACTGCCGCCTGGTTCGAATCTTCATGACGTCATCGTCAGCTCAAATGCTAGCAGAGATTATGCTGACGACGACATTGATGTTAAAGTGTGTTTTTTTCTGCGTGAAATGAAGACAATCGAAAATCCACACTACGAAAAGCATATGAAAGATTACGAAAAGTACTATGCAAAATGGCTGATTGAAAAAGATAAACACGAAAATGTTCTTAAAGAATGGAAAGCTTGGGTCAAGCAGGAAGATGAATATGATCGTCTTCTCAAAATTGCAAAAGCAAAAAAGCTTCTTGAGAACAATGGGATGAAGGTCATCTAATATGTCAATTTACAGAGTAACATTTACTACTGATCTTCTTGTTGAATGCGAAAACGAGAATGAAGCTGAGATGATAGGATTCAAAAATTTGCATGATGAAGTTAAGAATTGTTTGTCTTCTGTGTTTAGTATTGTTAAACTAGAATCATCAGAACAATTACATGCAGACGAGCATTATTCATTGCCATGGCGATCTGTTGATAGAAAAAGCGAAGTTGAAGCTGATGTTAATGATATTATTGATCGCGTTGTCGTGATGAGAAAAAGATGATTTATGAATATTGGCAGTCTTGTTAGCATCCGATTAAATACTTTTGGGCGGCATGTATTGTATGATAAACCAACGTGCAATTTTACACGTGACCCAGGTTATGTTGGGACTGTACATCATTATGACATCTGTATTCTTCTTGACGTAGAATACTCGCAACTTGACTGCGATGAATTTTCAAAAATTCTAACATCATGCGGTCACATGGGTTGGTTACAGTCTAGACTCATTGTTAAGTTATAAACTAATGAAATTTTGTGATTACAAACCAGGTTCAATTGCGCTTGAAAGTGAATTGATTGTTGGAAGTACAGTATATGATGCTAGTAAAAAAGACATTCATACAGTCATGGCAGTTAGCTGCGGTAATAACGTATTTGAAAGAATTCTGACAATACATTCAGTCAAGCATGGGTGCTATCAATATAGCATTCCAAAAGGCAGGTCTAAGACCTACCCATTTATCTTTGGCGGAGTGCTTACAGGCTGGTGATATATGACAAATCATAAAAGTTTAAAACGCATACGTGTAGTTCTTGATCCACCACGAGTCTATGACAATGGTGTGACGAATGACGTCCCAGAAGATTATCTTGATTTCACTGTTGACATTACATCAAAGCTTCAATATGATTGGTTCTATTCGCTTATCGTGGAAAATATCGCAATGATTGATACGTGGGAATCTGGCGAGGAAATCGACAATGCTTAAAGTAAATGATTCTTACACAACAGGTCCGTTTGAACTCAAACTAGAAGAATCGACAGGTCTTTGGATGATACTTCTCGAGCACCCAGCTGATCCTGACAACTTCGTTGTTGTACAAAGAGATTATCACAGAGAAAATGTTGAACCAATTTGGGCATCTCTCAATGATTTGTTCATTGCCCATTTGGAGCATGAAAAGGAGATTACATGACGCCTAAGATTCGAGATGAATTTGTTTCATCTCTTGCTCCATATAATGACGCTAGCGTCGATTTAAGTGTGGGTATGCAGGTTAAGCAGCGCCATGATTCACAGCTAATAGGATTAATATTAGAAATATTACCGAACGATGAAAACGAATCACGATCACGTGTCAAAGTACTCTGGAATGGTGACGCAGATCTCGACGATATGAATTATGTTTGTTCCAAGATGTCATCAGCAGAGTATCTGCATCTGTATCAGAGAAAATAGGAAATTGCAATGAAAGTTGGTGATCTTGTTCAACTAACTCCGGAGGGAAAGCATTGCGGCATGAAGGATTTTATAGGAATAATTCTTCATGTATATAAACTGCATTATTATGATATTTTGATAGAAAATAATGTTAGAATAATCGGTGAACACTGGTTAGAAAAAATTCAATGAGTTCACAATTAACGTGAAATCAAACAGGTGACGACTGAATTACCCAGAAGTCAGAAGACAATTCAGTATTTGCAATATAATCATAACTTACCCAGTAGTAACCTGACATGCCCCAACCAGTACCCCATGAGTTGCGTACAAGAAATGCACCCTTTTTTGTCGTGTCAAATGGATTTACTTTGTTATCATCATAGCCACACAAGCACTGGGCATGCCCACCATGATTTTTTTCATTTGTGCCCGGGACAGGCAAAAAGCCCTTTTTTGACATATCAGACGACATGAAATAATCAAAGACTCTAAAGCCGTAACCTACAAGATAACCACTTGCAATTGTAGACTTCATCGTTTGAATGTCTCCATCTGCAATACCATGGTAGCTTGTTACACGATGGCCTACTGCAGAAGTCCATAGTTCACTAGGTGGATTCATAGTGAATTTTGTCACATCATACGGCCAAGCTGATTCATCTACGACACCATAAGTATAACCTGCTTTTATTGTATCTCGTATCGATGCACCTGCATCTTTGCCAATTGTGCCTTCGATTTTGCGCGTTGCGTAATATTCAAAAAGTCTAGATACGTCGATCATTTTTGGCAAAGTGTCAGATATTGCATGAGAAGACACAGCTGGTATAATTGTTGTAACAAACGTAATAACGCCAGACGGTGCAACAATTAAATTAGATGTTTCTATTTTTGATGATGCGATCATTAATGATTTAATGCCACCGAAAGCGTCTCCAAATCCGCGGCCTGCCTTGATTTCATTTGATTCAATCATTCCTGCAAACATGTTTGCTGTACAAGAACCCAGACTTCCTTGATCATCTATCGGACTACATATTGACCGTAGATCGACTGATTGCGGAATTGACATGAAACTTCCGTGAAGCTTAAGTCTATAAGCATCGTCACGAATGTCTACATCTTGTTTCTGCCAACCGCCAAGGTGAACTTTACGTTGTGATCCATCTGTTTGATATGCAATTTTAAGCATTTATTTCTCTTTCAACGACAGTAAATATGTGTAAAGCTGTTCTTTTACATGTTATATTGATTTTTAATGAAGCCTGGTAATCTAGTTCAGTATAGACGATTTAATCAGCATACGTCTAAAATTGAAGATTATCTTGGTGTTGTTATTAAAGCATCACAAATTTCTGATATTACAAAATTCAGCATCACTGAAGACATGCACAATATTAGCAACATGATGTATGCTTGGTATAATGTTGTCTTGTTAACAACATCGGGAAATTTTCACCATACCACGTTGAATAATGTTACAGACGTTGTTGCTAGGTAAATATGCTTACACCCAGTTTGAGCCGCGGCGATCTCGTGACATATAAGTCATACAATATCAAATCAAAAAATACTACTGCTAAGCTAGGAATAATTCTTGATGGCCCAGATGACGAACTTGATGTATGCGCTGTTCTTTCTACAAGTGGCAAGATTATTACAATACACTTTGGAAACATAAAAAGGATTTTTTGAAATGTCATGGCTTAAACATTTACCAAAAGCCGGTGATTTGTGGTTGATTTTGGCAGTGGGTAAAGGATTCAAGTACGATGAATATTACGCTGCTATAGTCATCGAATTTCCTGTGCGTGTTAACAAATTCAACAATTCTTATCAGCATGCACGAATTTTGGGCCCACACGGTGAAGGCACTGTTACAGAGGGATTCATGTTTAAGCGACTGAGTCAACGATGAAAATTGGAGATTTGTTAATTGCTCGAGATACTGACTTATGTAGTGATCCACTGTTTCGGTTAATATTGAAAATTTACAGTAGCGAAGAAGGTCATAATTATATTGATATGCTTGGATGTGACGGCAAAATCACATGCTGGTGGGCTTCTGATATTGAAAAACTTTGGTCTGTACTTAGTGACAATTACGCATTGACAAGTATTTGACCGCACAACTGATTAGAGCGTAATGTAGTGTATCGACAGTATAGATAATAAGGAATTAAATAAGTGAGCATCCCAATAAAGTCAGTCATTCTAGAAGCACCAGATTGCGGAGGCAAGTCGACACTTTATAAGGAACTGCACAAGGCAACAAATTTCAAGTACAACATTCATGATCGATCTTCGTTGTCTATGTTGTGTTATGCACGTCTTTATGAACGTGATTATGAACAACACAGACAACATCTAGTCAATGAGCTTTGTGACATCAATATTTTTCATGTCATGTTAATGCCGCCACTCGATGTGATCATGAACAGATACCATGCCCGTGGTGATGAGTTTCAAAATGAATCGTCATTGAAACGAGTTTATGATATATTTTCTGAGGAGGTTGCAGCAATTGGAACACTTCCAAATGTAAGGGTGATTTATGATTATCCGCCACCAGCTGTATTGGCTCGTCAAGTTTCTACTTCAATAGAACTCTATTCAAGTTCCACAGCAGGTCAAGTATTTAAGCATGCTTCTTCGTGGTCAAAGTTATCACAGCAAAATGAAGTTCAGCTAGCTGGTATATTTGAAGTTGATCTAGAAGCAGAAGATGGAGAGATATTCAATGACTTAAAAGAAGGCGAATATTATCTCAGCATTTATCAAGATTGCCTCGCAATTGTCGACAGTGAAAAACGAGGACAAAATCTATATTGCGCGCAACAGGGAAAGAATTCACGAAGATTCTTCTATAACAGCGATACATGCATATCTTCGATACACTTTCTTCCAAGAGACAATACTTTCAAAGTCATTGTTAATTTGAGAAGCACAGATTCAGTTAAGAATGGTTCTATTGACATGGAATTTCTTGAGACCTTGAGTCGCAGAATGCATAAACATGTCGGCTATGATACTACTCGTATTCTATTAGACGTTCGCTTCAATAGTCTTCACATTCGCTAATTACGCAGTACAATAAGATAACATGTCGATATTAATAACAGGTTGTGCAGGACTAATTGGTAATCACTTCTCTCGACACCTTCTAAACAAGGGCCATAAAGTTGTAGGAATAGATGACTTAAGCGGAGGATTCAAGGAAAACATTCATCCAAGTGTTGATCTAGTCGTTTCTAATCTCTGCGATAATAAAACACTAGACTCGATTTTTACGAGCTTTAAGCCAGAATTTGTTTATCATTTTGCAGCATATGCTGCAGTCGGACTTAGTCCGTTCATTAGAAACTTTAACTATACAAATAATGTAGTCTCTTCAATCAATGTAATAAATGCATGTGTTAATCATAACGTCAAGAAGATGATATTCACATCATCCATGGATGTCTATGGCGATGCATACATGCCGCCCTATAATGAAAGCATGATGCCAATGCCAATTGATCCATACGGCATTGCGAAATTCTCAGTTGAGATGGATCTCAAGGCCGCCGGCAAATTCTTTGGTCTACCTTACTCAATAGTTAGGCCGCACAACGTTCTGGGTGTATACCAGAATATCTGGGACAAATACAGGAATGTGTTAGGTATCTGGATTAGACAAACATTATCTGCACAGCCTATGACGATCTATGGAGACGGATCTCAGACACGATCATTTTCTGACGTTCGTTTTTACATGGATCCATTTGAAAAGCTGATGACTGTCGGAGATAATGAGACATACAATATCGGTGCTGATAAACATATGACAATTCTCGAGGCAGCACACAGATTTCAAACTGTTGCACGGTTGAGAGGTCATAATCCGCTAATACAACATGTTCATGCTCGTGAAGAGGTGCAGTCTGCATATTGTTCTCATGCCAAAGCAAAATTTCAGCTTGATTTTCTAGATGAAACAAATTTTGATCAATTGATTGATGAAATGTTGTCTTGGGCAGAAAAAGAACCGCAGAGACCTGTAAAGATAATGTCGTATGAGATCGAAAAGAAAATGTATGATTTTTGGAGATCATGAAACATAGTTAGCAATATGAACGAGACTACAATAAAGCAAATCATTCGAAAGTCTGTAAAGGCACAGATAAAGGAAGCAGCAGCAAAGTCATCCCGGCCGCCTGCAACGTGGTCAGATTTCAGAAAGATGTTTGCAGCTGCTCTAAAGAAGTCAGGAGCCCCGCGAGAACTAGTTTCTGCTGCTGCTGATTTAGGATATGAAGGCGGTCAAATCGTTGAAACGCTCTATGGTGTGTGGTCAAACATTGAAAGTGAGATGCGATCTGGTGGAAGTCTTTCAATTGAAGAATGGGACGATGCTATCACAGATTACGCACATGATGCTGTCTATGATATGCTAGACGGATTATATGATCCAATGGAGTATGACGCGGGCGATGAACCCAATCGCCATGCGGGTGACGATGTTGATGTTGAAAAATTAGCTACTGATGTTGCCGCTGCAATGACGCTCGGCAAGAATAGATCATCATGAAAACAAGCATCAAGTCACTTCGCAATATGATTCGCGAAGCAATGTTGTCATCTGACAATCTTGATGATATTGCACTTTATGCCGGCTCTGGTGTAGTTGTAATTTACGATACGAAAAAAGTTGTTGACGGAAAATCTTACGATGCAATAATCGGAGCATTGATAACAACCAGTTCAAGTATTGTCGATGATGCAGGAAAACAAGTTAGAATTGTTGAATATGTTGCAACGATACGAAAAGGTCTCGGCCCGTTTTTATATGACTGTGCAATGAAATTTTTTGGTCCAATAACACACAACAATGGACCGGTATCAAACGATGCATGGAAAATTTGGAATTATTATGCAAAGAATAGAAAAGAACTTGTAACGAAGGTCTTTTCTGCGGAAGAAGCAGAACAAGTATTTGATGAGATGGATGGACAAGAACTGAATCACAAACATGTGATAATAGCAGGAGCAGCTCCTGATACTACAACATTGCAGTCAAATCATGATGAATTCGTGTCTTCTGGAAATGTATCTGAGAAAAATCTATATCGATCTGCAATCGATTGGCTCAATGATCACGTTTGAACTGAATCTATCATTCGTCTGATTACTGAATTGTTAACAATTACGAGAAGTAATTTGTTAAATGCATTCATGACAATGTAGAATATTGATGTTTAGATGAAAGCCACCATTCATGCAAATTAACCCAGAATTCATTATTTACACCGGGTGCATGTTCTCTTCCAAGTCGACAATGCTCTTGTCGACACTTGAGAAATTCAAATATCAGCATCGAAAGATTGTTGCATTCAAACCAACAATTGATGATCGATATGGTAATGATGAAATTGTTACGCACGGCGGGTGGAGAGTTCCTGCAACACGAATCAAGATCGGTGCAGATATTCTAGAACGCCTTGCAGAGATACCAGACAGCCCGCCGCAGGTTATTGCAGTCGACGAAGCATTTATGATTCCAGGTATTGCAGAGGTTCTTATATGGCTATATCAGCGCGGCTTCACGATCGTTGTTTCTACTCTTGAATTGTCTTCTTCTGGAAAACCATTCCACGAGGTTGAAAAAATGCTTGTTTGGGCAACTTCTGTTAAAAAATGTACTGCAGTTTGCACGACATGCGGAAATGATGCTCATTATACTTACAAGAAACAAACTGGTGGCTCAGAGATTGAAATTGGAGGAGATGAGCTCTACGAACCAAGATGTTTTAAGTGTCATCCATTCTTTCAATTAAATCTTTGACAAAAACATGACATGATCGTGATATTTACGTGGTGACATGAAGAAATTAGAAGATGCTGACATCATAAGAATGATGAGAGAAGAATGGAATTCTAAGCTGGCAACTATGCTGGAAACAGTTTCAGCTGTCTTTTCTGGTAATATCGACGGTGATGAAAAGATACTCATCGATGCTGGTCTCAAGGTTCGACATAAGAAGACTCAGTTTCTCTATACTGTCGATTCCGTTTCTTCTAGGGATGTTATCCTAGCGACACCAGAAGGTGATAAGTTCATCGTCGACAAAGAGACACTTGAACAACTTTATGAAATAGATTGAAACAAATGACAATAGACAAAAAGAAAAATATCTTCGAAGGCGTCGATGTCGACAGCATTATAAGAAAGTCACTTAATGCAGGACTAAAAAAGGAAACTGACAAGTTAGAAACAACTGTCAACACTCTTTCTGAATCATATGTTGCAGAACCAAAGCAATTTCAGCAAGTGTCTGAATTCGTTTCGCAAAAAACGAAAAATGCCCACATGGAAAAGTACAAAGACTATCTAGAGGCACTAAATAAAGTGTCGGCAGAACTAGATACAGCTGATAGAGGTACTGCTAACTCTAGACATTCTGCATATAGGTCTTTGAAGCTCGATGAAACATATAATCTCAATGCAGCATGGCTTCATGAACTTTATTTTGCAAATTGCTTTGATCCTCATTCTGAAATTGTCATGAATTCAGCATCATTCATAGATCTTCAGAAGGTGTGGGGAACGTTCGATGACTGGCAAAGAGATTTCATGGCGTGTGCAATGGCATGCGGACAAGGTTGGGCAATATGTGGTTACAATATCTATTTGAAGAACTACGTCAATACAATTGTAAGCAATCATAGTCAGGACGTGCTTATGGGTCTTTATCCTATCGTCATATTGGATCTTCACGAACATGCGTATCAAAAGGATTATCTCAATGATAAGAAGAGCTACATCATTGCAATGATGCGTGAGCTTAACTGGGAAGTTATTGAAGAACGATTCAAAAAAGCAAAGAACATTGCACAGGCGGTAAAGTGATGTCAAAAGAAAAGATGACATATCTTAGAAAGTTTGCTGCTCTTCTTCGTGAGTCTGACGAATCTGCTGAAGTTGAAAAAGAAACAGGTGAGGATTCAATTGATGCGCAGGTCGACAAGTTTTTATCTGAATATGAATCAGAAGCAAAGAATATGAAGACTGAAGGCTTTAATTATCATTCAATTGCACGTAGAATAATCAATGAAGCTGAAGGCGATGATATTCTCGATGATATTTCTGGATCTGATACTGCAAAGGAATCTGATAAGTCAGATGATGAGGCAAATACTCCCGAGGCACCAACGAAGCAAACTGAGGATGACATAGACATAAAGTCATTTGTTTCAGACGTTATGCGTCTAATCGATAACTTTGCATCTCTTCTTGAAGTCAATAATACTATTCTTCGTCGTGCAACAAATTACTTGAATAAGAATTATGAAAAAGAGGTAGCAGATGCATTCAAGGCAGAACTTCTCGATTCTTACGGAACAGAAATTGGAAAGTCAAAATCTGAAATGGAAGATGATTTTCAAGCTCCCAAGGCAGGAGCAGCAGGTCCCGCCGGCACGACAGGTGCATAATGTCTTATGACATATTTGTAGAGAAAAAATGCGTCCATATCAAATTTGATAAAAGACTTCATTCTGCATTGCGTCAAAAGCTATTTCTACATGACATATCAATGCAGCAAGCAATTGAAGGCATAGCTGAGCTTGTCTTGGAAGACAATGCTTTGTCAGACAGCATTCTTAAGCGTATTTCACGACTAAGAATGATTCGATCATTAGAGAAAATTGATAGACGCAAAGAACTAGAAAGCGCAGACAAAGAAACATTGTATAGTTTATTGGAAACGCAGGAAAAGTATGACACAGGAATCAACAAAAAATGATGGTGCAATGGCTTTCATTGCGACTCTTTTAAAGAAGAGTGCAGCAATTCCGGGCGACATCTTCTTTTTATCAAATTCTGTTCAAGTCTTGGCTGAACGAATAATCGATTTTGGCAAACGATTTACACGTTTAGTTAAAGTTGTCAATGATCATACTGAAAAAATTGAAAAGCTAAGTAGGACTCAGACTGCACTCCTAAATAATATTCTTGCACAACAAACCACTGATTTCACAAAATTGAAATCGTCACCTAAAAAAATCGATAAACCTAATTAGGAAACTATGCTACCAATTTTAAATATTATTCTGGGATTCATCAAAGGTCATTGGCAGCCAATTCTGATTGGAGCTCTCGTGCTGGGAATCGTGGGAGGATTCATGTACCATAATCGATCTGCAGACGATTTCACGAAGCGCATCGACGAATTGCAAAACATTCATGATACAGAATTAAAAAAGATTATCTCTGCACACGATGAGGAAAGAAAGCAGCACATTCTTAATGTTGCTACGCTTCAGATTCAACTTGAAAATTCAAAGAAACAATATGAAGATGCTGTAATCGAACTTGACGAGAAGAAGAAGAAGACAGTTTCAAAGATTGTAAAAGATTATGGTGATGATCCTGTTGCACTGACAAAGAAAATTGGAGAGATGACAGGCTTCAGAGTAGTTATTCCTGTAGAGGTACCTGCACAATGAAGAAGCTAATCGCATGCATCATGATCGCATCACTTTCATTGCCAAGCTTGGCGTATGCTGCTGATACTGTCACAGATGCAGTAATATCACCACTCAAAAAGAGCCAACCAGCACCATTCTCTGGTGTTCTTTTTAATCCCAGAGCAGCAGCATCTGTTGCGACTGAAATCAGTACTTTATCAGATCGAATAAATCTTGAAGTGAAGAAAGCTGTAACAGAGACTGCTGCAAAGAAAGATTTCATTCTGAATGAATCTACTGCTCAATGTACTGCTGATAAAAAGACGATACAAGCAACATCGTCAGCCAGTATAGACAAAATCAAGCTTTTAGAAAAAGATGTGAAAGCTTCACGAAAAGCGGCCAAAGATGCAGAGGATGCAGCACCTAGTCGAACACTGTGGATGAGTCTCGGTGGTGTTGGTGGAGTACTCGTGACAATTGCTGTTGTTTTTGGCGTAAATCGAGCGTCCAAATGACGAGTTGCAGCCTATTTAGGCATGGTGAATCGTCATGTCAAATGAGACTATAAAGAAAATTTCTTCGCTGTGGATTCGTAATACTCAGGGTGAGCCATCAATATCAGCAACTTTTGCAACTGTTGCATTTGCTGTTACTACACTAGCATACGTTGCTGCTATATTTGAAAAGATAGGCCCACTGTCAATCAGGCCATTTGATCCAACTGTATGCGCTGCATATCTAATGCCAATTTTAGGCTTGTATGCAAGTCGAAAATTAACAGATGCAAACTTTCCTGATAGCAAAGCACCAAGTGATACAGCTACTCCGCCAAAAGGTTGATTGAAAAATGAAAGAGAAGTTCATCGTAACAGAAAAAGCCGTCAGAGAGTACATAAAGGAGATGATGAAAAATCCCGATGTAGGATGGCAATCTTCTGGTGAAATTTCAGATTCGCCTGCCTCAGTATCTGCATGTGTTGATACTTCAAAAGCAATAACAAATCCAATGGATCAAAATTTCAAGCCGCACAATAAGGCAGAGCTTCATGTTGCATTAACGACACTCGTAGACGATGTTGCTGATGATGATGCAGCAAAATTCTATCAAGATATAAAGGACACACTAAGGAAAAGTGACGAGGATAAAGAAATGAACAACAAGAATATCGAAGAAACAATTAGGGCTGCTGTACGCAAGATGTTATCAGAAGCAGAACTTCCACCTGTTAAGAAAATTCCTATGGGCGTCCATGGTGACGAGTATATGCGCAAGTTCAAGAAGACACGTGATGATCTTAGAAAAGAGCTGAAGCGATTGCCCGCAATGGACATCGATGATACCGCCGCAGGAGATCCTGCTGATCGTGAACCATCAGATGTAAAAAAGAACGTGATGGCCTCAGAATTGGGCGGAGCATCACTAAAGGATATCTCAAAAGAGCTTGGATTCAAATCTGAGAGCGGAGCAAGACAATTCATCGAGAAGACACTTGAAAAGGCAAAGCCAAGAATTGAAATGGATCCTGACGAACTAGATATCTTTGTTTTGTCAACCATGAAGGACTATATAGACACGATGGCGAAGACAGGTGAGCTAACTCCTGCTGACATCAAGCTTATGAAAGATCATCCTTCGATTGTCGAAGATCTTGATAGCTGGCGAGATTATCTCAATTGGGCGTTTAAGCAAGTTTCAAAGGCAAAGTTGAAGAATCCACTTGGCGAATCGAAAAAGAAAATTAGTGAAACAATGGGAGCGATGGGCGCAATGTCAGGCGGAGGCGCAGCTCGTCGTCGAGCAATTACTGCACGTATGATTGCTGCAGATTCTAAGAAAGATTCAAACGATCAAATTTGTGATTCTTGCGGGAAGCCACTGCAAAAACAAAACAAACCAGGGTTCATGAACAAAGTAAAGCAATATTTCTCTGATTCAACAACTTGCGAAGATTGTGCAAAAAAAGAATCAGCTGATCCCACTGTTTCAGAGGCAAAGTTGAAGAATCCACTTGGAAGCAAGTGGTATGAGAAGCCTCAATATGATCAAAATATTCCAAAGTGTGATTCATGCGGCATTCGCATGAGCAAGCGGGATAAATCAGCATATGGATCAGCAGGTGGAGAAGGTTGGCCGTCAACTTGTGAAGAATGTGCAGAAGCAATGTCAGCTGATCCCACTGTTTCAGAGGCAAAGTTGAAGAATCCACTTGGAAAATCAAAAAAGAAGCCAATGCCAGGTTATGACAATCCAGGTTCTTATGAAGCTAGACTCAATGGAATGTTGGGAGCTCGCGATCAAGCAACCGCAGCCAGTACAAATAATCCAATGTGCGATTCATGCGGAATTCGCATGAGCAAGAATGATTTATTAGCCTATGAAGAAGCAGGGCATGGTAAAGGATGGCCAGCAATATGTGAAGAATGTGCAGAAGCTGAATCAGCTGATCCCACTGTTTCAAAGTGAGTCAAATATGCAGTCTCCCATCGTAGCAGCAGTTCAGTTTGCACCAACATTTAATGATGTACATGCGAACTTAAAGATAGGGCAGCAGTTAGCATTCGAGGCAGCTGCAAAGGGAGCATGTCTAGTTGTTCTGCCAGAGCTATGTATAAGCGGATACAATCTCAACAAGAGAGAAGCTGCAAACTGTGCACAAACAAAAAAAGGCTTCCAGACTGAAGCATTCGTTGATATAGCGCGCCGCTTCAATACACACATCGTGTTTGGTTACGTAGAGACTTTCGAAGGTCGTCTCTATAATTCTGCTGCAATTGTTGGACCAACCGGATTCGTAGAGAACTGTAGAAAGAAGAATCTTTGGGGACCTGATAATTTATGGGCAACTGCATCTGAGTCTCTCAGCCCAGTAATATTGACACGAGCAGGCAGAACTGGCGTACTTATATGCAGAGATGTTATGAATAATTTCAGGGATTCATACAAGTTCTACAAGTCTGAAAATCGATTCTATAAATCTGGGACTGCTGACACGATTGCCTTGCTCACAGCATGGGGTTCAGACTATGGATATCCTGATTCGTCATGGCTTGAACTATCAGAAGAGACATCTGCAAATATTATTGTCTCGAATCGTGTCGGAACAGAAAAGGATCTAAAGTTTAAGGGTGGTTCTGCAATAATTGATAGAAATCGTAATGTTCATACATACGGTTCATCATTTACAGAGAATGCTGTTGTTGGAGGTTATATAATACTATGAAAATCGAAATCAAACAATTAAAAAAGATTATCAACGAAGTGCTTACAGAAGTATCATCTTATCCGAAGTCTGTTGGTCATCTCTATGCAAATATAGCAGGTGATTCTCGATATTCAGATACTCTCAACATAGAGTATAATCCTACTGATGATACAGTAACTGTGTCGATTAACTCGGGCTCGCCTTCGGGTGGCATGGATTCTTTTGCTCCGACTGCATCTAGCAAAGACTTCACACGAACTGTACCTGCTACAGCAAAGGATGTCATGCCTGTCATCAAAAGGATAATCTCAAATGACCAGTGGCTTTTCAAGCAATATGGCAAGCCTACAAAGAAATTTCGCTGGAATAACAATTCACTTGTCGGATTGAATATGTCAAATCTCGCTTCTGCTATTGCAAATGCAAAAGGTCAAGAGTTCTAATGAAACTTTCTCATCTTCATGAGGAATTTATGGCAGCAGCCCGGGCTCCAATGATATTTGGCAGATTACCTGTCATGCCTCGTGAAAGTGATGTTCCATTGATTGCTGTCAATCAATGGCAAACTATCAATAAAACGCTTGTCAAATCATTTCAGTTTAGACTAAAAGATCAGCGGAATAATTTCATAAAGGAAATTTTAGATCACGAAGAAAAAGTTTGCCACAACGCAAAAATAAAAATATGTGATGACACAGTCGAGATCATGCTACAGACACAAGACATCAATCAAATTACAGAATTTGATAAAGAATATGCAGCATATGCTGATGAACTATTCAAAGAAGTTGTGTATAGTCATGACACATGATTGAAGATCAAGAAAACAAGCTACTGATGAGTGAATCACTCATAGGCCAGATACCAGAACTTGAGAATGATGATACAGCACGTTATTCTAACAATTTCGTGCTTGTTGCATTGACATTTACGAATAGTGATGTCATTGCTGGAAGTCTAGTAGGTATTTCTCACGAGGATCAAGCAGGAAAACAGATTATCAAAATCGATATGAGATGTCCGTTGCCTTCGACATATGACAGCTTTAGAAAGATCAGTGACAGTGTCGAAATAGGAAAAACACAACTATGTGCACAGTGTTTATTGACACTTGCTGATAAAGAACATCAGATTCCAGGCATATTCATTGTTAGGAACCCAAGAATGTTTGATTTTGATCATAAGAATTCGATGTCGACATTGAGCGTCGATCTTGTGAAGATCACTGATAGTTAATGAACGGCGGTACGAATGTCAAATCAAACAAAAATCAATTCAGGCAAGACGCTTGGCAGCGCAATTCAGAAAATAATTGAACAAAGTTTCAAAGCCAAGCTATATGACAATGCACTTAAAGAAAAGGAACGCCAAAAGGGTTTTCTAGGTGAAGAAGATGACGATGTTGTAAATGATGCACCTGCAGATGATTCTAAGCAATCAGCTCCGGCGCCGTCAAAGACAATTGACGATGAAAAAGATAAATTATCAAGCGGCGAAATTGAACCTGCTGATGTAGTTGATAAACTCAATACGATTAGAAGTGGCAAGTCTTTCAAAGACGAATCAATTAGTCGTAGAATGGAAGAATACGTAAACAGTCTTTCAAAGGCAGAAAAAGTTGCCTTGTTGTCTTTTCTAAAGGGAATTGCACAGATTGTTACAGGCGAGATTGAAGCAAAAAATGCAGATGAACCCGGTGATCATCCCGCTGATATAGCGATGCAAAAGGGTGAAAAGAAACAGTCAAAGTCAATTGAACCAAATGTTATTCATGCACCTGCAAAAAAGACAGAAAAGAAACCGTCTGCAGAGAATACAGACGGACCTACACCGATTGTGCCAAAAAAGAAGTGAAATCATGGAAGTTATTAGAACAATTCAAATTCCTCTAAAAGACGGAACAACAATCACGCTTGATTTATCGCGTAAGCTCATGAATGAAATCAAGTCTGCGTTTAATTTGTCACGCGATGAAGACATCATTGAAAAACACATAAAATATTATCTTATTTCTTCAATGAAAAATGCAATGGAATTTGAAGATGACAAATGAAAAAAGATCTGCAAGCCGAACAGTTGATATTCTTCGAAAATTCGTTAAACTTGTAGTCGAACAACGCAAGATGCGTGAAGCCGATATTTCAGATGGATCACGTGTTAAACATGGATCATCGAAACATATCAAGGATCTTGAAAAGCGTATTGCTGATTTGAGTAAGTGGAGAGATAGTCAACGCAAGGGAAGTGAATCAAGGGCAAATTACGCAAGACTAATATCTCGTCTCAAGAATGAACTTGCATCTGCCAAGCGTGCATCAGAGAAAACTGTAGATAAGAAAATTGTAAAATGACTAACTTAAAATCACTGCTATCAGAAGGCGGAGCCGTAGGACATCTTCGAAGTCTTCATGAAGCGCGCGAACTCTCTTTCAAAGAGATGAAGATGATATTGCGCAAAGCAGCCACTGGTCGTTTGGAAAAGGTCACAGAGAAAATGGACGGACAGCAACTGACATTTTCATATGATGCATCGACAGATACAGTTCTTGCTGCAAGATCTGCAGGAGACATTAAGCGCGGCGGCATGAATGCTGATGAATTGGCTTCAAAGTTTGCAGGAAGAGGATCAGTTGAAGATGCTTTCAATATGGCATTCAAAGTCATCAATGGCGCAGTAAGAGCTCTTCCACAGAAGGCTCGACTAAAAGTGTTTGGTTCTTCTGCGAATCGTTGGTATTCTGCGGAAATCATCTATACAAAGAATCCAAATGTCATCAATTACGATTCTGACAGCGTTATCTTTCATGGCTGGCCTGTCTTCAAAAAGTCAAAGTCAGGAGAAGTCGAAATGTCGTCTGATGATGACGGAAGTGTCGATATTCTCACAAATTACGTCGACAAGATGTCAGAAGCTGTAAAATCAACAGGCTGGAAGGTAAAAGGTCCTGCACTTGTTCGAATGAAGAAGCTATCAGATGGAACAATATTCCAGAATGCAATCGACAAAATCGAAGCATCGATGACTGAAGCAGGTGTCAATGATGCGAATACAATAGAGGACTTCCTTCGTTCGCATCTTGAAACAGATATCTCCGAAATGGATCTTACTGACGAAGCAAACCAGATGATAGTATCCAGGTGTCTAGAATTGGATGGTGCACCAGGTCTGAATGACATCAAGAAAAAACTTGATAAAACCGACATAGAACAGGTCGTCCAATTTGTTCGGAATTCTCCCAATACACTGAAGGCCTATATTCGGCCAATTGAATTGGCAGTGTCTGATTTTGCTGTTGATCTATTGAAAGGTCTTGATTCTACACTCATCGCAGACACAAGCAAAGAGGTCGAAAGACTGAGAGGTGAGGTCAAGAATGCGATCAATGCAATTGAAACAAGTGGCAATGAGGCAGCAATGAGCATTTTGGCGAAACAGATGGCAAAATTGAAATCTGTCGAGAATATTACAGCACCGCTTGAAGGCGTCGTGTTCATTTACAAGGGAAATGCATTTAAATTTACCGGAAGCTTTGCGAGTGTCGGACAGGTTTTGGGACTATTTAGATACGGTCGTGCAGGTGTTGTTTTAGATAAATGAATTCTAAATACATTTTAAACTGATAATTAAGGAAGTCAATGTCAAATAATACCCTTCTTCGCAAAGTGATAAAGAACGTGATCAGTGAGAATAGATCAGCTTCAGATATTGATCTTGTCAGACAGCTTGTTAGAGAAACACTTCTCACTGAGAAGTCATCTGCTTCTGAAGAATTTGCTGCAGAGGAAGCAGCACTTGCTAGTGAGCTCAAGGCAGCTGAAGATCGTCTAGTAATTTGGGATGCTGAAAAAAAGAAGGAAAATGCTTTAATAGCAAAAGCCAAGCAACTTGGTGTCTCAACTAATACAGCAAAAAAACGTTATCCTGAATTGGCATTTAAATATAGCGCAAAGTCTCGAGAGAGCCTTGTGAAAGATGTCGAAAATGCCCGTGAAAAATATGGTCAATTCGAGCCTGCAGCGGTTGGTTATCGTAAGTCCAAAAAAGAAGATTCTATTAAAGCAGTTGATGATTCACAGCCAACAAAGACAAAGTCTGCTTTACTTGATTGGGATCCTGTAACATTTTCTGGGCAATGGACAAAATGGCCAAAGAACATAGCTAAATATTCAAAAGTTGGATTTGGTAAGCAGGTAAAGGGTGAAGAAACACGCGGCGAGGCAATGGGAACAGGCCCTGGTGAACGATGGCTAGCTGTAATTTTTGGCGGCAAAATTATGGGCGGAAGCGTCAGCTATGACGTAGAAATTCCCGATGGAACAAAGTGCGAAGTTAAGGAACTTGAACAAGCTTCTTCACTTATCAGGCCTGGAACTGAAGGAACTGCTGCCGTAGAAGCTGCCAGAGTAAAACTCAGCACAGTAATGCTTCAGATAAGTGATTTTCTTGAATCATTCAATGCACAAAAGAGTGTGCTCATTGCAAGTATGTCAGATCAGGACAAACAGATAATAAAGTATGTCAAGACGTTTGTAGATGAAAATTATGAGAATATAGTCAGCAAAGGTGAAATTTCACGTGGAAGAATTGCAGAGTTACGTTCTGCAATGAAAGCAATCAAAGTTCTCAAAACAGCACATAGTACTTCTGCTGATGTAAAACCAGAAGTCACGCTGAATAAGAAAACTGTCACTGTTCGACGTCCTGTCTTTATAGACATAGCAAAGAAGGTAGAAAAGGAAGCTCCTGAGGCAGATATTTTATCTGATTTTGAGACTTGGGACGTTGTTATGAATGCACTAAAAGATGAAGCATTTACAGACTTTGAAAAATTCATCGATAACTGGTATTCAACAACAAAGGCGTCTGAAGTCTTTCGAAAGGTTGACGGCGTCTTTGTCGTTAACCTGCAGTTAGGCTTCTATTGGGTCCCAAGAGCTAAGCTTAATGCTATGTTCAAGTTTGAGAAAATATCTCAAGGCAAGCCGAAATTTAGCTTTGCAGGATTTTAATATGTTAAATCATATCTGTCGTTTAACGACAGCAGAAACGTAAGTGCGTAAAAGAGATTCATTTGTAGAATTTCTCATCAGAATATCATAGATCTTTTTTCCATCCGATTGAACTTCAGGCGGCAAGAAAGAAATGAACTTCTTGATATTCTTTGAAGCAAGAAACGATCTCATTTTTGTTCCTGAGATGTTAACAGTCTCTGTTCTTTCGACTATTCTTTTTTCTATCTTGCCATTTTTAAAGATGCTAGGCGCAGATCGTGCTAAAGACTTGTCAATAAATCTTTCCATGTCAACAGGATCAGAATAGATCACATAGACATTTTTCGTATCATTTGCATCTTCTGCTTCTTCAAGCACACTGAAGATGCTCTGTACAGGTGTCGGAATACTCACAGCATATTTCACGTCGACATTTCCTGGAAGTGCCGGTTCAAGATACTTGTTCCAGATTAGCTTCATGTCTTTCCCATAAATTGGAAATTCTCCTGGGCGCTTTCTATCTGATAACGAAATGAATAGTTTGACTTGATCACATTCGTTCGCTGCCAATTCGATCAAGCTGAAGTGACCTGAAGTGATCGGCTTACCCGAAATGCCTAACAATCCTATTCTTGACATGTCTTTAACGTAAATATTCAAGACAGTGTATATTTAGAAGAGATATGCGACAAATTGACAAAGACACAGTTCTTCTTAAAGAGTACGTAAGACACATTCTTCTTAAAGAAGATGAAGGTGACAGTGCAGCAATGTCAGGTGACGTAGGTCTTGGAGCAGATAGTCCTTACGGAATATCATTTGGAAGCAAAGAGGACATGATCAGCACGTTCATCTCCCCATTCACAGATGTATTCAAGACTGCTGTCGGGAAATCAAAAGAGATCTCAAAAAAGACACAAACTCTATTATTTGTTGGAATACAGACAATTTTGACAACTCTCATTCCTATCTACGGTTACAATTATGCAGAAGTTTTCGATAAAGAAAAAGATGCAATAGGCAAAATCCGCGGAGAATATCAAGAAGTCTACGACAAGACTGATAAGGCACTGTCGAGCAATGATGCAGCAATGTTGGCATTCATGGCATCACCAGGGATAGTAATGGGTGCAATCGCAGCCAAACAGGCACCCAAAGTTGCAAAAGCATTATTTTCAGTTGTCACAGGCGGCGTTTCTGACAAGATTTTTGATGACGCAAAAAATGCAGCAGTTAATTCAAATCGCTGGGCTTTAGGCGATGATGAAGGTCACAGTTCGTCTAGTAATAAGAAATCTAAGCACAGCGGACCAGCTGGATTCGACTTCGGTGGTGTAGGTGAGTCACAGATTAACGAAGAAGATCAGGAAAAGCCAAATGGAAACATAACACCAAAGAAGATCTTGACAAACAAGAAATTCATTGAAAAGTCAATGGAGTCGCCCAAGGCAAAGAAGATGCAGCAAACTGCAACGCAGATCTATAGAAAGTCACTCAGTGACGTCTTCTCACAGGCTCAGTCTGTCATTGGTAAAGCAAAAACAGTCGATGATCTTGAACGAATTGCAAAGAAAAAGCTACCAGAAGCTGACAAGATAAGAAAATTGCAAGGAAAAGAACGCGCTGCCGCTGAAAAGGCATTGATTGATGGAGCTCATAAAGCAATGAAAGATTTTTACTTAAAGAATCTCAATGATCAAGTCAACAAAGTGACAAAGGCCGGTATCCCAGACGAAGCCCAATATGTCAAAGATTTTAAGTCTGTAATCCAAAAAATCTCAAGTCTATAAACAAGACAGCGTGCTGTGTATAGTATTGTTGTATGGCTAAGAAAACTCAAGCTAAAAACTACAATATCGCTATTATGCAACCTACGGAATTGAATGCGCTTAAGGCGCTTGTCAAGGAATTTGTCGGTAAGATTGAATCTGTCGATAGTGAGGTTGAGATGTTAAAGGAAGGTCGCAAGGAAATTATAGAGGAATATTCTGAAAAACTTGACATAAAAACGTTGCAAGCTGCACTCAAGACGATCAAGATCAAGAGCGAAGTGATTCATTCTGATACTTTTGACATGTTTATTGAAGTTTTGACAGATCCTGCTTCATGAACGAAGATAATTGCGGTGTCTGCTACGAATGTCTCTACGAGATAGATGCGTCTAGAGACATTAAGACAAATCCATACGGTATGATTGGGGAAGTATGGGGCAGGATGATTGTATGCACAGAATGTGGAAATAAGAGATGCCCAAAAGCAACAAGTCACAAGGAACAATGCACAAAGTCAAACGACCCAGGTCAACAGGGAAGTCGGTACGGAAAATTCCAAAGCGAGAACCCGAAGTAAAAAATGAACCGCAGCCAAAGAAGAACATTATTCATGAACTTCGATTAACAAAGTTTGAATTACTTCATGTGAGAGATCTTTTTAGTGTGATGATGCCAACAGATCTCAAGAAGACAATTAGTCAGTCTTTGGCAGAACTTGAATCACGATCTCTCATAGAATCTGCACTATGGAAGAAAATATCAGAAGCTTGTGCAGCTGCATCGATCCCAATGGACGAGTACGCACCAGATTATGTCATTGCGCCTGTTGGTCCGCCGGCTCTTTCTGTATTTCACCTTGCATCAGAACCGCAAGGAACAGAAGAGCATGTAGATAATGATAGCTTCCTAAACACCGCCGAGGAGGACTGAAAGTTGAAATCGTATTCAATAGGTCAGGTAATTTTTGTTGTCTTCTCAAAGAAGAATTCAGTTTCACCAATGCAGATTTCAGAGATTATCACAAAAAAGACGCTGTCTGGCGAAGTAACAACATATATGTTGCGTGGCGGACATGTTGACAATGTTGTTGAAGTTGCACTTGATAACATAGAGGGTGAAATTTTTGATTCTGCAGAACTTGCACGTTCAACACTCACAGCTAGGGCTGCATCACATATCAACAAAATAATCGATATTGCACTTTCGAAATCGAAAGAATGGTATGGTGTCAATATGAAAACTGTCACAAATTCGGACTTTGATAACATGTTGTCTGTAGGTGATCAGACATCATCTGTATCTGTTACGATGCCTGACGGAACAGTCGCAAGTGTAAAGATGCCAGATAATGTTTAAAGTGCAAATGTGCCTTCCTGCATGTTATAGTTGATAATATGTTGATAGAAGAAGATTCCTTGACAATCAAGGAACAGATTTTAGACTGGGACAGGCGCATGAAGTCTTTTCCAACTTTCGAGGAATTCCGAGACGTGGAATGGATTCGAAGATCTGGAAAGATCAATATGCTTTCCGGCGCTCTAAAATCAGAACTTTTCAACAATTGTCGTTATGATGGCTTTGCTTGGATTACTAGATGCAGGGAAAATCATTGCAGCTGGGGTTCATTGTGGGATTTGGCAATGAAGACGTATGTGGCAAAGCACGGACCAGCAGAAGACTGGTTTGATGATCAGCTAATCAACACGTGGGAGAATGAGTCAATCGATCGTGAGATGTTTCAGCTTGAACAACGAAAGAAAATTCTTGCAAAAAAGAAACATCGTATCGTAGTAAAGTGCAAAACTTAGTTTGCGCATAATACGATTGAATCATGGGAAGCGGAAAGATTGATCTTCAACTTGCTGAAAAGCTAGCAAATGACGTGTTGCAATTGATTTCTCCTGCAATGCAACGTGCAGAGATCGCCGGCAGTGTGCGCCGCCGCAAACATGTTGTCGGTGATATTGAAATCGTTGGTATCCAAGCTGACCAAGAAAAATTGGTAAAATTCTTGCAGGAAGTTGGTCAGACGATTAAACCGGGAGTTCCTGGGATCATCCCGTGGACACCGAAGCCTAATGCACGTTACATCCGTGTTAGACTTGATGCCGGCATCAATCTTGACCTATTTATGGGCCGACCCGATAACTTTGGTGGGCTATTTCTCATGCGAACTGGCAGTGGAGCAGGACCGAGTGGAAAACCTTTTGATGGCTTCACTCCTGGAATTTTTCAGCGATTTAAGAAGTTGTCCGGTGGCGGCCGAATGACTGAGGCAATGCCAACTATGCCAACAGGTGAGCAGCTTGCTGTCCCAGAGGAACAAGACTTCTTCGATATCCTTGAAATGAATTTCGTACCTCCCGAGGAGCGCATTTCGAAGAGTGTAATCAAACAATATATTCGTAAGTCAAATCATTCATGAAGGAAACAGCTAAGATGTCTAAAGAAAAACTTTCAACCGGCACAATTAAAAAACTCATTAATACTTGGTTGTCAACTGAAGAAGTTGCGAACGTCATCAAAGAGTTTTATTATGACGATGGCAGCATTGATAAATCTGCAATTGTTGCAAAGTTTTCAAATGGTTCTCAATGGTCTCGCATTGAAAAACGTCGCTTGGGATCACAATGGAATGATTACATCAATCTTATAACATTTGACATTAAAACGCTGAATCAACTTGATAAAAGTCAACATTATCCTATGTTCACGTGGGATACATTTGGTGGTGAAAATACAGAGCTTGTAAAAGAAATGTACAACAATTCTACATGTGCAGAAAAGTGCTGGCTTCGAACATTTATTCCAATTGATGAAATGCTATGTGACAATTTTCAACTAGTAGTTATGACATGCCCAGACGATACTGAAATAGTTGGCTGGTCTGTTATATCGGATTGAACATGTCAGAAGAAAATAAATTTAGCTTCTTTGCACGTCTAGAGCCCAGACTTGCTCCGTCTGAATTGACAATGATCAAGGCTGCCTATTATTTAGCAAAGTTTGGTCATCGAGCACAGGTTCGAAAGGAAGTTGATTCTGCAGGAGAACCGCTGCGTTACTTCGAACACTTGCGCCGAACAGCAATTATTCTTATGGATGAGGCAAATGTCTATGAACCAGAACTGATTTGTGCTGCTTTGCTGCATGATACGCTTGAAGATACTGATGATATTGATGCTGCAATCATTGAGAAGATCTTTGGATCAAAGATGACTCGCATAGTCAAGACATTGACGAAAATTCAAGGTGCACTTAAGGATGAATATGTCAAACGCCTGCAGCACTCAGACGAGGATACAATCCTGATAAAGGCATGTGACAGACTTGATAATCTTCGTTCACTGAACTCAACTTCTGAAGAGTTTAAGGCACGAAAAATTACAGAGACAATTGAACAGTTTATTCCGATCTTCAACAATTTTCTCTATGACACTGAGCGTGGTCATCATATTTACCAGCTTATTCTTCATAACGTAAAAGTAGCAAGTTGATGGAAAAGCCAAAAGAGCTACCTAAGAATAGACCAATTTCTGTAGGTGACATTGTTGTCAGCAGGACGATGCCAAATTGTGTACAACGCGTTACAGCAGTAAATCCATCGCCTGAGTTACACAATAACGGCAATTTTGTATCGTGTAAAACGATATGGCGCTTAGATGGTAAGCCCTTGAGCAAAAATACAAACATTGCAGCTGAATGGTCATTCAGACGAGCATCAAAACAAGAAATTCAGGATGCAATCATCAGATTGCAAGCAATAGCAAATCAGATTAAGTAATTGACATGGCAAACACAAATTGCATATTGGCACTGGACGGGATGAATAGTTTTCACAGGGCTCGTAGTGGTTTCACTATGGGACCTGCACCCGTAATATTTAACTTTGCAAGACAACTTCGTGCACTTGTTGAGAAATTTAATCCTAGCAAAGTCTATATCGGCCTTGAAGGTCATCCTATTGCTAGGCATGCGGCTCATGCAGATTACAAGGCAAACAGAGTCATACTTCCTGATGATCCAAAAGCAGAGGAAATGAAAGTGTTCTTCGGACAAGTGAACATTATGGTAGATCTCTTGTATAAGCACTTTCCCGTCTCTGTCGTGCGGCATGCAGAACATGAATGTGATGATACATTGGCAAATCTTGTCATGCGATCATCAGCCGATATTCCATGGATCATTGCATCATCTGATTCTGATTTCATTCAACTTCTACACGATCACAAGAATCTTAAGCTATACAATCCTATCCAGAAGGAATTTGTTCAAGCACCGCATGATTATGACTACACAGTCTGGAAGGCTCTTCGTGGAGATGCAACTGATAACATTCCCGGTATACCTGGCATTGGTGATAAAACTGCTGCAGTCTTGGCAGAAGATCCTTGCAAGCTTGCAGAATTCCTTCATGATCAGACAAATGCTGAAATATTCACACGTAATTACGAACTAATCAAATTTGTTAATTGGACAGATGAAGAACTCGCAATGATGACATCTTCATCACCTACAAGAGACTGGGATGCTGTAAAAACAGTATTCACTGATTATGGTTTCAAATCTATTGTGAAGCCAAAAACATGGGAAAAGTTTGTTTCGACATTTGATCCACTTTTTAACGACTCACATATTTAAAAGAGGATACTAACATGAAAATTAAGGTAGGACAGCTAAGAAAGCTAATTACAGAGATAGCAGCATCAGGGGATATTCCATCGAGTGGTGATATTTTCATTTATCCGTCGGAACCGGAGTATGGTGGTGAAGAGATAGGCGAAGAGCACATTGACGATGCAGGAGATCTTTCGACCGCAAAAGATGAAGACTTTTATGACACGGGAGGTGGTCCTAAACCGGGTGAACAGGGTATTTGGATTTGGTGTCATGACATGGCCTGGACGTTTAATCCTGGCGAGCTTGTTAGTGTACCCAAACACGATAGCGGCACAGCAAGGGCATGGGCAAAGAAGAAAAATGTACAGAAGTTAGGCGAACTTCTTCAATCCCGCTACGGGAGTCCACTTGATTCAAGTATCTTAAAGATACTTGGTAGTGTAACAACTTATGGAATTCCATCACTCAATGCAGTAAAAGCATTTTCAATTCGACCACGAAAAGATAGTATCTACTTTCACTATAGTGAGTTTGGTGGAATTGAAGGCGCAATTAATCAAGCTGATATCAATAAGCTCAAAATGACTATACCTGAGTTAGCAGAATGGATGTTTGCTCATGGTGCACGTAAAATCAAGCCACAGAAGCGCACACGGTCGACATCTTACTATGATTGAAGATTAATCAAGCATAGCATTCACTAAATGCACGATCGACATATTTAACACGTGGAGGTCACACGATGTTGAATACGATCAAAAAATATCTTGGATATTTATGGGCATCGCCCATAACAGTTGCCGGCCTAGTTTACGTTCAATTATTTACACTTGCAGGTTGGTATAAGTATAGCGGCAAGTTTGGGGATTCGCTTGTATGGCAAGTGAATATAATGAAGTCACCTATCTGGCTATTAAAACGATGGCTTAGTTGGGCAGGTCATACAGTAGGCAATGTAGTCGTCATGAAGCATGATCCGAATGTAGATGTAGTGACTTTGACACATGAATCAAAACATGTCAACCAGATGATGAGGCTTGGAATATTTCAGCCAATTCTTTATGGCCTCTGTTATGTAGGAATTAAGCTTGGTTGTCCTGGAAGTGATCCTTATTTTAGCAATTCTTTTGAAATCGATGCTCGGCGCGCCGCAAAACAGGTCATTGACGTCGAAGGCATTGTGAAAATGCAAGAAGAAAGGTATGGCAAAAAGTGAAAGATACTGATTTGCTAAGAGAATACGTCAGTATACTGCTCACTGAAAAAGGATTTATTAGAAAAAACAAGGAGCACGACAAGAAGCCAAAAAAAGCCGGCCCAGGTTTCATTGATAAAGTAAAGAAGTATTTTACTGGCACGTCGGATTCAGACGCTGCTGTCGAAGAATGGATAGAAAATGCCGAGGCAAGTTATGGCATAGAAGAAATGCCTGACACAATTTCAAAATCTGCAAAAGCAATTAGTCGCCGTTATTGGCCAAAAGCACTTGCAAGAAGCAAAAATGATAAAGACGCTGCAATTAGACGCCTTCAAAAGGCTCTCAATCAGAAATTTGGACATGCATTGAAAAAATTGGAGAAAGAACTTGACACGGATCTCTTTTCAGACGATTAAGCAGCGTGTAATATCTGAAGTCATAGGAAATTATAGCACAAAGGGTGTCAACAGCTTAGATGCTCCCAGAAACATTAGAGCAGGTTCACAGATTAGAGGATCTCATCAAAGTCTAGCGATCGATGTTGCAAATGATGTATCTGTTCAAAATCAAGATGATGATGCACTTCCGAAGTCTGCTGTTGTTCTGCTGACTAAAGGTGACAAAGTACTCGCAGTTTCCAGAGGCGAGAATTTGAATGACATGAACATGCCGGGTGGCCATGTTGAACTGAATGAAGATTCACAAGATGCTGCAGTCAGAGAATTGTGGGAAGAAACTGGCATAAAGGCAGACGAGATATATTCGCTTTATTCAAAG
>Ga0315291_10000963_pt1 | contig 38705 bp, 68 predicted proteins | sample YL17G12_20_MG_FD_203070 | JGI IMG/M metagenome (GOLD analysis project Ga0315291, IMG submission 203070) | Sediment microbial communities from Yellowstone Lake, YNP, Wyoming, USA - YL17G12_20 | ecosystem: Environmental > Aquatic > Freshwater > Lake > Sediment | place: USA: Wyoming | collected...
AACTTCTATAAACATTCCATCCCTTAATTGTTAAGTTATTCGGTTTAACCCAAGTGATACAATTAAGTAAAGTAAATATTTTATCTAATTCCACTTGAACATAAGCACTAATCTTATCATCTGCAAAAATATAAAAACTTCCATTATCTTTTAGAACTCTTTTAATTTCTTTTCCAATATTAGAAATCCAAGAAATGTAGTCTGTTAAACTTTTCCATTGATTATCCCATTCGTGTTTTCTTTGTTTCCAATCTGTTTTCATAACATTAAAATATGGTGGGTCAATTAAGACAAGATTTATACTTTTATCTTCTAAACATTTCAGTAGTTCAAGTGCATCCATTTTGTATATTTTGTTTGTTTCCATAGTTCTTTAAGATACCCCAATCTCCTCCAGTTCTTTCTTAACACTTGAATAGAAATCTATTGTTAATTCAAAATAAACCTCGTAATCTTTATGGCAATGTTCACAGGTTGCAGTAAATACATCTCCATTCTTTTGCCCTTCATAATCTAATTCTGTTTCTTTATAACAATACGGACAATCCGTGTATCCTACTGGCATTTTATTTCCCCCAATTCTTTCTTAATTAAGTTTATCTCATTCCATAAACTCTTTATATCATTCAAATTTAATTCCTTTTTTGCTTCTTCTAAAAACTTCTCTAAAAACTCTAATTCCTGCTGTAAGTCGGATTTATACTGGGATAGTTTTGCTTGACAAATTGGACATAAAAATAATTCTTCTTCTAAATCTTTATAGCCACAAAATACAAATCCTAAATCTCCTTCTGTGCAACTTTCATTATGAAAATCATCCTCACTGCCACAATCTCTGCAAAACTTCTTTTCACATCCTTCTTTTATCTGTTTTGCTTCGGTTGTCATTTTATTCTACTTGCTAATTTATCTAACTCGTTTGCTATTTCATCTTCGCCCCTATATCTTAAAACATCAGCAATAGCTTCTAAATTACATCCAATTATATGATTAGATGTTTTAAGTAAACTAATTTCCCCACTACAATATTTGCATTTAGTTTTTATCTTTTCTGCTGTTGTTTTATTTTCCATTTCTTCTTTTTCTAAATAATCTTTTTCATCGTCAATATATTTATCATTTACTAAGTTGCCCATATTTTCCATTTATTTATTTTGTTTCATATAAAATTCGCAAGGATACCTGCACTTTTAAGTGTGGGGGGAATTGCGACCTCCGTCGTTTTCTTTACATTGAATACAATCAAATTTCTTTCTATAAGGGCAAGTTTGTTTATGTAGTTTCTTCAAAATAACTGGTCTTAAAGCCAGAATAATTCCTTTAGGAACTCCTTTTAAAACTTCCAAAACTTCTTCTTTTGTTTTACAATTCTTTATATCTTTTCTTAGTTTATCCATTTTGCTTATTGAATTTCTGCTTAAATAACTTATTGCAGATAATACAATTTAATTTCTTTGGAACATGATGTAATATTAAACTAAAAACTGAATCCCTGTCTTTTGCTTCATTTTTTATATCTAAGCAGTTTTCATCACTCTCACTTGATAACATTCTCATCTCAATTAAAGGTTCAAAAAAATTCTTCCATAAATTTGTATTTTTCCCTCTTTTCTCGAATATTCTTGCTAACTCTGGCATCCCATCAGTTTTCTTTAAATTATTTTGTATATCTTCCCATAAAGTAACATCTGAATCAGAAATATTATTCAATGCAAATCTAATCTGTCGAATATCTATTTTAGTAATTGGAATAGTAAAAGGCATAGGATTCACTACAATATTATCTTTAGAATCTTTCAAATAAGGAAGTTCATCAGGCATTTCAGTAGTCAAAGGATAAGCTAGATTGACTTTATATTGTTTTATTCCATCTTTTTCAAGTCTAAATTTCTTCTTGATTAAAGCCCAGTATTTTTTATAGGGACTAGGCAGACACCAGTAAAGATTCTCTCCTTGATTTCTTTTTCCTCCCCATAAATCCCAAATTTTAAATCCATGTTTATCTTTTAATTTAGAGCTTATTCCCAACATTAAAACAGTTTTCCCAGAATTTGTTTTCCCGTAAAGATTATAACCTGCAAGAGTAGGATATTTCAAAGTTCTGAACATCATTAACTTTACAGGATCTTGCTTGTATGATTTCTTAGTTTGTAGTGTCATTTATTCTCCTATTGTTTATTTTTAAATTATTATGTAGCTTTTTTTCAACAACACAAATAGTATCATTGTGCATCCCGCCATGAGATACAAGTAAAATCTCTATAATTTCAAATCCTCTTTCTTTTCCCATACCATTACTATTCCACCCAAAAGAAATGATAATCCCTCCAACTTTTATCTTTTTACTAATCAAATCTTTCCAATTACTCCAAGTTGAACTCTTTGTATCATACTCTCCTTGATTATTGTAACATTCTTTAAGTTGTCTTGGAGAATATGGAGGGTCAAATAACGCAAACAAATACTGATTATCGTTCCTATTATTAAGATAGATTATTGCATCTTCTTTATAATTGAATGGAAAAGGGTCTAAAGTAACGACTGAACCAAAATGATATTTTTCTATCAATCTTTTTATTGGTTTAATCTCGAAAGTCCTTTTGCTAGGCATTGCCCATTCTCGTGTAATCTTTATTTGTTTCATCATAATTTCCTCTGCTCAAGATAAGGCAAAATACGATTCCTAGCCATATCACAATATTTACTCTCTCTCTCTATAAGAATAAACTTTCTTCCTAACTCAAGACAGGCTACTCCAGTTGTTCCGCTTCCTGCAAAACAATCTAGGACTATATCTCCAGGATTTGAATGAATTTCTAAAAGATGTTTTATTAATTTCAAAGGTTTTTGTGTGGGATGACTTGTTCTTTCTTTTCCTGAACAAATTGGAAATTCTATAAAATTATGCATCTCATTCTGTTTTTTAAAATTGAAAGTAAATAGCATTTTAGTAGGATGCCATCTTGCTAACCAAATAATACTTTCAGTTGAAGATAAATAATTAACTTTTCTAATCTGGGGCATGGGGTTTGTTTTGTGCCATACAATCGTGCATTTTACATCAAAATTATTTACCTTAGCAGAATCAATACACCATGTAACTAATTCATTTCTGGCAAACATAAGAATACTTCCAGTATCTTTAACAATTCTATTTAGTTCAGGAAAAACCTTGTCATAAATCTGCTTTATGTCGCAATCATCAAATGCCTTTAACTCTTTGAAATTATGCAGAAAAGCCTTTCTTCCATGCAGTTCTATTTGTTTGAGCTTTCTATGATCTAATTGATAAGGTGGATCAGTAAGCACTAAATCGACAGAATTATCTGGTATTTGTTTTAAAATTTCTAAGCAATCCATACAATAAACTTTATTTAAATCAAATTCTCCTAATTTATCTTCCATATTCAAGCCAAGATTAACTCTTCCTCCTTATTAGTATGATTTATTTCTGAATGGTGACATTTATCCTCTACTCTTCGCTTTTCTTCAGGGGTGAGCTTTCTTCTAAGCTTTCTTTCCATCTCACGAATCATTTGTTCACATACCATATTATTCTTCACTCTTATTTAACTTATCAACAATATTCCACATAAATTTCTGAGCATCAATCTGGCTCATCATCTTTTGCTTTTCATCTTCAGTCTTATCCTGCATAATGCCTTCAAATTGCCATCTTTTTAAGTCAAGGCACTGAGAAATTTCCTCATCACTTGTTGTTGGAGCTATACAATAATAGCACATTACACTATCATTCTGTCCTATTCTATGAACTCTATCTTCTGCTTGAGTATGTATTGCTGGAGACCAATCCAACTCTCCAAAAACTACACATCTCGCTCTTTGAAGATTCAAACCAGCAGTAGTTCTTAAATTTATAATTAAAAGATTAGTCTCCCCTGCCATAAACTTTTTTATATTTTCTTCTTTTTCTATTCTATTCTCCCTACCAGAAACACATAAAGGATTATAATCTTTCAAAAATTCTTTGTATAAATCTATGACAATATGATGGAAACCATAAAGAATGCAAGGTTCTTGGGAATCTAACAACAATTTTACAAATTCAGCAACATATTGTGCTTTAGAAACCCCACTTGCTCTTCTCATTCCCATAACAATATTCATTAATAAAGAACCTACAATCTTACTTGGAGCAAATGGAATTTCTTTTGCAATTTGAATTGCTTTAGAAGAAAGTTCGATATATAATTTATCATTAAAAAGAATTTTTTGTATTGTTCTTCTTTTTGGAGGTAATTCTTTAAGAACATCTTCTTTTCTTCTTCTCATCATTAATCCTTCTTCACTAAGCCATTTTCCAAGAAGTTCTGGTTTATCAACAACTTTAGTATCCCATCCTCTACACCATTCTCTCAAGAAATATTCCCTATTTCCAAGACAATTTTCTTCTATAACATCCATTACATTATACATTTCATATCCATAATTATAAATTGGAGTTCCACTTAATCCAAGAACATATTCAGGATTAGAATTTTTTATTAAAGATTTTACAGAGTTATATTTATCAGAATTGCAATGTCTTAATTCTTGAATTTCATCAAAAATAATATTATTAAATCCAGCAAATGACAAATCCTTGCCCCAGCCTCTAAAAAGAAGATAGTGAATAAGATAAATATTTGCATCAGGCAGGGTATAAGGAGTTAATCCTTTTATTATATGAATCTTTATTTCTTCTCCAAGAAATCTTTTAATCTCGCTTTCCCATTGTCCTAAAAGATGTGGAGGCACAACAATCAAGACTGGATATTGATTTATTTTTGAAAGCATGGCAAGGGCTTCAACAGTCTTTCCAAGCCCCATCTCATCTGCAAGAAGGCACTTTTTATTATTAAACATAAAAGAAACTCCCTTTTCCTGAAAATCAAAAAGTTTTCCTCTAAACTGGGAAGGCAGAGAGATTCTTTCTGTTTGGCTATTTATAACTGCTCTTGTCCTCACATATTCCTTTGCCTCAGAAATATCTTTGTTCCAATCTTCAAATGATTTTATTTTGAGAGGGTATCTCATCATAAACCAATTCAAATCTCCTACAAGTCTCTTAGTTGCAGGAATAATAGCAAAACCTTTTTCATCTTGGTCTGTAGCATGAAAAACTCTCCTTACTAATTCAAGAACTTGTGGTTCTGCTTCTATAACCCATTCTCTTCCCTTTTTTGAAATTGTTCCATAATATCTTTTAGATGGTTTTACTCTATCAAGATATTGTGGCATATTGAAATCATCTTTCATTTTTTCCTCCTTAACTCATTTAAAATTTTATGAAAATCTTTATTATATTTCTTAGATAGGATCTGCATAGCTTTAATCCTTAATCCTGATAGTATTTTAGCCTTCTTTCTATATTTAAAATCAGTATGATACTTATTGTTCATATATTTTCGCATATACTCTTTATTATTTTCCATCTTTCCTTTTATGTTCCTCAAATTTAAATTCAAAATTATTAGCATAAACTTCAGCTTCTCTCTGAGAGCATCTCTTTTTTTCTCGCTTAAATTCCACTTATTTTCCATTATTCTTTAAATTCAATTAAATATTTATCATTTACTAAGTTGCCCATACTTTCCGTTGATTTATTTTGTTTCATTTTTATCTCCTTCTATTTTTTTGAATTATAAAACCAGTGGGATATTCTGGCAACCCAAATAATTTTAAATTTCTTTTCATTTCCAAAGTTTTCAGCTTTGTTGAAAAACTAGAGTAACAGCAGTTACTCAGGTCTGACTATTAAACTATTGTGAAATCTCTTTTCTTGCCATCAGATTTGACAACAAGAGTAATTTTATTTCCAGTCAGCTTGTTATCGTGCTTTTGAGCATAAGCAATCAACTGTCCATATAGACTTGCTTCTGTCTGCCCTATTCCAAAGCTCCAAGTCATCTGCTTTCCTTCTGCTTCAACAGTTACTTTTGCTCTCTTCTGAACTTTATCTTCTTTGTCTGTAAATTCATAATGCTCCATTTCAGACAACAAGACTGGCTCATATCTTCCTGCTTTTGGATTCCAAAAGTCTGGTCTGTTCAAAGCTTCTTTGAGCTTTTTTGCTTCAACTTCATAATTAACAAGAGTTGTATCAGTTCCCATTTGTTTAACCTCCTTTTTGTTTAATTGAGCATTGTGAGTCTATAAACAGCTTTTCATCTCTTGCCTGCTGTAAAACTGTGTTTTTAATGGATTCTGGGCATTCTGGCAAGACATCAGCCCGATTAGGTATATTATGCTCCCATAAACACTTATTGCATAAACTTGTCTTCTTTTCAAGCATTGTTACTGGGTAAAAGGGCTCCCTGCATAATTCACAAGTTCTGGGGGTTTTATTTTGCATTATGCTCATTTTTCTCCTTGTTTTAATTCCTTTTTTCTGCATTTATAACAAATTCCAGAGATTAACTTGCTTATTTCTTCTAACTTCCCACATTTACTGCATTTTTGCTTCATTTTGCATTATACTCAAAGATGAACACCCTATTGCCATAAGGCAAGATTCTTGTGATTTCTATGCAGCCAGACTGCTCCAGCTCTGAAATCACCTGATTGAGTGTTGCTGATTTCTTAAATTGTGTTTCCATTTTTCACCTCTTGCTTAATTCTTGTTTCATCTGCAGAAACTTTTACTGCATCTGAAATATCAATATTGTCTCCAAGTTGCCAACCCATATCTTCAATATCATGTGGTTTTAGAGCAATCATAACTGTATTGCCATATTTTTTTATTGTTCTTATTTTTCTCATGATTTATTTAAGATTAGGTAGTATTTAAATGTTTCTATTTTGTTTATTATTTGTTTTGTAATTGTTTAGTAATATCATTTTATGAGGGATTTTGGAACACTTGGAACACTTGGAACACCATTTTATATATACCTTCTTCCTATAGGAACTATATGAATATTGGTGTTCCATCTGTTCCATCTGTTCCAAATTATTTATTAATACGAATTTTACTGCCATTTTATTCCCATCCAAGCTCTAACCCTTTTTTTTATTTGTTTATCATTTTCATACCATTCCATATAAGGCATATCTTGTTTTACACCTTTTTCTCCCATTTTTTCAGCAATATCTCTGGCTCCAAGCATTCTTTGTTTGTTATTCCTACAAAATTCAGTTATCTTCTTTATAAAATCTTTTGAAGTAATATATGATTCTAAATCCTCTTGAATATATTCGCTCCAAAATTTATCAAAGAAATTACTCTTATCTTCATATTTTTTTGCTCTTTCTTCTATTGTTCCCTCATTTGTGAATTTTCTAGTTTTGAGCAAATCATGCAGGATTGTGCAGCATTTTAAAGCTAGACAAGAGTATTCTTCTTCTGGAATATCATTAAGTATATCTTTTTCCTCAGAAAATTGGTTAGGAAAGTCAATTATAAGCCATCTTCTATAAAACCCAAGACTTTTATCAGTTGTAGTTGGAAGGTTGTTTGTTGCTATAATTATTTTAGCGTAATTATGTTCTTCAAATGGATTTTTATTTTTATACTCAAATCCAATAATATCCCCCCCAGTCAATTTTTTTATTAAAGAGGTCTTATTTAATTCTGCAAAGTTAGTCTCTCCCATTATACAAACTAATTTTTTATGCAATCTTGTAACTTCAAATCTTGAAGAAAGAAGAGTATCAAGTTCTGTTGAACAAAGATTATTTTCTCCTATAAATTTTTCAAGTAATCTTAAAAAACAACTCTTTCCATTTAATCCTGCCCCAATTAAACAAAATAATCTGTGTATTGGATAAGCAGGGATTAAACAATAAGCAATTATTTCATATAAAGTTTGGATATGTTCCTTTCCAACCCATTCTTCAAATATTTTATCCATTATAGGAGTCGCTTCTAAATTATCAACATTTAGGGTATAAGGAATTGGATTTGAAGTAAAATAGTCTGGATTAGGAATATGTTTAATCCCTGTTTCAATATCAAAAATATAATCTTTAAATTGTATCCAAGTAAGTTTTATAGGTTTGGGCTTATTTTTTCTAGCTTCTTGTTTTAATGCTTCAAGTATTTCATTTTTATCTTTGCTTTTTACAGTATTAGCAGTTGAGAGGTTTCCTATTGCATTTAAAATATCTGTTTCATCTGTAAGTTTCCAACATTTTAAATTAAAATCCCAATACCACCAATTTTTTCCTGAATCATAATAAAATGGTTGGTGTTCAATAACTTGCCGGGCTAAATCTTTCATCCCATAAAAAACAAAGATAACTTTTTGAATAACATCTTTTAAAATTCCTTCTTCTCTCAAATCTTTTTTAATTTGTTCATCAACTATAGCCTTGGCTATTTCCATATTTTCAGCTGGATTAATTGTCTTTTCTCCTTTCAGACTTTTATCAATAATTTCATCAATATTTATTTTCACCATCTTCCTCTTTTTTAAAATCTCCTCTTGATAATTGGCATATGTCTTTATTTGAAACTTTCTCTTTTAATTTAAATGGTTGTCCTTTCTTAATTCCTTTTTTATAAATGCAACAAGATATTTGTGATAAATCATAAACTTTTAGGCATTTTGGACATTGTTTTATAATTAATCCTTTCATATCTAACATGGGACAAGTTGATTTTTCACACCTTATAAATACCTCATATTTAATTTCTTTTTCTCCTTCCTTAAATGTTTTCCATTGATGAATTAATTTTCCTTCGCAGACTAAATAATTAAAAACATCTCGCCATTCTTGTCCATAACTTCCGGCTTCTCTTGATTGACTTACTCTTAATTCTTCTCCCAAATTTTTATCTAAGGTTTGATTTACTCGTTCTTTAAATTTTTCCAAATCAATTTGATTTTTAATTCTAAATCCTTTTAGTCTTGCCACACAACTTTTTATTCTTGATTTTGCATAAGAAATTGAAACTCCATGAGGACAATTCTTTCTTTCTTTCCCAATTTTTATATCTTCAATTAATTCAATAAGTTTCTTTAATTGTTCATCAGTCATCACAACAATTTCTTTTATCATTTCTGCCCAGTCGTTTTTAGGGCAATCAGAACCACAAGTTAAACAGTTAGGGCAAGTAAAGTATCCACAAGATTTACATTGTTTTTTATTTTCAATAGAAAACCATTGTTTGCAGTTATGACAAGGAAAGTTTACAATCTTTTTACAATTATCACATCTGATTTCTCCTTCAATTAAAGTAAATTCTGTCCCACAATTATAACACTTACTCATTTTTATCCTCATCAAAATAAGTTATGTCTGCCCAATATTTAGTAAATTCCTGTCCAGCTCTTTGTTCAGGAGCATAACATTTAAATTTTAATATATTTTCTCCAATAAGAATCAAGTCAGCAAAATACCAATTATCATATAAATCTTTTATCAAAACTCTCTTATCTTCTTTTAGAAATAACTCTGCCTTAATTTTCCAATGTTCCAATCTTTCCTTAATTCCAATTTCCATAATCCCAATTCCAGTTTTTTTAGTTTATAAAACCTTGTAACTATTTTAAAATTAAAACTCTACTGGGTGACTTTCACCCAGCGAGTAAAAAGAGGTGATGTAATTATTAAGTAATAAGAATATATAAACTTTTTTATTTTTAATTTTTTATTTCACTTTTTTCTTTTTATAGTCCATATAATTTTCCTTCGCCTTTACATACTTCACATTCTTTTCCCAAGAATTTTCTCATTCCTTTACATCTTGGGCAAAATATTTCAGGTTGTTCTATTTCTTCTGGTTGAGGTGTTAAAACTCTGATTGGATTATGTGGCTTAATTTTAGAAGGAGGTGCAATTAAATCATTAATATTAACAGGGCTTCTATGCCAACCTTCACTATTTTCCTGTTCTTTTCCTTTTAAGTTTTTTCTTCTCATTTTAAATTATAAACCCATCAAGAGCTTTATAGATTATGAATCAAACCTCCTTGTAAAGCAAGTTGGAAGCTCTTTTGGGTAAAAAGAGGTGATGTAATTATTAAGTAATAAGGATATATAAACTTTTTTATTTTTAATTTCTTTCGCTATATTTATAAATTAGTGTTAACTTTAAATCTTATGGCAGATTTTTATCAAGCTCAAAAATCAGTAGTTACATATCCTTCGCTAGTTTTAAAACAGATTAGTATTATACAAGGGATTGTAACGCACGAGTTAAGGGATTCAACTAAAATAATAAAAACACCGATAGGAGAACAGATTATAGAGAGCGAAGATACTCGCTATGGATTTTTACAATCAGTTGAATTTTTTGGTTCTATGTTAAGCACTTATTTTGATAATGATACTAAAATTTTATTTGATGCATTTGTTAAATTTTATGATTTAGAATTAATTGATGCAATAAAAATTGATGGTTTTAAAAAATTAATTATGGAAACTTTTAATATTAAAGAAGAGAATATAAAAACAGAATTAAAAGACGCTAAATTAAGAAAAGAATTATTAACTTTTTTATTAAATGAAAAATGCAAAAAAGCAAGGATATTAGTTAGACAATTAATTAACTGTTTTAAAGATAATGATTTCTTAACATCAAGTTTATATATAGAAGGTGAAGCAGATGATGGTTTAACTGCTGTTGTTGGAGAAGAGGAAACAGAAGATAGGGGAGTAGAAGAAGTTAATGAAGTTGAAATATAAAAAATGAGAATACCAAAAGTAATTTATAATGGGAAGCCGGAAAATAATAGTTGGTGTCGTTGGATAGTTAATAGAATTATGAACAGAAACAATAGCACTAATATTCGTTTTGTAGGCGATACAGGGTCAGGCAAAAGTTGGAGCAGTTTGGCTATTGGTGAAATATGTGCTAAAATGATGAATAAAAAATTTGATGGAGATGATATTTATTTTTCAGTGGTTGATATTTTGGATAAGATTGGAAATAAAGACCCTCCGCCCGGAACTATATTTTTTTTAGATGAACAACAAATTGCTGCAAGTAACAAAGACCATGCTAGTAAAAGAAACAGAGCTTATTCAGCATTGATGAGTACTATAAGAAGTAAAAGATATATTTTTATTAGCACTTTGCCTTTTTCTGATATGGCTGATAAACAAGTTCGTCGTTTATTTCATGTTGAAATTGAAACACTTGGTGTAGATTTAGGAAAGAGTCAAGTAATAACAAAGCCAAGATATTTAGAGTTTAGCAGAAGCAGAGATAAAGTTTATAGAAAAAGGTTGTTAGTTTGTTATAAAAATAAAGAAGGAATTACAAAAGCAATAAAGTTGGATATATGGAATATTCATAAACCTAGTCAAGATTTAATAGATGTTTATGAATTAAAAAAGAAAGTGTTCCAACAACATCTTTATAAATCTTTGGCAAATCAATTAAAGAAATATGAAAATTATGAAGAAGAAAAGGAAGGGGGAATAGGCAGTAAAACAAAAGCAGTGGCAGGAGATATGGTTATTTCTTCATTAACATCATATCAAAAAGCAATGTATGATGTTATGAATGAAGGATTAAAAGTAAGGAAAGATATAAATAAAAGATTAATTGAATTGGGATATCATTCTAGCCCAGCTAAAATAAGTCAAAATATGAATTGGATGAGAAGGAAGGGGGTGGTTATATTTAGATAAAGGTTTTAGGCATTGCTTAAAGGTTTTAGGCATTGCTTAAAGGTTTTAGGCATTGCTTAAAGGTTTTAGGCATTGCTTAAAGGTTTTAGGCATTGCTTAAAGGTTTTATATCTTCATATACAAATTATGTTTATTAAATTAATACAAAGGTGCTAAGCGGGTTAGGTAGTTGAAAAACTAACCCCTAACTAAAAAAGTTAAATTTAAATATTAAAAAATACTATAAAAACTAATGGCAAACGAAAACATTTTTAATAAAATAGATGAGGTTGGCAAGGCAAAAGAGTCAGGTTGGCAACATCACTACTCTAGTATCAGTAAAATAAAAGATGAGTGCAGCAAATTTGGAACACTAGCCAGGCAAGGTGGCAAGGGAAGTATAGAATACTTAAAAGCATATCTAAACCACGTCTTTACATTTGGACAGAACCTATTTTGTTTTTACGATCAAGGGACAGAAGATTCATTAACTAGTGACTACTTAAAACTTGTAACAAAAGTTAATATATTTATTGAAGATGTTAATGAAGGGTTTGCTAAATATGATACTATCCCCGAAGATTTAACAATGGATATAGCTAAATATTTTAATAGCTTAATGCGATTAGCAAAAAATGCTGGACTATTAATTGACCAAGAAGAATTGGGAAGTAAGGAACCTCAAAAAGGTGAGTTGGGATTGAGATAGAGTTCATAAAAGAAAAAATTAAATCGCTATATTTATAAATGAAGGTTGCATAAAAGGTTTATATTATGCAAATATAAATGATATTTACCTTTAAATAAATTAAATAAGTTGCATAAAAGATGGGTCAAAAACGAATTGATTTTATTTCATTTGAAGAATTTCAAAAAATCTATAAAGCTGAGAAAGATAAAAGCATAAAGTTATGTATCCTTTTGGGCTTTGGTTCAGGTTTAAGGATCAGTGAAATAGTAGGATATAAAAGAAAATTTAGAAGAAAGAAGAATAAAGAAACAAAGCAAATAGAATTTTTAAAAGATGATTCTGAAATTAAGCCATTAACAAAAGATATGGTTATTTTACAAGCACACCAGATTAGACTTAATGATGCAAAGGGAGGCAAGTGGAGAACAACAATTGTGCCTCCTTTATTAAATGAAACAATGCTTAACTTGTTGCCTATAAATATTCCAAGAAGAACATTACAACATCACTTTGAACATTTAACTGAAAGAATTTTAGGAAAGAAAATGAGCTTTCATTCTTTAAGGCACGGATTTGGAAACTATCAAGCAAATGTTTTAAAGGTTCCCTTGCCTATTGTTCAACAGATGATGGGGCATTCTAGGTTGGATACAACAGGGATTTATACAAAAGCTAATCCTGAACAGGCTATAGCAACATCTTGGAAGGCAATGATGGATGAAGAAAATTAAGTTATTATTTTACAACCCACTTATGCCCATCAAAAATATAACTGCTATAAAACTTATTATTAACATATAATAGAAAGATGGGGCTTCCGGGCACCTTAAATAAAGCCATCAACCTTTTATGTTTAGTTGCTTGTTTTTCTATTTTCTTAATATCTTTTATTTTAGCCCTAGATAGCCAAAGGGAATAATCTTTTATGACTTCAATCTCGCGTTCCATCGCTTTGGAAATTCTTATCTTCATAAAAAAGATAGATATGATTAGTTAATAAATATAGCGAACCTAACCTCGCCTTATCATACCATACCTCATCACACCTAACCTTACCAGACCATATCGCATTGGATGATAAAATTATTACCCCTTTTCTTTTTTCTTAATTTCGCTATATTTATAAACTTCCTTCTTTTTATTTTTTTATGGAAATAAAAGAAGTTAATAAAGCATTTAGGATTAGCTTACAACTTAAAGAGGGCAAAAGCCCACATATTTATCTCACCCAATTAAAAGAGATGATGAAGGATGATACAAGTTTACATCCTATGATGGCAAAAACTTTAAAACTTTTAAAAGCAACTAGAACACCTTTTATTATGGTGCCTCGTGTAAAAGAAGTTGTTATAGACCCATTAAACTTCAGGCATTTTGATAGGGCAGCAGAACCAAGAGGCGACTGGGTTGTTGTTTTATGGAGCCAAGAAGAAGTAAGGCAACATATTAAAGATGCCATAGGGCACATTAAATCCATCTTATCTTTTTTTGAGAAGCTAGGTTATGAATTATTTAATTACCAAGAATGCACTAGCGAATATATTGCTAGTTTGGAAGCATTAACTATAAAACAGATAGAAGCAGAAAAAACTCGTATGGCACAAGTTGAAGGAGGCAACAACTAAAATGACAAGATTTAATGTTATCGCACTTACTAATCTTTGCTTTTTTATAATTTGGGCAGGATTATTATTAATGGTTGGTTTAGCTCATATTAATGTATATTGGAAAATCCAATATATTTTAATTTCCTTATTTGCATTTATGTATATACTTTTTAAATGGCAAAAAGATGCATTGGGAGAATACTAAAATGTTATCAATAGATGTAACAGATTTGAATAGCTTTGAGTTAATTAGTGTTTTAAGGCATTATCCCAAAGGCAAATTAACAATTAAATATGAAAGGGTGTTTTGGGATTCAGAGGTTAATATGCAAACAAGCCCCATGCCACCAGAAGCAAGAAGTGGTATGCCAAGAGACCCAACAATAACACAAAGATTTCAGAAAATGTCGGATACGCTTGGGCAAATGGTTTGTTAAGATGGTGAAAAAAGATTATGTTTATTTAGGAAGCATAGATAAATTAAAGAAAATGGTTAACAATGAAGAGATAATAACAAGTGAAGGGGCTCAGAAGGGTGAAATTACGCCACAAGAAGCCCCACAATTAGTTAAAAAGCCCAACCCCATACTAACTTACCTTAGGAATTTTAAAGATATTAAGAAGAACTGGGGCAAAGTTCGTGCCTCCCCTTATGCTAGTTTAAATTTAAGCATTAAATTTAGGCAAATTATTGTTTATCCTTTAATAGCTTGGCTTGTTTATATGACTTATTCAATGATTCGTTCTTATACACAAACAGGAATGATGGGCACGATTACTAAATTTGCAACAATAGGAATTATGGGCTATATTTGTTACGCTATTTATAAAACAATTCCCGCTGCAAAAAGGCAATTAGAATATTATAAAAGGAATCCTCATCTTGTAAACTACTGCCCTACTGATGCCAAAACAACAATAGACGAGATTTTAAATAATATAAAGATTAATAAAGAGAAGGAAATAAATAAAACTAAACAAAGTAAAACCGAAGGAGGCGGAAAATAAAATGGCAAAGAAAGTTATATTAAAAACTAACATAAAAAGAGATAGAAACAAGCTTTATTGTTGCGGAACTTCTGCAGATGACACTATAAACATTATGGAAGTTGAAAGAAGCAAAAGAAGTCAAGGTATAAGCAATAAGAAATAAAATGAGCTTTTTTAAAAAGAAACCAAAAGTTGAAGAGCAGGAAGAACCAAGAGCAATTCCAGTTGAAGCAGAAGAAGTTGAAGAAGAACCAACTAAAAAATATACAAAAGAAATAGAAGAAGAGGATTTAGAAGACTTGCCCGAAGTTAAGAAGGGTTTAAACCAAGTTGAAGAAACAGAAGAACCAAGTGAACAAGATTTTATTAACGCTATTGTTGAAGATAGGGAAAGATTAGTTAACCACGAAAACAGATTGCAAACAATAGAAGCAGCACTTTTTAGATTAAAAGGTTCAATATAAATTAGTAAAAATTTAAAATGGGATGGCTAAAAGTAATTAGTTGCACAATCCTAATTATGTTAGGATTAAATCAAGTATTAAAAGGCAGTTTTGGGAGCATATTATTTGGTGGTTTGCTTTCAGCAATAGGCATCTTTTGGGCAACAAGAAGGAAGAAAAATAAATAGGCATATAATGGATAAAAATAAATTATTAAGCATTTTATTAAAGAGGATTCCATTATATAAAATAAAAAGAAGAAGAAAATGGCAAAAAGAAAAGAAAGATTAAGGGATTATAAATTAATGAAGGAAGAGGAATTAAAAGATAAGATTAAAGAATTGGAAATACAATTTATGAAAAATTCAAGTGAATTTGGAAAGGCAAAAATGAGTAAAAGCAAGGGAAACCTAGCAACTTATGGCAATAATTTAAATAAAAATTTTAGGAAGGAAATTGCAAGAATAAACACTATTATAAGTCAAAGAAAACAAAATAATTTAAATAAATTAAAAACAGGAGGTTAAAAATGAAAAAATTATATTTAGGAATTTTAATAATAGGATTGGTTTTAACAAGTTTAATAGGTGTTTGGGCAGTTAGTCTATACTTTCATTCAGTTCCAGTTGATTTGACTGTTTCAGAAGCAAGAAGTTCAGCAGATTTGTCTTTTAGTCTAATTTGTAATTCAGGCGAAACTATTACAAAAGATTTAACAATTAGCAATGCTGCGAATGTTCCTTTAAATGCAAAATTACTATGGGTGGAAGATAGCAATATAGATGGTGTTATTTACACAACAAATCTTCCTATGGAAGTTGCATTAGCACCATTAACAGATACAATAGCAACAATTTCAGTGACTTGCGACCCAATAACACCAGTAGGGCAAGTAAATGGAACTATTAACTATGAAAAAATAGCTTAATAGTATAAAACTTTAATTTAATTTTGCCTTTTTATTTTTGAAGGCATCATATTTAAATAAAACTATAAAAAATGAAAATAAAAATATTATTTATGGGATTAATTATTTTAGCATTTGCCTTTCAAGTTAATGCTTTATATTCAGGAGAAACAGAACAAATAAATATAGCTTTAGATGTTGTTAGCAATTATACTTTAATTGGCAACACTTCTGCTATTAATGTTTTGATAGATAATTTAACAGCAAATATTACCATACCTAATGATTATGAAGAAGGAAGCTTTACAATTATTTTTAATGGATATTTAAATAAAGAAGAAGCCAAAGTTATTGTTGCTATTACTGATTCTCCTAGTGGTTGCTTAACAACTTATAATTGTTCAGATTGGCAACCTTGCATAAACAACAGCCAAATTAGAATTTGCAATAAATTAAATTCTTATTGTTATGCAAAACCAATTGAAATAATAAGAAATTGTTCTATTGATTTAAATAAACCTTTAGAAAATAACACCCAAAATAATAATCTTCCTCAAGAATTTAATAAACCTATAAATTGGCTTTTAATTTTAAGCATTATTTTTGGCATAATTTTTGTGATTTTAGTTATTGTTTTTATAGTAATTAAAATTAAAAATAATAATGAATTAAATTTAATGGGGGTGGAACAAGATGGTTGAATGTTGGTGTTTCAAATGCAAAAAGGAAGTTGAAGTTACAAATGGAGCAGAAAAAATGGGTGGAAACAGAAGAATATATGTTGGAAATTGCCCGGTTTGTAATGGAAAATGTTCAAGAATGTTGCCTAAATTAAAGAAAGAAGAGGAATAATAAAGGATATATTATAAAAGATATATTAATATTTATTAAAATGTTTGAAAAAATAAAGAAAGAAGATTGGTTAAAATTAACTAAAGAAGAGCAAGATTATTATACTTTAAAGTTTAGGGATAGCCAAGAAAAAACACATAAATTATTTTTATATGTTACAAGAGGAATCGCTATTCTTTGCATTTTATCTTTATTTTATATTGGTTATACCCAAATGAAAGTAGTAACAAGCGATACTGCTATAAGGGAGCAATATGGCTCATTAGGTTATTGTTATCTCTGTGGTTTAGAAACATTTAGAACTTGTTCTTGCCAATACCATGAGTTTTATGATGCAACAAATACTTATAAGCCAATAAATTTAACTGAAGTTGCATTAAAAACAGCAAATAAAAATATAGAACCTTGCCCGGCAAAAGATTGGCAAGGGAGAAGTTTGATAGATTTTAATATAAGTAAATCAATAGGAAATTTGGTTATTGCTAATTTTACTGATAAGATTTAATCTTTTTTAACAACCTCAAGTGCTTCCTCTCATCTTTTATAATCCCTTTTATAATCTTTTTATCTTTTTTAAATTTAACTTGCTTTAATAATTTAGCATAATCGCCTGGAGCTTTCTTCTCGTCTTGTTTCATTAGGTTTAATTGGTTCATTTCTTCCCAAACCTCTCGATTTGTTTTAATCTTTCCAAAGCATCTTTTTTATTTTTGTAAGTTCCCATATTTTTTTTCTTCTTTTTGCTTAAAACTCTCCAACCTTCCTTAACTTTTTTTATCATTTTTTCTTCCCCCTGTTCATTTTTTCACTGCAAAGATTTCCTTTTTTATCAATATAATATAAAAAGCCCTTTTCTCTTTTTACAGCATTTTTTACAATTATTTTTCCCATTTTATTTTTTATCTCCAATTAAAGATTTAGTCCAAAAACTTGCAGTTTTAGTATTTCTTTGTAAATCAGCAAAGTTTTTCATATCAATTCTTTTAGATTTTTTACCACATTTTAAGCATAAAATTTCATCAAAATCTTTTATATGTTCCATTGTTTTTCTACAATGTGGGCAATATTCATAAGTTTTCATAGCTTTTCTTTTTATAGTCATTTTAGTTGATTCAATTGATTTATCATGTGATTCCATTCAGCCTGATTAAAATTTCGGTCATAATGAATATCATGGCTTAATAAATCTAATCGAACTTTGAAACTATCTAATGTTTTAAGCAATACATGTCTTTTTCTTGCCAATTTATTGTAACTTCTAATTAAATCTTTTAGTGCCATTTTAGTGTGTCCTCATGTATTTTCTTGCGAATTTGAGAGCTTGTGATTTAGTTTTAAAATGGTGTGAATCTCCTGGAGAGGAATAATTATTATGTATAATTGTAACCAACCAATAACTGCGAGACATATTTGGTTTATAGATATTTATCTGTCCATCATCAGGATAAGGTATTTTTCTTCCATAAATCTTTTTAAGTTTAGTGAATGCAGTTCTAATATCTGAACTTTCTGTTTTTTTCCAATCTTTTAGTGCCATTTTATCCAGTTAGTAATTTATTTATGTTTTTAGATGGTTCTTTTTTAAATTCTTCTTTATATTTCCCATAATTTTTCATAATATCCATTATTTCATCTTTATCCAATCCAGATAATGATTCTACCCTCCTAACATCCTACATATTAGTTACACCACTCATTTGAACTTTTACATAACTTTCAAATTTTTCTTTTGTTATATTCATTTTACATCTCCATACTTAAATTATTAAAGTTAAACCTCTTTCTTCTAGTCATTTGAGGTTTATAAATGCTCCTTCTTGGCAATTGTAATTGTTTAGGTATAACCTGCAATTGTTCAGGTGGTAATGGTTGGAAACCTTCGCTTATTTCCCTAGCAATAGGGCTTGTAAACCTATTAACTTTAGAACCAAACTTGCCAACTTGCTGAACACCTTTGGAAGCATCTTCATATGCTTGGCTTAATGCATCTTTTATTTCTTTATATTTAGCTCTAGTTTTTTTGCCAATTATCATTTTGCTTCCTAATTGCTAAACTAATAATAAGGTGTTGCTTGTTCTGCTGCTGCTCTTCCTAACCCACTTGTTAGCATAGTTAAAATTATAGTTGCGAAACCAACTACAACCAATATGCTTATCCAAGATGTTCCTGTTGCTAATGCTGTTGTTACATTTCCAGCAGAAACTGATGCATTTGTATCAGCACTATAAGTATAAGGATAAGTAAATTTCCAAACCGCTGAACATCCAGTGCAAATTGCTGTCGCATTACTTACTGAACATCCAGTTTGTGTATAGTTTCCTGCCGTAATAACAATGTTATTAGTTTGGTTATTTACAGATGTAATTGCTCCACAGGATACACTTCTTTTTTTATCACCTGGGAGTGTATAAATCCCCAATGCTGTTGGAGTTACTGACTCATTTATAGCACTTCCAATTGTTCCTGTTGCATAAGTAACATCTTGTATGCTGCTGGTGATATAAATCCCAACCACTAAAACAACACCAATTATAATTATAGAAATTATAAATTGCTGTAAGTTAAATTCTCTCATTTTGCTTTTATTTAATTAATTTTATCCCAAAATAGCTTTTAAGCTATGATAGTTCTCCTTTTATTTTATTGAAGGAGCCACTCAATTCTTATAACTTCTTAGTTAATTAGTAATAAGGTGTTGTAGCTTGTGAAGCTGCCGACCCTAAACCTGATGTTAACATAGTAAGTATAATTGTTGCGAAACCAACAACTACGAGGATTGATATCCAACTAGTTCCTGTGGCAAGGGCGGTTACAACAGAACCAGCTGCGTTTGCAGCCGAAGTTGCAGTTCCCATCTGTGCTTGTATGGAACTAGTGATATAAATTCCAATTACTAGAGTAACACCAACGATAACTACAGAAATTATAAAACTCTGTAAATTAAAATCTGCCATTTTTTTGTTTGGGCTTAATTTAGATCAACCTTAATAATAAGGAGTTCCAGCTGTTGCAGCTGCTGAACCAAGTCCACTGGTTAACATAGTAAGTATAATTGTTGCGAAACCAACAACTACGAGGATTGATATCCAACTAGTTCCTGTGGCAAGTGCAGTTGTTACACTGTTTGCAGCATTAAAAGATGCATTTGTTAATGCATCATTACATAACCCACTTGTGATATTATATCCTGAACCACAAGCAATTGGGGCTATTGAGCTAGTGATATAAATTCCAACCACTAATGTCACACCAACTATGACAACACTTATAATAAAAGATTGTAAATTAAATTCTGTCATTTGTGTATCTCATTTTTAAATTTAGTTAGAAATAATAAAAGAAAAGGATATATAAAAGATTATATTTAAGAATTTACTTATAACTTTTTACTTATTAATAAATCACTAATATTTACTCCTTCATCCCAATATTTGCTTTTACAAATTGGGCATATCTTTGGCTTAATTTTCTTTCTTTGCTTCCAAATATGCCCACAACGAGAACAATTATTAATTATTTTTTGTTTCATTTTTATCCTTTTGCATTTTCTATGAAGCTTAATACTATCCCTATTACTATTCCTAATACAAATATAAAAATAACAAATTGGTTGAATAAAGTAAAAGTCTGAGCAATCATTGCTAAAATAAAAAATACCAAGCTAATAAAAGCAATAGAACCCCCCATTTTCCATTCTGATTTACTAGCTAAATAAATGCTTAAACCATAGAAGACTAATAAAAATAAAGGAATCATTAAGCCTCCTGAAATTGCCTCATTCGTATATCGCAAAAAACCTTCTAAACCAACACCATAAGATTGATTATAATAAGGAAGTGGAACTCTGCTCATTTTTTTCTCCGTGTTTTATGTTTTTTATATTGTGATTTCTTGCTTTTTGGATTTTTATTTTTCATTTTAAGGCAACTCAATTTTATTTGTAACTGATTTAATATATTGCATAGCTATATAAACAGCAAATATTGTGCTTAATAAAGCCATTAATCCTAAAAATTCTGATGGTAAAACTAATGTTAAAACATTAATTATGTTGCTAATAATTGGTATCATCTCAAAAAATAAAACAATTGCTTGTAAGCCAACTACAAAAACATTTATGCTTGTTGTTAGCCCGGCTAATATCCCTTTTCCAACACCATAAATATTACTTGATAAGCTTCTGCTGGCAATTCCAGTATCTCCTGAAGTTGTTCCTGCTAACCCACTTAATTGTGTATAACTATCACTCATATTTTTAAAAACAGAATTATAAGGTTCTTGTATAGAACAACCATTAAAAGTGCAAAATCCCAAATATATTCCAAATAGCGTTGCTAAAACAAAAGTTCCTAATAGTGCTGCAAATAATATCTTTGTTAGGTTAGGGTTGCCCATTCTATTTGAAAATTCCTCCAAAATTTAATGGTTTTTTTGCTTGGGATAATTTTATTCTATTTAATGCGTCCCTATCTTTATCCCATCTAAACTTTGCTTTTTTGTTTTTTAAAGTTTCCTTTATATGTTTAATTATAAATTTTAAATCAACATATCTTTTTCCATTTATGATTATATAAGGAACTTTTTTATTAGGTTGAGTAAAATCAGCATAAACTTCTCCATCTATTTTGCTTTTAACTCTAAAAGTTCCTTTATGTTTAGCAAGTTCAACATAAAAATAATTTCCATTAAAATATTTATCTAATGCTTTTTCCAATTCTTTTGCTTCTCTTTCAGGATTGGAAGTAAAAATATCATAATCTTTTGTATATTTTCTTAAATAAGGTTTTACTTGAACATTTATTGCTTGTGCACCATAAATAATCTCGTCTCTATTTACTTTTGATAAGATTATTGAAGGTATAATTCCTTTCTTCCCATAAAATGTTTGTAATTTTTTACTCACCATTATCCACCTTTCCTCCCTATCCTAAATATAATTACAATAATTATAACAATAAAACCCATTAAAATTCCCCAACCAATATTTAGCCAACCTAATTTAGCACTTACAAATAAACTTGCAATTAATAAAATTAATCCATAAATTGGATTAGCAGCAGCAACTCCAATCATCGCACTAGTGCCAATAAAAATAAAACTTAACACCTTTCCAAATGAACTTATTACACTTGCCATTTCTGGTTCTCCTAATCTTATAGTTAATGTATCAACAATAGAACTAACATTATAAGCTGAAGTTAAATAAATAATTCCCTTAAGATAGTAAGTTCCATCACCATTTAATAAATAATTTATTGTATTTGAATTACTAATAACACAATAATTATAAGCTTCTACTTGACCATAAGAAGTTAAATTATAAACTAGCAAACAACCTTGTTGGGTGTATCCAGAAGAATCGCTCCAAGTAAAAGTTGTTATATTGGTTGTATTGCTAAAAGTTAATCCGTGGCTTATTGTTCCAAATAAATCATAAGGATTGGAAACACCCAGATCAACAATAATATTCCAAGTTGTCCCGCTTAATTTTTGAATATCAGTTACTTTTATTAATTGCCCTTGATAAGTTACTGAAGCACGATACCAAATGTTATATAAAACTAGATTTAATATTCCTGTTCCTTCTGAGCTTGTTGTAAACATTCCAATTGAGAAGAAAGAATTGGTGCCAACATTCCATTGTTGAATATTAACCAAGGCATTAGATAAAGGGTTATAATTACTATCCATTATATTAAAAGTTATAATATCTGTGTCTAAAGTTAAACTTAAAAATAAAGGAATATTTTGAGTAAAGTTTCCAATTATTCCATTAGAAATTATATAAGAACGAGAATCATATCCTGTTGCATAATAATTTATAAAAGCATTTAATGTTGCATTTAATCCAGAAGAATTTAAGCAAAACATAAAGTTTGATTGATTTTCATTAAGATTTTGATATGTTGTATTTATAAAAGTGCTTCCTGTTCCTCCAACACCATAATAATTAAAACTTGCTTCAAAACTTGAATTGAGAGCTGTAAAATTAGTGCCATCATAAGTTGTAAAGTTTAATGCCAACCCTGTTGTTGCATCACATTGATATAGATGCATCTTGTTTATTGTTTGGTTGTTTGAATTTGATATGAAGTTTGTTATGTCCCCTGTTGAATTAAGCAAGGCAACTATAAAGTAAAAAGTTTTATTTGTTTCTGTTGAAACAGATGGAATAATTATATTTGCAGAATAAATTCTAGTGCTCCCCGTATCCAAACTACTTGCACTATAATTAGTGCCATCATAATTTAATAGAACAGAAGATATATAAAATAAACTAGAGATATAAGTAAAATTGATAGCAAATGTTTCTGATGTTGTTTCTATGGTTATTGGGTTATAAGTTTGTGAATTTTCTATAAATTGAGATATGATTAAAGTTCTATTCGTTGCCCAACTTTGCAAATTAGTTATATCAGTTCCTAAACAAGTCCAATTATGGCTTCCAAATCCTAATGTTGGCAAATACCTAATTGAAAGATTATTTTGTGTTCCACTTGATAAAGTTTGTTTTATTATTCCATCTACATATATACTTAAATTCTGCATGTTGGATAATATTGAAGTTCCTGTGCAGTTTAGATATGGACTTGTAATATTATTATAGTTATCAATAGGATAATTTAAAGTTATAGATGGAGCAACTATTGTTGTATAAGTCATTCCTAATCCATTATTCCATAAATCTGTAATCTCTGAACTTGATAAACTCCTATTCCAAATCCCTACTTCATCTATTCTTCCTTCAAATCTATTTAGATAATCTGCACTTGAACCAAAGATAAAGTTAGTTGAAGTTAAATTAAGGAGAGGTGCAGCTACAACTATGGTATTATTTAAATAAAGATAATTTCCTGTAATATTATTAACTACTGTTAAAAATTGCCATGTATTATTTATCTGAACAGGATCTGCACTATTAACATCATCTAATATATAATATTGAGAAGCTGAACTCATATATAGTCTGAAAATTGCATTTGTATCTTCAAAAATCTTCGGATTAAGTTGATATATAGTATCATTCTTAAAAACCCACATTGATATAGTAAAATTACTAACTGGCATTGAAGTTCCAAGACTTACATTAAAACTTCCCATCCCAGCAGTAGCATTAAAATAAACACTATTGCCAATTTTTCCAGTTGTAAATCTTGTTGAAGGATATAAAGTTGCGTTTATTTGATTTCCAATATCTCTTCCTCTACTGTCTAATCCAACAAACCCCGAAGTTTCGTTAAAAGTATAATAATGAATCAATCCAACATTCATAGCATCAGTCCATGTTGCCCATTCTGTAATCTTCACTCCAAACAAAGTTGGTTGCCATTCTACATTATCTCCAGAATAAACATCTGTGAATATTCCTATCGTTATTTTCTCTTGTTTTGTATTTAAGGTTTTATATTCCTGCCATTCATAAATATCTTCATTATGAGCCCCAGTTAATATCTGATAACAAGATTGTTTTCCTAATTCTTCTTTACATTCAGTTTTATAATCATTAACTTTCTTTGTTCCTGTTACAACTTTCTGCTTATAAGTAAAAGTTCTTGAAAACTCTTTATTATTTTTAACATTATAAAACTGCATTTGCTTCAAGGCAGAAGTATAATCATTATAACTATCAATAGTAAATTCTGCAACTTTCCTGTTACTTCCAGGAATAACATAAACAATTTGAGGAGTGTTAAGAGTTATTTTTGCTAAATTACCCCCTAATCCAAAAGCATTTGTTATTGTTATTGTTTTTGTATTAGCATCATAACTTTTTACATTATCAAAATCTAATGCTGAAACTACCCCTATACAAAGTATTAAACTAACCAAAATAACTAGCCATAAGCCCTTATTTAAAGCCATTTTATTAGTTTTATCTCCCATAAAACCTCCTTTGCATTTCTGAGGCTTCATCTTCAACATTAGTTTTTGTGAACATTACTAAACAAATTAAAGCCACCCAACATAAAACAAACCAATGTAAGTTGCTCATTATCATATCCATAATAGGCATGGCAGCATAAATTGTTGGGAATGCATCTGAAACTGCAAGATAAACATTTACAAAAACACTAGCCATTAGTAAAGCAATTGCCCAAACTATAATACTTAAAATGCCCCAAATAATATTTGCCCCGGTTTTATAAGCAAAAATTAAGCTAATCAACATTAAGCCACCAACTAAAAAAGGAAAAACATAATCTATGCTAAAATAAGCAGCTTCTAAATTATTCATAACTTCATTTAATAAAGTAAAAGAAGAAGAACCTGCAAGTGTTTCAGTCATTAAAGTTTGGAAAGAAACCCAAACAAACAAACATATTAAAATAGTAACAACAATTTTTAAGATGTAAGCAGTAGAAAATATTGGGTCAAGCAAGCTCATATGTTTCTTAACTAAAAAGCATATATAAAGATTTATATTTTAAATCACCAAAAATAATTAATTTCATTTTTTTTCAAACCCTTAACTTTTGTTACTTCAATTTTTAGTTGCTTCTGGTCTTTCTTTTTATGCAAAGCACTTGCTAATATATAAATTCTTTTAAAAAAATCTAAAGGGATAAATTCTGTTTTTACTTCTTCTAATGATACAAAGACTTCGTTGCCTTCATTAATAAATCTTCTAAATTTATAATTATATCCTTCTGATTTTATTTTTAAAAAATTAATTTCTTTTAAAATTTCTTCTCCAGATTGCCTAATTGCTTTTAACTCTTCAGAAGCCATTTGGCTTAAACAAGTAAGACCCCCTTTTGTTTTTCTATTGGTTAAATCTTCAACTATTTTTCTTCTTAACTTCAATTCAACAATTAAATTAGGATGAACTGCTGCAACAATTGCTCTCTCTTGTCCATTAAACATTATCTTCTTCCTCTTTTAATTAACCCCTTTGCTTCTTCTCTAGTAAATCCTTGGCTTGTATATTCTTTTATTAAATTTTCCTTAACACCCTTGCCAATAATATAAACACTAATAATAATTAAAAAAGGCAGAAAGCCAATAGCCATAGTAAACCATAAAATCCAAAATATGCTTGTTAAAATTGGTGTTGCCCATAAATAATCTGAAGAAAACAACCAAGCTATAAAAAATATGCAAAATAAACTAATATAACTTAAACATATATAAGCAATAGTCCAAGCACCACTTGCTGCTCTTTGCATTCCATAAATTCCTCCAATTAAGATTAATAAAAAAAAGGCAAATAAAACAATAAATATTAATGCTTGTTGTATTGTAAATTCAGAACCATTTGGGCTGATAGTAAAATCATTAACATAAACTACTCCTTCTGAATCAAAATAATCATAAATATAATTTCCCAATAAAGAAGTATTGCAAAAAGTATAATTAAATGTAAATCCTTGTTTGGTCATAGCTTGATTGCTTATTGCAATTATTGAATTAGGATAACTTATTGTTGATATGTTTACTGCTGATGTATTTAATATTGTTTTTATTTCTAAACATTCATTCTGCTTGAAAGTTCCCAAACTTGCAAGATTAGAAGGCATAAGATAAACTAGCAAAGTCAAAGTCAGCAATATCAAACTTAATTTATATCTTATTCTCATTTTATTTTTCATCAGGAAAATAAAAGGCAGAGTAAAACATCATTTTTACTCTCATTTTCTATTTTTTCCTGCAAATTTATTAAAGTGTGCTTCCCATTTCTTTTTATCGCAGAAAAAACAAATTCCATCTGCTAATGAATTATAACTCTTTCCACATTTAATGCACTTATTTTTCATCTTCATAAACTGGATTATTTAATTGCCTTCCTTTTTTTAGATTATTAATCCTTCCATCTTTATGCATATGACAACTTCTGCATAACCATTCATAATCATTAATATCTCTTAAATATTTTCCAGAGATATTTGCCAAATCATATGGCTTATTTTTTCTACAACATTCACACAATTTTTGTTTTGATTTATGTTCTCTTATCCATTGATGAAGTGAAATATAGCTTACCTTATTTCCTTTCCATTGTGGATTTCTTTCTGCCATTTTACTTTCTGAAATTGAATGAATTAATTTCATTTTTTGAAGAATTGCTATAATTGATGGTTTTGCAAATCCAAATTCTTTAGCTATAATTGTTGCAGATTTACCTAATATAATATATTGCTCTATCCAAAAATTTTTATCTTTTGGACATTGAGGATATTTCTTTCTTTTATCAATCATTTTTATCTCCATCATATATAGGATTTTTGAATATTCTATTACAAATTGGACAGGAAATATACTTCATCTTTTTATCAATATTTTCAAGATGTTCTGTTATTATGCAGTTGCATTCTTTACATTTTAGTTTTGTCATTTTATTTTGTCTATCTTGCTGAACTTTTTATATTTATTTCTTCCTTTTCCTTTTTCTGTTTTATCTTTTCTCTTATGTTTTTTGCTCATCTTACTGCTGTCCTTTCCTGTGATTTAACTTGAAGATAATAATAATTATCACATCTTTCGCAGGTATATGCCCAGCTTCTTTTAAATGTGGATAATCCTACCCTGTTAAATAATCTTCTTTGTCCCATACAAGTCTTGCTGTCGCAAACTCTCTTCAATTTTAAATCTCCTGATACGCCAATAATATTTTCAAGCTCGTGATGTTGTGTATTTATTTGGCTCATTTTAACCGCAAGTGGTTTTCCCCCATCCAATCCAGCAAGTGCTATTGCACATATAAATGTTAGTTGCATTTGCACCTATATTATTTTTATATGTTGCTGAACAAGTAGGCAAAACCATAGTATTTAATTTTAATAAAGTTGTAACATTAACTAAATTTGAAGTAAGATTTCCGAATGTCCCTGTGCCCACAAAAGAAACCGATTTTGAACCGTCACCATAAATTCTCATTACTTCATCTTCATAACTGTCATAAACAATAAAATCCCCAAAGTTTCCGTTGCTGTTGCTCAGGGTTCCTGAACCAATTCCCTGCATGCCAAGATAAAATTTTATATTTCCTGCATTCCCGCCTGCTGCCGAATCTGCTGTTTTGGCGATTATATTTACTGTCAATCCGCTTCCGCTTCCGCCTTCCGTAGCAACTCCATTGCTTGTTGTATATCCTGAGCCATACTGCCCATCCCCATAAATTGGCGAACTATAGCTGATTGCTGTTACGGTTCCGCTTCCATCAACTCCAACCACATAAAAATAAGCATTTGCATCCCCTGCGGCTATTACAATATAATCCCCTTCAACATAATCAGCCCCACCATTGTTAATTATTGTGCTCATCACTCCGTTTATTCTTGATATTGCATTTCCTCCTGATGAACCGTGAATTTCATAATCTTGCCCATTCCCCCCGATAAAATCATCTGCAAACCCTCCTATGATAGAGTCTGCACTGCCGCCGACTTCAGCTCCCTTACCCATCCAGACTCGTCCTTTTCCGCCACCCCCCCCCGTAACTGTTCCGCTTCCGCTTGAACTTACAGCACCCCCTCCGGGTCCTGTATAAAAAATATAATCCCCGCCTACTCCGCCTAAAGCACCTGCATACCCTAAAGCACTTCCCCCGCCTCCAAGAATACCATCAAAGTTGCCGCCTTTTCCGCCCCAAGCTATTCCGCCTGCTCCTATGCTTTCTGCATTTCCGCCCCAACCTCCTACAAGCTGAACACTCGTTCCTCCTCCTCCAAAAACATGCTGATTAGGGATTGAGGTAATTATGTGTCCGCCGTGTGCTCCTCCAAAACTTAATGCCCCTGAGGCACTTCCATCAATTCTTGATGCTGAATAAGTGTTTACAGTTCCTGTTCCGCCGCTCCCGGACTGGAAAATTAAATTACCGCCCTTATTTGTAAATGCCCCTCCGCTAACTGCATCAATAGCAGAATAACCACTGCCTGAATAAAAACTTAATTGCTGCCCAGCCTTATTTGTTGGAGTTCCTGTTCCCCCAATAACATTCATAGCAAATTCATTTATATCTCTATTTCCATTTACAATAACAGAACCGAATGTCCCTGTGCCTGTTGTTGTTATCGGTAGTTGAGAATTAATAGAAATATTATAACCCCCAGCTGTGTTGTTTTGAAGATAATTTGATAAATCAGAAGAAGGTAAATCTGTTAATTGACTTCCATTTCCAAAGAAATAATCTGCAGTAATATTATATCCTGTTGCATTTATGTTTCCATCTTTATGCCATGAATAAGGGTCTACTTCTTCTCCAGAAGGTGTGCCAAAACCTTGAGATATAGCAATCCAATCAACATAATATTTATTTCCAGTATTTCCTTTTGTTGCTTTGTATATTCTCATTTGTGCTACTCCACCGCTTACATGGTCTGAACTATCAAAAACTGGCTGGGTAATTGTAGCAAATGTTGTGCTTTGAGCTACTGGGGGATAATCTTCCCAAGCATTTGTATTATAATTCCACATCTGAATAATTGGATAAGCTCCAGTCAATCCACTTGCTGTTTTATACCTCATTATTCCCGTATTGAAACTTGTTATCCCAGTAAAGTTAATTCTTAAATCTAATCCAGGCGTTGCAGAAACTTCTGAAAAATTAAAAGTATTTCCATCATATTTTCCATCTTGGTGATTAGTATCTGCTAATGTTCCTCCGTCTATTGTTCCCGCTACCGCTAAACTTTGAGTTGCATTATAATAAATTGTTGTTAATTTGCTTGAGTTAAAATCTAATGTTGGATTAGAATAAGTAAGCCAGTTGCTTCCTAAATTCCAGTTATCCTTAAGAAGATGTAAAGAGAGAGGGTCTGTTTCGCTTGTGTTTTGATAGATTGTATTATTGTTTATTGTTGTTGTGGATGTTCCTGAAACTGGTTTGCAAGTTCCATAGACAGAACAATCTGAATAAGAAACTTGGGCTGATGCTAAACCAATTAAAATTAACATAATTCCTAATGATAATAAAATTACTCTTTTTGCCTCAAACATTTTAATTATTAAGTTTACACCTTATTTAAATTTTTATATTATTAACATTAGCCAATTGGTGCAGTGATATTTGTTGCTCCAATTGGAATTTGTGCTTTTGGTAATATTTGTGCACAATCAATAATTCTACTCTTCATAACAACATCTAAAACATAAGCACCGAACTTAAATGCAGCCCAACCAATTACTCCCACTACTATCCCTACTATTAATAATTTAAATAATGGGCTTAATTTAGTCAAAATATCAGGTGGAATAGTCCAACGACTTCTTGCAGCTTTATCCTCTTGTATGGCATAATTTTGCAAGTTAAATCTTAATTCTTTAATATTATAATCTTTTAACTTAATGTCTTTCCATTTATCAGGATTTTGAACTATTATTTTGCCATTAGCAAGTTTATAAATTATTATTCTATTCTTTCTTATGCTTCCTTGCTTTATTTTATATTGTTCTTCTTTAGTAAATTCTATTATTGTAAAATCTTTATTTTGACTAATTATTTTAAAAATTCTTATGTTTGGAGCACCAATACTATCAATAAATATTGCTGTTCCTTGCCCTTCAAATTTATTTTTCTTTTTAAACCAAGCCATTTTAATTTCCTGCCAAACATTCAGCCATTCTTTGAGTTATATTCGCACCATCAATCCACGCCCCTACATAGAACAATGCAAAAGCTAATAAACAAGCAATAACTATTGCAACACCCATTACAATCCAAGTCATATAGTTTTCCCACCATCTTTTTTTAGCTTCTATTTTATTTAATATCTCTCTATGTTTACTAGTTATATATTTTTTCATGCCTAAATTATATGGAATTATTTTATTAATCCCTTGTGTTAGTTGCAATAAAGTTTCGTAAGTATCAATTACGCAGTAATGCCCTGGAGCATAATTAAGCAATAAACAATAACCATTGCGAATTAAATGCTTGGATATTGGAGGGATACTATCGGTTTTGCGAGTTTTGAATTGCATCTCTAATAATCCACTTTCTTCAGATTTTGTAAATGCCAACCAGTCAAAATCAATCACCCCATTAAGGTCAACAATTATTGCTTGAATATTAAATGCCTTTTGTTTTTTAGAATATTTAGTTATAAATCTGGTAATATAATATGCTGCAAATGCAAAAAATCCGATAGCGATTGCAAGAAGAATATTACTAATTATATTCCACGCAATTCCAAAAAGGTCAGCAAATGCAGTTGGCATTTTATTTCCCCATTTTCAGTCCTAATATAGTTTTAACTCCACTATTTTCTTCAGGATTAACATTAGCTTGTTCGTGTCGCGATACTTGTGTTCTTAAATTTATGCTAGTAAATCCCCCTCTCGCACTGAGCGTAATATCTTCAACAATTCTTACACAACATTCTGTTAATGATTTTGTAAGTTCTTCTTCTAGTTCCCAATCATCAGCCCTCAACGCAATCATATCTTTTAATGCTTCGTGAAACTGAAACATATCTCGCATAACTTCTTCATCTGTTTTTTTAGTTAACCTTGCAATAACTGTGGCAGAACCACGCATAAATCCTAAAATTTCACTTATACCAAGTTCATTCATCATAGGCAAAATATTTTCACCCATTGGCACCCACTCTTTTTTCTTATTTTTATAATCAATTTTTAATCTTTTCCTTCTTAAAGTTTCATATTCAAACTTCTGCATAGTTTCCTCAACTTCAATCATTGCTTTTAAGAAGGAATCAGAAACTTCAGGTTGTTGTTGATAGGAATAATCTTGAGGATAATTTTGGTTTGGTTGTTCTTCCATACTAAACTAATTTAAAAGAAGTTTATAAATATAGCGAAAGAATTAAAATAGTTGTTTGTGACATACTCCCGCCCTTAAAAGGATGTGGGCTTCTTAACTTATCTTGGAATGACATTTCTAATTATCCAAATAATATTCTCCAAAATCCTTTTTTCTTTCTAAAATCTGCACTTCTATGCTTAAAATTTTCACTTTCATCAATCCATTTTCCATTATTATTTAGACGATTAGGAATTAGACTGATGCTATATTCTTTTGATTCTTCTGTTTTTGGATATTTTGATTGAGATTTTTGTCTTGCTAAATTATCTCTAGCTAACCTATTAACTTTTGCAATAGGGTCTTCTATTTCTTTTGATGGTTTAAACCATCTTATATCTTTATTCATATTACTTTAATGTATTTTCTATCATTTATAAACCTTCCCTTTTGTAACTACTTTAAAATTACTATCTAAACCTAAATATTTCTGATATACCTGTTATTTTAATTTTGGCTCTTTGTCCTCTTTTAATAGGTCTTACTAATTGTTCGTATGCTGTTGGCTCAGTAATATAACCTTTTCGCCTGATTGGTTTTATCCTTTTCTTTATCATTTTTAATTTTTCTCTTGGTTGCCTAATCAATAATGAAGTTATTTCTGTTGTAATAGTTGGAGGAGGGGGTGTTGTAATAGTTGGAGGAGGGGGTGTTTTAAATCTTTGTCTTTGTTTTTCTATTTGTTTAGGGATTACAACAGAAGAAACCATTAAATTAGCAAAACTAAATCTATATTGTTGTAATTGTTTTTGAACTTGTTTCTGTTGTTGCTTTTGAACTTGCTGTTGCTTCTGTTGCTGTTTTTGAGCAGGAATTAATAAATTAGCAAATACTTGTTTCTGAACTAACATTTGTTTTTGTATAGTTTTAGTTTGTTGTTTTTGTTTAGGCAACATAAATAAAATCATATTTCTAGGGCTTGGTTTTTCAGCAAAAACTTGTTCTGTTTTTGTTAATAAAAGGGGACTTCTTAATTTGCTAACTTCTGTTGTTCTCTGTTTTAATTTTATTTTTTGGATTGTTTTTATTTTTTGTTCAGTTAATAAACTAACAAATCTTTGTGCCGGTTTTTTAATTGGCTTCTTAACTTCTTCTACTTGCCTAATAAGATATGTTTGTATAGGGGGCTTTTCTTTTACAATTTCTGGCTTCTCTAATAATAATTGTTGTTTGCCACCCCTAACAACCTCTTCTGGCTTTATTTTGCTTACTAAAAAGCTATCAAGTGGCTTTGGCTCCCTTGTTATTGCTTTCTTGCCTAATGCCCTTAATTGCTCTGCTTTTGTTAATATCTTCCCCCTAGCTTTTTCTAATGCCAATCTTCTTGCTTTTGGAATTAATAAATCCAAATTATTTCTTAATCTTGCTTTAATGTTTCCTTTAATATATTCTTGTTCAGATTTTTTTAATAAATCAAAAGGTTTAATCTTCCCTCGTGTTAATGCTATTTGTTTTGCTTCATTTAATCTAATATTTTCCATATTTTTAGCTAACCTATTTAATGATAATTTCTGTTCTGGTTCTAATTGTTGTTTTAATCTTTCCTTAATTGCTTTTAACAATCTTATCTTATCTTCAGATTTTAATAATTTAAATAAATTAATTTGCTTTCTTTCTAATGCAATATATTTTGCTTCTTTTATTCTTGCCTCTTCTAAATTTTTATATAATCTTTTTAAACTTAATCTCTGTTCAGGTTCTAAATAAGTTTTTAATTTAAGTTTTATTTGTGCTAAAACATATTCCTTATCCATTGGCTTTAATAAATCAAAAGCTCTGATTGGTTTTCTATCTAATGCTAAATCTATTGCTCTGCTTACTCTTTCTGCTTCCAAATTTTTATTAAATCTATCTAATGCCATTCGCTGTTCAGGCAATAGTTTCTCTCGCATAGATTTTGCTTGTTCATTTAATTTAACAATTTCTAAAGTTGGTTTGTTTCTAATTCCCTCATCTAATTGTTTTAAAACATAATTTCTTAAATTCTCAGGGTTGCTTAATTTATAATCATAAGTTTTTAATGTTTCCTTCTGTAACTCTGATAAAAATCTTGATGGGTTGTTTCTAACATTAAGTTTAACTTGTCCCTCTATCCAAGCTTTATCAATTTCAGATAATTTATTATAATCTGCTCCTCTTTTAACAAATTCTTTGGTTAACCATTGCCTTAATAAAACATCATTCCAACCAAATTTTACTTCTTGGGGATATAAAGCCATTAACTTTTCATCTTGGCTCATCTTTTTTAAACTTGCCAAAACTTCTGCATCAGAAACTTGCCTAATTGGTTTTCCATTAATTCTAATTGGCTTTTCTAAAATTGGATTTTCAGCATATCGCCTTAAACTTGCCAAAACCTGAGCATCTGTTGGTGGCAATTTATCAGGATATTTTCCTAAAAGCCCATAATCTCTTTTAATATTAATAAAATCAACATTAGAACTTTTTAAGTTTCTATATGAAGTAATTTCATTTACAATTTTAGTGTTAATTTTGCTACCTGCCCAACCACCTACTATTGCCCCTACAAATTCATAAGGTTCTTCTTTAAATCCTGTTACTACACCTGTTAAAAAATCTGCTGGATTTTGAAAGAACCCTTGAATAATCTTGCCACCATAATAAACACCAGTGGGAACGCTTGTAATTGGATTTGATGTTAATGCAGCAAATTTAGCAAGAGCTAATCCTCCCCTATATAATTTAGCAGGTTGGCTTGTTTCTTCTCTAACTGCACCAACATCAAAAATATAATTAAAAATAGGTTCAGCAGGTGTAGTTAATACTCCTGCAAAACCATAAGGTATTAATCTTAAAGTTTCAGTAGAAGCCATAACTTCTTGGTAGGGTTTAGTTGCTTTTAATTGTTGTAATTTATATCCAATATTAGTAAAAGCACCTTCCCAACTTTTCCAATCTTTTTTAGGATATGCTTCAGTTAATGTTCCAAATGGCTTTCCTGTTCTAACATCAATTTGAACTGTTGGTTGTTTATATTCAGGCAAGGATATTTTATTAAAATAAGAACCTAAATTAGCAAGAGGAATAGACATATTATTAATTTCTGCACCTGTAAGTTGTCCATTTGAATAAATTGGCTTTCCTCCTGCTTGTTGTATTGCTTTTATATTTAAGTTAGTATTAGCTTTTACATAATTATCCCAAGACATAGATTGTTTAAATAAATCAGAATCAACACCAATAGGATTGCCACTTGCATCAAAAATAACTTTTTCTAATGGGTTGTTCTTTTGGAAATCAGTTATAGAACTTTTAAGTTGATTCAATTTTGTTTGTTGATCATTTATATCTTGCTGTGCCTGAGCCATATCTATTGCATATCTTCTAGCACCAGAAGATAAAGAACTAATTGGAATTGCTCTTCCTGATGCACTTGCATTTAACCAACTTTTTGCTTCCTCATAATCCTGTTGTTCTGATGATTGTTGAACTTGTGCTGAAGAAATTTGTTCTTTTAATTGTGCGATTTGTAATTCAGCAGGTGCAAGTGTTTGCTTTTCATAAGAACTTAATTCACCTAAGGCAACACCAGATTCTTGTAAGTATTGCCTCTGTGCTTCTCTTTGCGAACGAGGTGTGAATGGTTGGCGTTTGCTTGGTGCAATAATTTGCTGACGACTTGCTTCAGTTTCTTGTTTTTGTTGCATCATAATTTGCCTTTGTTTTTGGATATTTGCTTCTTGTTCTTGCAAATATGCAAGTTCATTTTCATATGCCAATTTTAATCACCCCTTTCTTAATATTATCAATATTCATATTATTTATTTCATTTTCCCAAAGTCTTATAACTCTCCACCCTGCTTCTTCCAATTGAGCATTTCTTTCAAAATCCAAAATTCTTTGTATTTGAATATTTTTAGGATAATAATTAATAGGATGTTTATCTAAATTTCTATGGAAATAATCACCATCACATTCTATTATTGTTTTTTGTATTATGCCCTTTTGAATAGGAATTAAAATATCACATTGATAAGCATATTTAATTTCTTTCATATATTGATGAGTAAAGAATTCTATTCCTAATTGTTTTAAAAAGTTTTGAACTTTTATCTCTATCATAGTATCTTTAAATGGAAAAACTTGATATTTTCTCCATTCCTTAAATCTCCTACTAATCTTTTCTTTATGTTCTTTTGATAATTTGCATCCTTTTCGTGATTTACCTAATATTCTCATATTTTCTTGAAACATTTTAATTTGTTCAGGAGAAAATAAGTATCCTAATCTTTCAATCCTTTTTTTCCTTGATTGTGCTTGTTTTTCTTTCATCTTTTTTGTATGATGTTTTCCATACATTCCATTATTTTCTCCCTTAAAATTTTCAGCATTTTGATGCTTTCCCTTCATCCCCCAATTTTGATACTTATTCAAATCTATTTCTTTATTTTTATTCCATGCAATATGTCCCTTTTTCCAACATCCAGAATTACATTTCATAATACCTTTTGTTCCTTTATTCCATGCTTGTTTTCCTCTCATCTTATTTTTCATTTCTTCAGTTCTAATTTTTCCCTTATTTGCTTCTCCAATTTTTTTTCTTGTTTCTTCTGAAATTGTCTTTCCTTTATTAGCTTCACTTATCTTTATTCTAGTTTCTTTTGAAGTAATTTTTCCTTTCGTTCCAAAATTAGAATTTATCTTTGCATTATTTTTTATCTTCATTCCAGAACTCATCAATCTTTTATCAGTATATTTTGTTAAACCAGTATTCCAAGGCAACCTTCCTTTATTTGCTTCGCTTATTTTTTTTATGGTTTCAATTAAATGAGGTTTTCCTTTATTCCAAGCAACCCTTCCTTTATTAGCCAAACTTATTTTCTTTCTTATTTCTCCTGATACTTTATGTCCTTTCTTAAATACCATAACACTTTAATAACAACCTAATATATAAATTTTTATATTTTAAATTAATTTTTAAGTTTAGAATACTTGGGATTAAAAACAATACGAATGAGCCAATAGCTAAAAAATAAAATAAAACAGAAAAAAACAACCAAACCTTTATAAACATAAAAACTAGTAAAATAATAAAAGATGCTAATAACTAATTGGATTAAAATTAAATAATCAATTATTGTAATGGCTTTCACCATTTTGGAAAAATTAAATTTAAAACTAAAGCACTAAAAATTGAGCTTATAATTATTATAAGATTATCACTAAAAAAGGCAGAAAGTATTACCTTTATAAACACATAAGGCAAAACTATAAAAACAAAAATAATTAGAAATCTAATTATAAAATCTTGTATATCATATTTATTATTTTTTACCATTTTTCTTGTTGTATGTTTGGTTCTTTTTTAGCCATTAGCATAGAAACAAATTTAAAACAACAGAAAAAAACAGATAAAATATTAACAATAAAAACAGCAATAGTCCACCATTGAGGAACTGCTGTTGCATTATGCCAAGTAGTTGGTATTGCGAAAGCTAAACCTATTCCTAACAAAAGTATAAAAAACTTATTCCCTATAATTTTTGTTATTAAATCAAGTAAATCCATTTTATAATATTTTAAATTCCCTTATCTTTATAAATATAGCGATTGCAAAATTTAATTGCAAATAAATATCTTATAAAACTTCCTTTTTTTTCTTCTTTAAAAGAAACTTCTCCATTCTTTTTTAATATTTTACAAGCCCGGCTAATGTTAGAACGATTAACATTTATGGCTTTGCATAATTCAGGTATGCTTACAAACTTCCCTTTTTTTAAGATTAAATAATTTATAACCTCTTCTTGCCCCATTTTTTATGCCTTATTTGTTTATTTTCATTTTCCCTTACTTATATACTCAATTTTAAAATTTATAACAACCTTCCCAATAAAAATTTAGTTTAGTCTGATTATAAGGAATAGTCAAAGGTATGCAGGTTATTGCTGAATTTAGAAACTGATTGTATAAAGATATTGAAGTTTGATTTAATGCCTGATTATATCCCTGCTGATAAATATAATTATATCCATAAAACAGCAAACATCCTACTAATAAAATGCTTAAAATTATTATTGCTATTGTTTGCTTGTTCATTTTTAAGGTTGGGAGGAGAAAAACTTGCCTCCGTTTAGTTTAGATTGTTCTAATCTTTTGTTTGCTAAATCTACATATTCTTGATTATTATCACAACATATAAAGTTTCTATTAAGTTGTTTACAAGCTAAAGCAGTTGTTCCAGTTCCACTAAAACAATCAACAATTATATCTCCTTCTTTTGAAGATGTTGCTATAATTCTTTTAATAATTGCTAAAGGTTTTTGTGTTGGATGAACTCCTAAACTTTCTTTTCCACCCATAATATTAAAAGTCCAAACATCTGTAAAGTTCTCTTTAGGATTAAAATATCTTCTCAAGTCTTCATACTCTTTCTTCAAGTCTTCATACTCTTTCTTCAAGTATTCACCATTAAGATATTCTCTAATCTTTAGATATTGTTCTTTAGTAATAATATTATCTCCATTAATCCAATTAGAAACACAACCTGTTAAACCTCCAGTTTTAGATGGAAATAGTTTTGCAATTTGCTTGTTTGAAACTTTTGCTCTTTTAAATTCTTCTTGTAAATATTGAGCAAACTTATTATTAGGTTTTAAATTCTCATCAAGTATTTTATCTGCAATCATCTTACCAGAACTTATGTCCCATTCATTAGAATAAAATAAAATCTTCTCTGTAATCGGAGCATAACTTCTATAAACATTCCATCCCTTAATTGTTAAGTTATTTGGTTTAACCCACGTGATACAATTAAGTAAAGTAAATATTTTATCTAATTCCACTTGAACATAAGCACTAATCTTATCATCTGCAAAAATATAAAAACTTCCATTATCTTTTAGAACTCTTTTAATTTCTTTTCCAATAT